>JAAUYH010130209.1_pt1 | contig 27813 bp, 16 predicted proteins | sample 7278061 | NCBI WGS metagenome assembly JAAUYH01 (sample SAMN14350203, study PRJNA611818) | marine sediment metagenome | isolation source: surface marine sediment (0.6m) | place: French Polynesia: Moorea | collected 2018-08
CGACCTTCGCACCATTGCGCGTCATATTGCTGAGATCGGCACCATCGAGCGTCCAACCGTGGACCATGCGCCCCCCCAGGGCCCAGCGGCTGAGCGGCAATCCGTCGAACTCTATGTTGTTGAACGACCAACTATTTAGGGCTACGCCACTCAGCTGCCATCCGTCGGTGGAAAGGCCGTCGAGTGAGGTGGAGCCGAGTCCGAGATTGTTCTTCCGCAAATCGTGGACGCGCAGGCCGTTGAGGCCGAAGCCATTGAGACCGAAGCCATTGAGGCCGAAGCCGTTGAGGCCGAAGCCGTTGAGACCGAAGCCGTTGAGACCAAAACCGTTGGTATCGTAGTTAAGGTGGGACGACGTCTGTGTAATATTTGTGTCCTCCACTTCTAATTCAGGCGTTTTCGAGTTTTTGAGGCAAGAAAAACCGCCGACGGTGACCAACGACAGCGTCAGTATCAATGAGATACTGGATTTGAGATTACATTCATTTCGCATCATTCACCCCTTTTTATCTAAATACGTTATACGGCTACCCTACGGCTACCCTACAGCTACCCTGTATGAGATTGATGCCGCTTCCCCCCCGGTGCGGCGACGCAAAACGTCTTATCTCTATTCTGATTGATTTTAGATTCTGGTCAACAAATAGTGTGTGACCCGAACATAGCGCGATGCGGCATCGGGCTGAGGATCTCGCGGCCAAAGCGATTCCCAGGTCGCATGGACCTCGGATGGGCCGCTTTCCGACGTGGGCGCAAACGCCCAGGAATCGATATCGGCGATCTCTCCGCCGTCAATTTCGCCAGCAAATCGTCCCGTGGCGTCGCCGGCGAAGATTTCGGCGCTGGCACAATGGAGACAAATTTGCACCTGATTGCGATCGTCGCCATGCGCACGCGATGCGATCGCCTGTTGCAGAGAAAGCGAAAACTCGATGAGAAAACGTCGCTGCTTATCTGCGGCCACGCCCTCTGGCTCAGCCGCGCATACCGCCAAGAGCGCGTCACTGGTCTGGAGCAAAATCTGCATGCCAGCCGCGTCAAACGCCTCAAGGGCAATATCAAAAATCGCGTTTTCGTCGGCGATCAGGGCGTCGTCGAACGTCTCCGCATCGCCGCCCCGCACAGACATGCAGATTCCCCACGCATTCGCGGCTGCAGCGGTGTGGGAGTCATTTGCAACATGCACGCTTGCGCCGTCTCCTTCGGCTGCGGCACTGCGCACGGCATCGACAAACTCCATCACATCGACATAGCGCTCGGCACCGAGCTTGGCCATCGCGCAAGCAACCACCGCATCCATGGCTGGCCCTACCGGCGCCATGGCACTGGGCTCGGGTGGTGTTGAGCTAATATGCATCTCCAGCGTCTCAAGCGGAATTGCCCCGCGAAACGGCGGCTGGCCGGTGAGGGCAAAGTACAACAATACCCCCAAGGCGTAGATATCGGTATACGGGCCAACACGACCACCGGCAATTTGCTCTGGAGCCATCGATTGCGGCGACCCCAGCAACCGGCCCGCACTGGTCTTGACCGACTCGCCCGGTTCGGCGTTGAGCAATTTGGCGATTCCGAAGTCGAGCAGCTTGACCGGACTTTCATCGGCGGCCTCGCCCTCCACGACGACGATATTACTGGCCTTGATGTCCCGATGTACGATACCGGCGTTATGGGCGCAGGCCAGCGCCGCACAGATGGGCTCGAGCAGCGCCAAGGTCTCCGGTGGCGACAGGCGACCGCGATCTTTGATATAGTCGGAAAGGCTCTGTCCACGGACGAATTCCATCACCAGATACGGCCGGCCGTCGTCGAGGTAACCGCTGTCGTAAACGGTGACAATGGCTGGATGCCGAATGCTGCTAATGGCTGCGATTTCCTGCATGAATCGCTGTACTTGTGGCGGAGAGGTAATCAGCGATCCATGCATGACCTTGATGGCCACCTGACGTCCATCTGCCTCAGATATCGCGCGATACACCTTACCGCTGCCACCGCGGCCGAGCTCGTTCGCGATTTGATATCCATCCATGGCGAATTCTAACGGTAATTCGAGCGCAAAGGGTAACTCGGGTAGGCCTTTTTTGTACCCCGATGTCTCTGTGACCGGTGCATCGTGCAAAAAATCCTCGTCCATGAGTCCGGCGCCTCTCCCCTGCATGACGGTCGTCGCGACCACAGGTGTCGCCCCCGATGTACTCGACGCCCCCGGCGATATCGAGACCGGTGGCGGCGATGCGGGCGACGGCGTCCCCCCATTACACGAATCGATACGCGATTTGGTACGCGACTTGGTACACAACTTGATGTCTTTGGAATTCAACGTCCACCCTTCGATTCATCTACACTGCCGTGTTGCACACGCCGGCACTGGGCTTGTCCCCGCCGAGCTGCATTGAGGACATAGACGCACGTCTCTGTCTGCTTATGTCGCTCATTTTGCACCATATCTCGCCTCTACGTACCCATTTCCGCTTTGCCTAGCCCTGTGTGTTACCGGCAACGCGACTTGCTATATAGGACTTTCCTTCGTGCCAGTGTTAACAATAACAAATTCATCAATCCCCACAAACCCTCAATTAAATCGCCCTCTACGAAAACGCGGCGCTCTGCATCTGAGCGAAAATGCATTTCGTTGGCACGGAAAACTCGGTATCATAGTTTTTCTGATACACTCATCAGCTAGAGTCGCATGAGCGGATGCAATTTGTCGTGTTCTCTACCCTTGTTACCCCATTCTATATCGATCGACAGGCGTATTTTCATGACCTATCATCACACGAGCCAAAGCTGCCGACCCTTCGCCCGGCGCAACAAAATTTCTCGTTCAATGATGTCTATCCGTTTAGTGTCATTTTTAATTGTAATCGGGATATCCTATTGTACTATCGGCAATCATGTCCATCGCCCCGAGCTCGCCTGAGCAACGGTCTCGGACGCGAACCATTCGACCTATGAGTATTGATCAGCCGCAAGATAAGTCTATCGACCGCCATGGCATCACGGGCTATCGCGTTGGCGCCATCCTCGGGACGGGGGGATTTGGTACCGTACTGGCCGCCACCCGCCATAGTGACGACTACCCGGTTGCCATCAAGATCGTCCATTCCAGCGACGCGGTATCGCGCCAGCGCCTCGATGTCGAAGCCGAGGCCCTGCGCAAAATTGGCCCTCCTCATGTGCCGGCACTATACGACGCGGGGGTATCCAAAGGCGGTTATCCCTACCTAGTGCTCGAACGCCTTGAGATACCCACCTTGGGCCGCGTGCTTGGCCAACCTATGGCGCCCGCGCAGGTCGCGGCATATCTGCGGCCCATTTTTGCCGCCGTGCAGGCGAGTCATGCTCACGGGATTGTTCACCGCGATCTCAAGCCTGAAAATATTTTCATCCAGTTATCGCCGCCGAGAGCGGTCCTCATCGATTTCGGACTAGCCAAAGCAGCAGGACCTACGTCGGCACCGGTATCCATCACCAACCCCGCTCATGGGTCACTTACCGCGACCGGCGCGACCGTAGGTACGGCCACGTACATGGCCCCCGAACAATGCGACGGTCGCCGAGACATTGGCATTGCCACCGATATCTACGCCCTCGGCGTCATCGTCTACGAAATGCTCGCGGGTCATCCGCCATTTCGCGGTGAATCCATCGCGCTGCATCTAGCGCACATGCACCACCGTCCACCATCCTTGCGGCGCCTTATCGCAGCATCTCCGGCATTGGACACTGTGGTACAGCGGTGTTTGGCCAAGGACAGCGGCCGTCGCTTTTCATCGGTCGGAGAGCTGGGCGAGGCCCTATGGCCCGTGCTGAGCCAATCTCACAGCGCCGGCGCTGGCGCTGGCGTCGCGGAATATACCGTTCCCCACGGGCCCGAACATCTCACAGAACCTCCAGCGAATGCGCTCGCGGCCGGTACCAGTAACACCTTTGCCGCCGGCAGCCCCGCTGTCCCAAAGGCGACGCCCAATCCGGCAACGTCCCCAACCTCCGCCACAGCCCCGCCCGTCGCGTCCGGTACAGGCACGAGGACGGCCCCCGGCGAGACAATACCTCAGACCGCGGCGAATGCGGTGTCTGAACCCGGGTCTAGCCCTGCGTCTGGACCGGTTTCTGGCCCCATTTCTGGAGCTATTTCTGGCCAACGCCAGCGGCCTCGGACGACCGTGGGCCTCGCGGCCTTTGCCTCCTCGATCAGCCCGGTCAAAGTCAGGCGCGAGCTGGCCCAACTCGGCGGCATATTGACCCTCGCCAGTCGCGGCCGATACTTGGCCGCATTTTGTGGCAACCCACAAACGAGCCCCGTCGCCCATGCCCTGGCGGCGGCGCAGGCGTTGATCCAACACAAAATCGCGACCGGCGTCAAAGTAGACCACGATAAAGCACATGTATTTGAGGGTCGAGGTGGCAACAAACGAGTGGTGCCCAGCAAGCGCCCGACGCACCAGTCCTTATCCGACGTCGAGCACTTCCGCGGCACACTACTCACTCGGCAAGCACTGGACACCCTCACCGACATCGCCGATACAGATGTGGAGCAAGTCCAGCCCCCGCACGGCGAATCGGCGGCTGCGAACTCGACCGAAGGAGTGTATTTTCGCCTGCGCGAGCAGTCCCAGTTGCAGAGCAATGAGGTACTCCCTCCTCGGGTCGCCCTCGTCGGCCGCGATGACATCTTGGCGGACCTCGTCAATGACGCCGCTCGATGTCGGCGCAGCAATCAACCGGCAATGTTCACGGTGCACGCCGAGCCCGGATTTGGCAAATCACTCCTAGCCGCCACCCTGGCCGAAACATTGGCCAAACGGTTCGCCGCGGAGCCTATGCCCGCGCTCACGCGCTGGCAAAATCGACCGAATAGGCCAAATACTCACTCCGACGGCAGCGACAGTGGCAACGACAGCGACCACAGCGGCAGCGACAACGGCAACGGCAACGGCAACGACAACGACAACGACAACGATGCCGCTCCCCAGCCCACACAGGGCCGCGTCATCGCACTGCGCCCACGTCATTCCGTGGGTGTCCGCGACAATCAAACCCTGGAGCAACTGCTGAGTACCTGCCTGCGAACCGACTTCCGCGCGGGCCAAGCGGGCAGAGACGCGCTATGCCGCCATCTCGGCGAGCAGGCCGGCAATGAGCTGTGGCCGGCGCTGGCCTTGGTATGCGGCGTTCATACCACCGAGGTAGTAGAGCTATCGCGCCTGCGTGCAGCCCCCTCCGCCCTGCGCGCCGCCGCCGCCCGCGCCGCTGGCGAAGTGCTGCTGCGTTCGGCCGCGCAAGGCCCCATCTACTGCATTATCGATGATGTGCACTTGGCCGGAGACATTCTCCTCGACGCCCTGGAGTACGCGTGCCGCGCCGAGAACCGCGTCCCCCTATGGGTGTGCGTACTAGGACGGCCAGATTTTGCCCAGCAGCGCGCCTACTGGGGCTACCGCAGCGCCCGATGCAAGAGCCTCAACCTCGATGCGCTGGCGCCCGAACACGGCGAAACCCTCTGTCGCCAACTGCTGTACCCGGCCCGCGATATCCCGGCCCGAGTCATCGATACCCTGCTCAGTAAGACCCGGGGCAACCCACTTCTCATCAGCGAAATCATCCGTGGGATTCGCCGCCACGGTTTGATTCGGCGCCATGATCGCAGCGACGCCTGGTTCTTGGCCGCAGACGAAATCGACAACATGCCGGAGCTGTCATCGCTCAGCTGGCTGGCGACGCGCCGTATTCGAGAACTTCCCGACTCGCTCTTGGCCCACGCCCAACTCCTGGCCATTCTCGACGATGCCTTTACCACCACCGAAGTGGAGGGCATTCTCGACGAGATCGAGACCGAGGGCATCGGACACCTATTTCTCCTCGATGCCGAGGTTGGCAATCAGCAGTTATGTGAGTCAGCTCTCCTCACCGCCACCAGCGACGGCGCGTTCGAATTCCAACACGCCATGATGCGCGAGCATTTGGCCGCCATGCTCGATGAGGATACACGCATCCGTCTGCATCGCGCAGCTTATCGCTATTACTATGCCGCAGAGTCAGCCTCGCGATTGCGACGGCTGTCCATTCTAGCCTATCACGCAGCTCACAGCCATCTCGCTTGCGTCGCGGTTTCCCTGTACATCCAACTTGGCGATCTTACCCTGGAGCGCCATGACTATGTCGATGCCGGCCGCTGGTATACCCATGCGCTGAACAACATTGCCAATACCGACCATACGCGCCACATGGACAGTGACAGCGAAGAGGGCTTGCGCGCCCGCATGCGGGCCCTACACGGCCGCGGCCTGGCCCACTATCGCCTCAGTCGATTCGACGATACCCTCGCCGATCTCCATGCATCCAAAGTCCTGGCCACGCGCCTGGCCGATGCGGAAACCCTCACCAAAGTCCTCCTCGATGAAGCCACCGCGCTGGACTGGATGTATGATTTTAACGCCTCAAGCCAATGCGTAGAAGAATCGCAAGAAGTTGCACCTACCGACAACCCTCTGATCAACGCGCGCATTCTCTTGGGACTGGGACGCAATCACTACCGGGACAAAGAATATCACCGCGCAGTCGAGGCACTGGAAGAAGCAGCCAAACAGGCGGCTGCGTTGGGCAACCCAGGCTACGAAACCCACGTCATCGCCCTCCTCATTCTCGGCCATATTTACGCCAATGAGGGTCAAGTGGCTCGCGCCGACAAGACCTTTGCCGACTGTATCACCCTATGCCGCAAGCACGGCGATAGCCTGCATCTCGCCAGTGCCTTCAATAACCGCAGCGATATGTGGATGGCGAGCAAACAGGCCCAAAAAGCCGAGGAGGACCTCATGGCGGCCAATCACATCGCCCGCATTATCGGCCAAATGACCACCGAGCTCGTAGTCGCGCGCAATCTCACCCTGCTGTATTATTATATCGGCGATACGGCCGCAGCACGGCAACCGGTCAAGCGGGCTCTGGCCCTTGAGCCACTCACCGCAGATCCGCCACATACCCCGCTCTTTGACGCCCGTTTATCGGTCTTGGACGGCGATATGTCCCATGCCCGTACTGCCCTCGAAAACGTGGATCGAGCCGAAGACCGCGCCCGTGCCAACGAAGAGGAAAGTGGCTTGCTGGATCCCGGCTCGCGCGTGCTGTATCAGATGATCGATTTGGCCATTCGCCAGGCGCCCGCCGAGAAATGGCAACGCCTGCGCCAAAGCGGCATCGAGCTCCTCGAACCAGTCGATCGCATCGATTTTCTCGATGTCATGGCGCTGTCCATGTATCGCCGAGGCGATGTGCAACTGGCACGCGCACTATATCTCGAAGCAGAAAAAGCGTGCGCCCAATGGCCCCACGTCATCGAATCTCGGGTGCAAAAACACGCGCAGATGTGTCGCGTCTCAGATCACTCGGCCCAATAGTTGGGGGCCTCCTTGGTAATGATGACATCGTGTACATGACTTTCGCGCAATCCCTGGGCAGTCACGCGATAGAACGACGGCTTCTGCCGCATCTCCGTAATGTCCATACAACCGACATAGCCCATTGCCGACTTGAGCCCCCCCACCATCTGATAAAGGGATTCCGCCAGCGGCCCGCGATACGGCACCCGGCCCTCAATGCCCTCTGGCACCATCTTGCGCGGTCGCTCTTGCACCTCTTCCTGAAAATAGCGATCGCTCGAACCCGCCCGCATCGCGCCGATGGAGCCCATACCGCGATAGGTCTTGTAGCTGCGCCCCTGATACAGCACAATTTCTCCCGGGGCCTCGTCGGTGCCGGCAAAGAGCGAGCCAATCATCACCGTATGGGCGCCCGCCGCAATCGCTTTGGCAATATCGCCCGAATGCTTAACCCCGCCGTCTGCGATGATGGGCACTTCATGGGCATGGGCCACCTCCACGCAATCGGCAATGGCGGTGAGCTGCGGCACCCCCACACCGGCGACGATGCGGGTGGTGCAAATCGACCCCGGCCCTACGCCCACTTTCACCGCATTGACCCCGGCATGAATCAATGCCTCGGTGCCAGCGCCGGTGGCAACGTTGCCGGCCACAATCTGCAAATTGGGGAAATTATTGCGGGTGTCGGCCACCGCCTCAATCACGCCGCGCGAATGGCCATGTGCCGTATCAATAACGATCACGTCACAGCCGGCGCCCAAGAGCGCGTCGATACGGGCCTCGCGGTCTTCGCCCACGCCCACAGCCGCGCCCACCCGCAAGCGGCCTAAATCGTCTTTCGCCGCATTGGGATGCTGCTCGGCCTGCTCGATATCCTTGATGGTGATGAGGCCCTTGAGCCGCCCCTCGGAATCGACCACCAACAGCTTCTCGATGCGGTTCTTGTGCAATAGCTCCTTAGATTCCTCAAGGGACACACTCTCGCGCACTGTGATGAGCACGCTCGTCATCACATCGCCTACCCGCTGTTCGAGATTGCGCTCGAAACGGACATCCCGGTTGGTCAAAATGCCCGCCGGACGGCCATCCGCATCGACGACCGGCAGACCGGAAATTCGATGAGTGCGCATGAGATTCATCGCCTCTTCCAGCCGCCGATGGGGTCGAATGGTCACGGGATCGACCACGATCCCCGATTCCGCTTTCTTCACCCGCACCACTTCGCGGGCCTGATGCTCGATGGAGAGATTTTTGTGAACGATGCCGATGCCCCCCTCCCGGGCCATCCGAATGGCCGTGGACGACTCCGTGACGGTGTCCATTGCCGCACTAGCAAGCGGGATACCTAGCTGGATATCGGTGGTCAGCTGCGTCGCCACGGACACATCACGGGGCAAAACCCGGCTCTCGGCGGGCACAAGCAAGACATCATCAAAGGTGAGCGCTTCGCGCAGGGGCTTGGAACCGAGCATATTTGTCCCTTTCTATGTCCCCGAGATGGGGCTTGTCAGTACAAGAAAGCGGGCACCATACGCGGGCTTGACCGCGCAGGCAAGTAGCAGTTCCATGGCAGTGCGTTGTACCTTGCCGGACGACGCATCATTCAATCCAACAATTCTGCACAACTATCGATTTCAGCACGTATCCATCATGTCCAAAAGCAATCTACAAGTCCGCCTCGCCAAGCGCCCCGAAGGTATGCCCGGTGATGACACCTGGGAAATCACGCAGGAAGCGATCCCCGAGGCAGAAGACAATCAATTTGTCGTCCGCAACGAGTATATCTCCCTCGATCCGGCCATGCGCGGTTGGTTGCGAGATGTTCGCTCATACATCCCGCCGGTACAGATCGGCGAAGTCATGCGCGCTGGCGCCGTGGGCGAAGTCATCGCCTCTCGGCATCCCAAGTTTAGCGTCGGCGCCAAAGTCCTGGGCACCTTCGGGGTGCAGGGTTACGCGGTCTCCGACGGCAAAGGCGTCAACATTGTCGACGACTCCGTCGCCGAACTGCCCCTCTATCTGGCCACTTTGGGCATGCCCGGAATGACGGCCTATTTTGGCCTGCTCGACGTCGGCGCAGCCAAAGCTGGCGAGACCGTGGTGGTCTCGGCAGCAGCCGGAGCCGTGGGGCAAGTGGTCGGCCAAATTGGCAAAATCAAAGACTGCCGCGTCATCGGTCTCGCTGGCGGACCAGAAAAATGTGCCTGGGTCAAAGAGGAACTCGGCTTTGATGCCTGCATCGACTACAAAAATAAGGATGTCGCAGCCGCCTTGAAAGCGCATTGCCCAGATCGCATCGACGTCTACTTCGACAATGTCGGCGGCGAGATTCTCGACCATGCCCTCGGGCGGCTGGCCATGAGGGCGCGCGTCGTGATCTGCGGCGCCATTTCCCAATACAACAATACCGGCCCGATTACGGGGCCGAGCAACTATCTCAGCCTGCTGGTCAATCGCGCGCGCATGGAGGGCTTTGTCGTCTTTGATTACGCCAAGCGCTATCATGAAGCGGCGATGGAAATGGCCGGCTGGATGACGCAGGGCAAGCTCAAGTACAAACTCGATATCACCGACGGCCTCGAACATTTTCCCGCCACCTTGCGCAAGCTGTTCACGGGCGAAAACTTCGGCAAGCTGGCCCTGAAGGTCTGAGCAGCGGTACCCGGTCCCGCCGGGGCACTGCCGCCTTATCCGCCTTATCCATCGACATCGACATCGGCATCGGCATCGACATTCGGGGCCGGCCACTTGCTTTCCGCAGCCTTACGCGCCCGCAGTAGATTGGGGCCGGCGAATGACCCGGCCTCCTTGCACGCGCTGCCCTGACAGTACTCGATTGCGCCAATATCGGGGGCCTTGCCCATGGAGCGACGATTGCCCATGTAGTCGCCAGAGGCGGTAGCAGCGGCGGCTCCCGCTTGCCTCGCGCTTATTTGCTGACCGGCGTCAATCGCCGCACTGCCGGGCTTGAGCCGGAAATCACCATTTTTTGCATCGACAAAGAGGTCTTTGGCGCGCGCGATCCGCGAGTTTCGATCCTGCCCCGAACGCTTACGCCAGCCGGCCAAGTCCATGCGTGATTCGCCATCGGTGGTGGTGAACCGATCGACCACCAAATTGTGATCGCTGCGCAGACCGCGCAAGCTGTCTTCCGTCACGTCGAGAGAGCCCTTCTGTCCGTGGGCGTTGAGACAGATATTGTTCATGAATACGTTGTCGGTGCTGCCATCGTGAATGTGCATGCACCAACGGGTCTTGGTCGGCATCACGATGGTGTTGTGCACCACCCGATTGCCGCTTGAGGGCTTACCGCCGTCGATGCGATACAGCGTGATGCCGTTGGCATGATTGTCGTAGAGAATATTGTTGCGGATCACTGAATCAACGACACCGTCACAATTGATCCCAGCCGCCCCCTTGGTCCCATTGTCGTGAATCAAATTGGCCTCGATCCGGGCGTTCTTGATAATGCCGCCACGGCCCATACTGGCGTCCCCGTTCATATGAATGCCGGCCTTGGTGTTGCCATAGATGTGATTGCCGCGCACCACCGGGCGCTCGCTGGCGTTGGACACATAGATGCCGTGCTGAATCCTCGATTTGGCGGCCACGTTATTCTCAATGACGAGATCGTCACAAAACCCAGTAAAAATTGCCCAGAGATCATTATCGATCACGCGATTGTTGCGAATATGCACGTGCTTGCACTCCACGGCGCGAATGCCAGCACGTACAGCGCCCGTGACGGTAAATCCCTCGATATCGATATGGGATGCGCCCTCCAAATTGACTGTGTCGCGTTTGCGAAAGAACGGGTGATCGATAACGGCCCCTGGCTTGCCGACAAAGCGAATGCGCGCTTTGGCCGTGCCGCTGCTTTTGAGTTCGAAACCGGTATAGTGCCCTGGGGCCACGATCACGGTATCGCCAGCGCGCACCTGTTCGGCAGCTTTTTGCAGTGTTCGCCACGGCGCAGTCGAAGACCCGTCGTTGCTATCGCGGCCTTTGACCGATACATGGTAGGTATCGGCGTGCCCCGTCTGCGGCCACATAGCTAAGATCAATGCCGCCACCAGCGCGGTGCTCAGCGATATTGCCATCATCATGGCCTTATTTGTCTGGTGAAATCTGTTGTCAAACATCATGACTCCAACGTAACGTCTTTTCACAGCATACTGTTGAGGGTAGCACAAGGAGGTGCGACATGAAATCAATACATCGACCCCGATGCCGGCCGCGGCCGGTTGGCCAGCCCGCCGTGTGGCTCGCCCGTGGACTTACCGGCAAACTTGCCGGCAAACTTGCCGGTATCGCCGTACCAATCGCCCTATCAATCGCCATGCCCGGCTGCCGTACGAGCCACAACGACCATGCCGATCGTCCCGGATCGACAAATAGCGATCGAGATCACAGTACCCAGCCACCGGCCTCTACCGGGGAATCGGGCCCCGAAGACCAGGACCGCGACCGCTCGCCATCGCCTCCGTCATCGTTCGGAGACCAAGACGCCAGCGTGTTCATCCTCGACAGCGCGGTGAAGATGAGTCCGAATGGGCAAATATTTAGCCATATCGAACTGCCCGACTACACCGCCAGCAATCCGGCGTGGAACGGCAGCGCCATCACCCTGGCCGGCGCCCGCGGCGAAACCGTGGCCTTTCAGGTCATGGTCAAGGCCGGTGCCAAGCCTCTGACGGGCGTCGACGCCCAGCTGTCGGCCCTCACGTCCCAGACCTCAGAACCCTCGGGCGGATCCGATGAACCCGATACACCAGAGACAATCGACCTCGCCAATATCCAGCGCTTCCGCCAGTGGTACGTCGAAGTCACCATACCCAGCTACTCGCCGGCCCAAAGCACCGGCATCGGCGTGTACCCCGACGCCCTCATTCCCGCCGATGTCGCCGAACACGGCCTCCCCGTCGATGTTGCGGCCGGTCAAATCCAGGGCATTTGGGTCGACGTCACCATTCCCCGCGATATCGGCGCCGGTGATTACCGGGGCCAGGTCACGGTCACGGCCGCGGACGCCAGCATCGCCCGCATCGACCTCGCGCTGCACGTGTACAACTTCGACCTGCCCCTCGAGCGCCATTTGCGCTGGCGCGTCGGCTACGGCGGCCTGGGCAGCTATCTCAACGAGCACGAAAACATCGGCTATGCATCACAGACCGGTCGCGAGAGCGCCGCGTACCGCGCCCGGGAAAGACAGCTCTATCGCCTGGCCTGGTCCCATCGCATCAACCCCACCACCCACTACGAAAATCCCATTCCCCAGCACAGCGGAGAGGGATCTTCATTGCGCATTGATTGGACGGGCTTCGACCAACGCTTCGCCGCCTATTTCGACGGCAGCGCCTTTGACGACGGTCAGCCGGTCAACATGATCTCGCTGCCCGTCAACCTGCAAAACGCCGGGGGGTGGCCCACCGGGACCCGCGGCACCATCGACACCTTTGACGGCCCGGCGCTCGAAGCAGCCGTGCGGCAAACCGTGGCCCATTTCCGCGAGCGCAATTGGCCGCTAGAAAATACCTTCATCTACGCTGCCGACGAGCCCAAAGAATCGCGCTATCAAGTCATCGACGCCGCCTGCGCCGCCATCCGCCGCGCCAGCAGCGAGATTCCGGTGTCGATCGCTTTCTACACCCAATTCGGCGATCACGGCCGCGACATCGTCGAGCGCTATCGCGGCTGCGTCAGCCACTGGGACATCGCCGGCGACTTTATGGACTTGCCACTGTTGCGAGCCCAGCAAGAGGCCGGCGATACCGTGGGTTTCTACCAGGGCTCGGAGCCATTTCAGGGTAGTGAAGCCCTCGACGCCGACGGACTTTCGCTGACCACCTGGCCCTGGATCGCCTGGCGCTACGGCCTCGATCATCTCTTCCTCTACAACATGGTCGAATGGAGCTATTTCCGCCTCGACCAGCGCGAGCGCCCATGGGGTAACCTACCGCGCGATATTTGGATCAATCCACTCAACCAAAGCTGGAAGACCAACAGCCAAGGCGTCCTCGTCTATCCGGGGCATAAAATTGGCTATCCGGGCGTTGTGGCGACTATTCGCCTCAAGCAGGTACGCCGCGGCATGCAGGACTACGAATACCTATGGTTATTGGCCGAGCGCGGCCAGCGCGCGCTCGCGGACCAACTCGCCACCGAACTGGTCCCCAGGGCCCTGCATGAAGCCGCCGCTGGATTTGGTAGCCAATACTTTGGTCGCGGTGCGTGGCAGCGAGATCCACGAGCATGGGCCCAAGCCCGCACACAAATGGCCGAAGAACTATCGCGCTAATGCCGCCGCCGTCGCTGTCCTCTAGTAACTGCGATCGCACCTCGGTCGTTATGCACCTGCAACAGATGCACCCCTGTAGCGCATCACTTGCTGTGCTACCGGTGCATCACGTGCTGCATCATGCGCCTAAAGTGCGTATTTGTAGCAGGCTATCAAGTTGTCTTAGGTAGTTACGCAAGCGTCGCTGCTTGGAACGCAGATTGCTTTACTATTCTTCATAGACTTGTAATGGTACTTGCCAAAGCACTGCTGCTACGCTTGTGGACCACGGAAGACACGCATGACGCTATCCATCTCGAAGCAATCGGTGAATATCTCTGCACTCTCAGCACTATCCAGACGACCACCAAACTCGAACATAAGCTCAGCAATCGCACCTAAGTGGCGGCACCACCCAGAGCCGTCATCGACCCATCGAATCCGCCGCGATCATGGCGGCTCTTCGCCGATTTCCCGCATCCGCCATGCCTGTCGTGAAATGGATGCCATCGATCTGACAGTCAGCACGGCCACCTCAAAGTTGGCCACTGGCGCTTCCGACGCGATGCTCCACGAACTGCATGGCGAAAGCGATATCCATGCCCATCCAAGAGGCATTCCGGAACTGCGTGACGCGCTCGCGACCAAACTGTGGCGGCACAATGGCTTGGTCTGCGATCCCGAAAGTAATATCTTTGTCACCAGCGGCATTACCACGGGCATCACCGCCAGCTTGCTCGCGCTCTGTCAACCCGGCGACGAGGTATTGCTGCCCGAGCCCTGCCTGTCCCTGCACATCAAGCTCATCCGCGCGGCCGGCATGGTTCCGCGCACCTTCCCGGTATTCGCAAACCCGCTCACCCGGGCGCAACTTTCAGCTGCGGTCACGCCCAAGACACGTGCCATCGTGTTGTGCACACCGGCCAATCCGAGCGGCAAGGTCTATACCGCAGCCGAACTCGAAGCCCTGGCCGATGTGGCACGGACGTCCGATCTGTGGGTGATCACCGACGAGCAATACGAAGAGCTCTGCTTCGATGGTCACGACCACGTATCGCCGGCGTCGGTGGCCGACCTGGGCCAGCGCACGGTCTCCAACATGGGTTTTTGCCAAACCCTGTCCAACGCCGGCTGGCGCATGGGCTATATCATGGCGCGCGGACCGGTACTCGAATCGGTCGCCAGCGCCTACGAGGATATGTACATGTGCCCACCGACGGAGCTACAGAGCAAGGTCGCCGCGGCCCTACGGCAAAACAGCGCGCCATGCCGCGGCTTCCGCGATGATTTGCAGCAAAAGCGCGATCGCCTATGCCGGGCCCTGACCCATGCTGGCTTTGTGGTCACGGTGCCGCAGGCGGGATTCTTCGTCCTCGCCGAGGCGCCTTTTGCCAACGCCTGCGGCGAAAACGCCGCCATGGAGCTGCTGTTGCGCACCCGCGTGGCAGCGGCTCCCAGCTACCGCGGTCTGCTCCGCTTCAGCTTTGCCAAGAGCGATTTGGAACTCGCAGAGAGCTGCCGCCGCCTGCGCAACCTGCAGCGAGATTAGTTCTACTGCTCCTGGCGCAACAACTACCGGCCTTGATAGCGCGGTGGTCGCTTTTCGGCAAAGGCGCGCAAGCCCTCATTGCGGTCTTCGGTATATAGCGTGACCTCATAGCAATCACGCTCAATGCGCAAGCCCTCGTCGATACCGACTTCAATGCCGCGGTCGATGGCCTGCTTGGCCATCTCCACCGAACGCGGGGCTGCGCCCCCCAGCTCACGCAGTAAGCTCTCGGCCGCCTCACGCAGCCCATCCCGCGGAACCACCTGATTGACCAAGCCGATCTCAAAGGCCCGCGCGGCATCAATGCGGCGCCCGAGGAGAATCAATTCCTTGGCCCGCGCCGCGCCGATCAGACGGGGCAATCGCTGGGTGCCGCCAGCGCCCGGCATAATGCCCAGACGCACCTCCGTCAACCCCATCTGCGCCCCCTCCACGGCCAGGCGAAAATCACACGCCAGCGCCAATTCCAGGCCCCCACCAAATGCATGCCCATTCATAAGCGCAATTGTGGGCTTGGGCAGACGGGCCCAGGCGTTAATGGCGCCGCTGATCGCATCGACATACGTGCCTGTGTCCTCGGCCGCAACCCCCTTGCGCTCCTTGAGATCGGCGCCGGCACAAAACGCCTTATCGCCGGCCCCCGTAATCACAACGGCACGCACACTGCCATCGGCGCCGATCTCCCGCGCCAGCCGGATCATCTCCCGATTGGTCGCCAATGACAACGCATTGCGGGCATCGGGCCGATTGAGGGTCAACCAACAGGCGCCCCCTTGACGGTGCTCGATCACAATCTCGTCGCTCACAATCGCTTCTGGCACAGCTCATCTCTCCTTCTCGGCCAGACGCCGTCTGCGCGCCTGCTTACCCAAATGGGCCTTGAGATATTTCGACGGCAGGTCGTGACCCACAAACGATGCCGCCAACCGCGAACATTCGACCAGTTTCCCCAAATCAATGCCGGTCTCAACCCCCATGCTGTGGAGCATGGCAACCACGTCCTCGGTGGCCAAATTCCCCGAAGCGCCCGGTGCGTAGGGACAGCCGCCAAGACCGCCGATGGAGGCATCAATGGTGGTCACGCCTTTGCCCAAAGCCACCATGCAATTGGCCAGGGCAGTGCCTTGGGTGTCGTGAAAATGGACGGCGATTTGCTCATGCGGCACCTCGGCCAACACCATCTCGAGAATTCGTTCGACCTGCACCGGATTGGCAACGCCAATGGTGTCCCCCAATGACACTTGATACACGCCCATCTGGCGCAGGGTCTGGCTGAGACGCAGCGCCATCTTGGCATCGACGTCGCCCTCGTAAGGACAGCCGAAAACCGTGGACACATAGGCGCGCACTTTCATCTCGCGTTCCAGAGCTGGACCCACCACCAAGTCAAAGGCTTTGAGCGTCTCGTCAATGCTCTTGTTGACGTTCTTCTTGTTGTGGGTCTCCGAGGCCGACAAAAACACCGCGATTTCGCGCATTCCCGCAGTGGCGGCGGCGTCGAGCCCACGGCGATTGGGCACCAGGGCGGAGAAATGTACGCCAGATCGCCGCTGCACCTGACGGGCGACATCGACGGCGTCAGCCAGCTGGGGAATCCACTTTGGACTCACAAAACTGGTGATTTCGATATGCCTGAGACCAGTGGCCGATAGCGCATCAATAAACTTGATCTTGTCCGCCGTGGGAATCTGTCGGGCTTCATTCTGCAAACCATCTCTGGGCCCGACTTCATATATCTGCACCCGCTTTGGCAGGGTGTCGAACATCATGAGAGACCTCCCAAATCTGTGACGGGCGGTCACAGTCCAGACGGTGTATCACATCCACTGGCGTTGTGCCGCGTCAATGGGATGTCACATAACGAGACCATCGCGCTATCTCATGGCGCATCGCGCCATACAGCACGCCATAACCTTGGTTGGAAACGGCATCGCAACAGAGCCATTTGGCGAACGCGCCGTGCCGTCACAAGAATGTCGCCATCGTGCTACAGCTCGGCCGCGAGTTGTGGTTCGAGGGTACGTGCCAGCGCTGCGACGGCGGCGGAAAAACACGCCATGGGTGCCTCGACCAGACCGGCGCCCACCATGCCGGTGCCGGCGACACGGCCGGCAATGCCGGTATTGATTTGTGGCTGAATGCCCGTGCGCAACACCAATGCGGCATCAATACCGAGCGGCGTGCCGCGGAACTCGAGAATCGGCACCTGATAGGCGGCATTTTCGGCCAAGGCAATTTCGTACATCTCGCGGGTGCGCTGCATGGCCCACGCCGCCGTGCCGCCGACAAAGCCCACCACGGCCGGTGCCGTCGCCATGGCGAACCCACCCAAGCCCATGGTTTCGGTAATTGCGGAATCGCCGATATCGGGATTGGCGTCAGCCTCGCTGTAGTTGGCCAAAAACAGCCCCCGCGCTACCGCGGCTGGGGCGGTAAACCAGCGCTCGCCGGTGCCTGCCAGGCGAATGCCAAATTCGGTACCATTGCGGGCCATGGTCGTGACTACGCTGGAGCCCGCAATCCCCTCACCGGCCGCGCTCACCAACTTGCACGCCGCCATCACTAGATTGAGCACAAAGTGATCGTTGCCATCGATAAAGCGGAAAACCTGGGCCCTATCGGAGACAGAGGCGGCATTGGCCGCAGCCCCCTGGGCGCCGCTCGGGCCCTCAATGAGTTGGGGGCCGATGGCGCGCAAAAACAGCGAGGTGCCAGCGCGATTGCGATTATGGCCTTCGTCGCCCATTTGCAACGCCTGTGCGATGAGGGCCTGCAAATCAAAGGGCCCACGCTGGGAAAGTGCCGCCTTGAGCACCGGACCGAGCACCCGCTCCATCCAGCGCAGGCGGTCGATGACTTCGTCGCCAAAGGCGCCGTAGCGCAATACCTTGCCCAAGCCCTCGTTGAGGGTGGTATAGGCCACGCCATCGCCAGCGGCGTCGCGGACCACGGCGACCGGCATAGATTTGCTAATGACGCCCGCCATAGGCCCCACGGCGCGATGATGGTGACAAGGCGATAGCGTTACCGAACCGCTGGCGGCCAGGGCTTCTGCAGCACTGGGACTGTCGGCCATGCCCTCATATATCAACGCCCCCATGATGGCGCCCCGCATAGGCCCGCTGCAGGCTTCCCACGCAATCGGCGGACCGGCGTGGCATAGCACCCCATCGCGCAGCGCCGGAATCACATCTCCGGCCACGGCGATGTCGACCAGCATCGGCCGCACCGCCCGCATGCGCTCGATGACGCGTCGGTTCTGCTCACTCACCTCTGGATGGGCGGCAATCACATCGAGGGCCGCCCGCGATTCGGTCACGGGCGGGCGCCAATCCACCCGCTCGGGCGCCGTGCCCTGAGCGGCCACCGCGTCGGCCAAGATATCGACCCCGGCGGTGACCACCTGGGGCACCTGCGCGAGCAAGCGCGCGGCGGCGGAATCGGCGCGCCCTTGGCTGTCTGCGGCCCGGTTGCTGGTGGATTTCTTCATGGCGATTTCTCCTCTTGGCGAAGGCGACGGCCCTTGTCGGCGTCGGCCAGTAGCCCGGCCGCATACCGCGCGGCGGCCGCGTTCGACAGACATACCGAAGCCCCAGCCTCGTAGAGTACGATCCGCTGGCGCGCGCGCTCTTGCGTATCACCCAGGCTCCCGCAGAGCGAAACCACCACGGCGACCCCATCGGCACAAGCGGCGGCAATAGCGGGCGCCAATTCCGCCGTAGGATCGGGATGAGCGCCGTAGCCGAGCACCACATCAAGCAATACGACCCCCACGTCGGCGTCGGCTTGGGCCCGCTTGAGGCGCTCCAGACGCACGCTTTGGTCGATCATGGGATGGGCGCGTCCGCGGGTATAGGCATCATCGCCGTAATCGACGCAGCTATGGCCACTGGCGGACTCATCCCCGGCAACCGGCCCCAGAACCGACGCGGCAATGGCGCGGGCCTCCGCGCACAGCGTCCCGCCACAGAATATCCCGCGCAGGAGGTGGCCGCGCGGCTCAGCATGCTGGACGATCGCTTGGGGCCAATTCGGCGGCTCTTGGCCCAGGGCGCGCAGAATCCGCTCGGTCGCGGCCTCCAACGTGCCGGCGTCCGTGTCCGCAGCACCGTGGCCGACAAAGGCCGTGACCACAGGTGTGGATAACTTGCCGGCCAGCGTGCGCACGGTTTCGCCGACCTCGGCCGCCGGAGGTTTGGACACCAAGGCGATGAGGGCGGTGCTGGGATCGGCGTCGAGGGCCTCCAGCGCAGCCAGGGTGCCGGCGCCACCGACCTCGGCGCTGAGATCGCGCCCACCGGTTCCCAAGGCGTGACGTACGCCAACGCCCGCGATATCGAGCAGACAACAGATCTGCTGAATGCCGGTGCCCGAAGCCCCCACCAAACTCACCGACCCGGGCTCAAGGGCGTTGGCAAAGCCGAGCCCCAGCCCCGCGATGATGGCCGTGCCACAATCGGGCCCCATGACCAAAAGCCCGCGCCGCTGCCCCTCGCGCTTGAGGGCGATTTCATGTTCGACGGTGACGTTGTCGCTAAACACCATGACGTGCATGCCGTGCGCCAGGGCGTCCATGGCCTCGGCAAAGGCATGGGGGCCGGGCACAGAAATCAGCGCCACCGTCCCCGTTGCGTCACTAGCTTGCATCCTGCGCCGTGCTGCCGAACCCACTGTGCGCGCACGCTCCGATGTCCCATCGGTCGCCGCGGCCGTCGCGGCCGTCGCTGCCGTCGCGGTCCCGGCACCCGCAGCGGCACCGGCACCGCCCGCGGTGCGCAGCTCTTGTAAGTACACCTGCCGGCCGCGTTCGCAGGCCGCTTCATCGTCGGCCTCAATCGCGACCACCAAATCATTGCTGCCCGCGACAACGCCGCCCGAAGCAACGTCGCCGTCGCCAGCCCCAACCACCGGGACATCAAAGCCCATATCGGCCAACAGTGTGCGATTGAGGTCGGTGGCCATGGCCACCAGCGCGGCCCTCACCCCTTCGACAGCGCGCACCGCCGCTGTCACCTGCATGAGGCGCACCGAATCGAAATACTCCCCCGCATGCACATCGACGTGCTTCGTTGTGGACGCCGTCGCCTTAGTATCACCATCACTCATCGACGCGCCTCAGCCCTTGCCCTTGCCGGCATCGCCGAGGTCGCCAAGGTCGCCAAGGTCGCCAAGGTCGACAATCGCCGCCACCGGCCCCCCTCCCGACGGCCCCTGGTGAATGGCCGCAACCGAGACAAAGACCGCGGGGTCACCGAGCGCAGCGGCCACCACACCACCCACGGCTCCTTTGATATGGCGATGATGGTGGACGTCGGAATCGTCCAGAGCCACTTGCCGCCGGCCGCGCAGGCGCGAATCCGGATCGGCCTCACACTTGACAAACACATTGACCACCCGCTCAGCGACATCCTCGGCCCGCGCCCGTTCCGGCACCTCTAAACCGGCCGAACGAATGGCCCGGTACACGCCTTCGATATCGAGGGCATCATTCATCACGCTATGGCCAATGCGATAGCGACCGCCCGCGCCGCGGCGATTGCCCACCACCACGGTCTGGGCCCGATCGAGCTCCACGCCCGAGGAACACGAGGCCACCGAGGAGTACAGCGATAGATCGTGGCCGATGGCCTCGGCCGTGGGCATCTCGATCTCGCCCAGCGCCACCGCAATACCCAGACCGGTGGTGCCGTTGGACAGATTCATCGACTCCAGCGGATGCTCGGTGGCCACCGTATGACCGCGACTGCGGGCATCGTTGATGGTCTCCATGGTGAGAAGCGGGGTCTTGGTCTGCACGTAGTGAACGTCTGCCGCGTCTTCAATGCCGGCATCCGCCATCGCCCGGCGCACGCCCTCAGCCACTTTGCTCACCATCGCCGGTCGGCCGATATCTTCGGGCAAAATGACGTCACTCATGGCGATGCCCACGGCCAGGCGGGGCTCCTGGTCTCCGGCAGATGCGGCGTCACTATTGGGTACCCGGGCAAACACGGTGGCGTGGGGGCAGAGAATACCGTCGGTACCGCCCGACCACACCATGGGAACGTCGATGACTTGCTCCAGGGGCCGCGTGCCCTTTTCCATGAGCACGTCGCGAAAGGCCCGATCCGCGATAATTCGGGTGAAGTCATTGACCCCGCCATTGCCCTCGGTCTTGCCGATCACGGCGATCACCTCGTCGGCGGCAAAAACCCCGTCGTCGATCAACCGAGCCATGCCACTGGCATCGCCCACACTTTCAAGCACCACTTTACGTACTTCGATGGCCACGAAATTCTCCTTCGTTCGCCTGGAGCCACGGGCGTGCACACGGCCACAGACAAGGGGATGTGGGCTCCATCTTGACCGCCAAGCCAAAGCCGCGTCAACGGCTGCGGCTCGCCAATGTGGCCGCTGTTCGAGCTATCCTGAGCAACCACCTACCTCATCAGTCAGAAATGTTGCCATATTTCTGATTCATGTGCGCCACCGAGCGGCGGATGAGCTCGGCCAGGACCTCCATATCGACGTCCTCAAGCTTTTTGATATACAGGCACGACTTGCCGGTCTTGTATTTGCCGAGACGCTGCAACAGCTCGTCGTAATCGGCAAACCCATCGGTGATGTACACGGTCAAGCTTTGCTTGCGCGGTGAAAGCCCCGTGACCATCCAATCGCCCGTCTTGCCGCTGGCGTAGGTGTAGCGATACTGGCCAAAGCCGATGATGCTGCTGCCCCACATTTTGCCGGGCTCTCCCGTGATCTCCCCCATGAGGGCGGCCACGGTGCGCGCATCCTCGGCGCGCTTGGCATTATCGCCGCTCACCGCGGCGAGAAAATCGTCTACGCTGCCATCATTGACTTTGGTCTTGGGCTCGGCCATTGGCCGATATTATAATACCAGCTCGCAGCTATCGAGGGGCAAGGCGAAAAACGCCGCCAGTTCTTGCGCCTGGGCCAAGATCGCCAACCAATTGTCATACGCGATCTGTCCGGCTTCGGGATTGAGCGCCGATTTGTCGGCAATGTCGTCGGTGATATCGGTGTTGCAAATGGTGTCGTACATGCTCGTCATCACGTAGGCGCGGATGGCTTCGGGATCGCTGGGGCGGCTCGGATCGGCGGAGAAATTTTGCCAGGTCTCCGCAGTGGCGTCGGCCGAGGTGGCATACAAGATCATGCCCTGCAGCCCGACTTGCAACTGCGGCGTGAGCTCCTCCGGGGTCCACTCGGGCGCCCCGGCACCGAGGCCACGACCGAGGGCCAAGTCCACGGCCCGCCCCACGCGACTGTCGCGGAAGTAGGCAAAGGGGTCGGGGCCCGCATCGCCGGTCGAGCACTCGGCCGACAGCGTGGGGGCAAACACGCCGGCCACTTCGAAATCGGTGCAATATGGCAGGGGTTCTTCGGGCACGATCCCGGCATACCCATACGCCACTGCCTGGCGATCATAGTCGCCGACCACGGTCTTAAAGCGCTCGGTGCGAACCACGTATTCCATGACCGAATGACTGGCGACATCATCGCCATTGCCGCTCAAACTGCCCATGAAATTGTGGCGCAGACCTAAATTGTGCCCCAGCTCGTGGGCGGAGATCTCGCGGAAATACCCCCGCATATAGGTGTCGAAATCCACCCCCGGCGGGGTCTCATCAAAATCAAAGGGCGCCATCAGCGGATCGTGCAGGTCTGGGTCGGCCGCGGGCACCGCGAGCTCAAGGCGGCCGAGTCGCGCCGCAATCGCGCCAGCAGCAGCCGGTCGCTGCCTGGCCATGGCGCGGCGCTGAAACTGTGCCAGCACGCGCTGGGCACCGGCCTCATCACCGGAGGCCCGCAGCGCTGCGGCCTCCGCAGTGACATCAAACCAATCGCTGTACAGCTCGATAATGGTCGGTCCTTGAATCAGCGTAGTTGCCGAAAAAATCTCACCGGTAAAGCCATGGGCCACCGATGGCCCAAGACCGCCGTAGAAGGCCAGATTGTCCACATCCCACTCCATAATGTTGTAGCGCACATCGCCGGCCACCAGGCGGCTGCTCAGGGGATGGTCTTGGCCGATATGCACGTATTCCAAGAGATCGTAGCCGATGAGATCGCGGAAGACCCGATTCCAATCGTCGAAGCCGGCCGAGAACGCATCGCGATACGCCTCGGGTACATTCTTAATGTAGTAGCGGATGGGCGCCCGCTCGCCGTACCGGGTGGTGGCAAAGCGGGTGATGCGCGGCGACGGCCCGCGGAACGTGGTGAAGAAGCCGACTTCGGCGATGGGGTCGCGAACCGCAAAGAGATCGTTAAAGCGCGAGCCCAAGTCGATGTACCAACGGGTGGTGATACGCAGACTGTCGTCGTCGTCAGCACTGGCCGCGAGATTGGCCGCAGACGCCGCTGCCGGTAGGCCTTCAGGCGGCAGGCGTTCCATGGTGCTCTCGACATCGAAGACCAGGGTGGCCTGGGAGTAATCGACAAACGTCGCCCGGGTGCCCACCTCGACCAGGCCGGCAAATTCCGGGGGAAAAAGATTGTCCAGAGTCAGGCCCTCACCCAAAGTCGAGATATCGAGCATCAACTGCTTGCGAAATAGATCGAAGCCGGCGATGGGAATGGTGAGCAGGACCTCTTGCGGGCTAGATTCGACACATTCGAATTCGCAACCAAAGAGCGCCATACCAAAACGACCGTCATCACCGCGGACCACAAACGGCCGCACGTGCAGCGGCGGCAACTGAATCATTTTTAGGCCGCCCAAGAATTCATCTTCTCGATCGGACACCTTGGTCAACACACCGCCGACGACTGAGCTTTCGCCCAAGAGCCGCAAGGGATAGCCCACGATCAGAGAGTCTCTGCTGGGCGCGCGTCTGCGGTGCTTGGGCACCGCCATCGCCACGGGCTCCTCCACTAACGCATGAGCGGGAATCAGATCACGCGCCAGGGCCTCCTCAACGGTGAGCAAATCGCCCATTTGCCCCAGATTCGCCCGACTGACCACGCGAAACTCGTTGACACTATCGCCGATCAAGACATCGACATCCGGGCCAGACTCGACGATGTTGCCAGCGTCGGGGAACTTTTGCCCGTGGTCGTCATTCTCGGGCGCCTGAGCGGGCGATTCGCCCGGCGCTGGGCCGAGACCGGCGTTATCGCCAGCGTGACAACCGATAACAATACATAACGACATACAACCCATGGACGCCACCGGGCTCCATCGACGAGATATCCAATGCTTCATACTCTGCCTATCTCCTATATATGGGCAATCGATTTCGATATACCTGAGGTCTACAGCCTGGCGTCCCCGTGACAATAGGGTCAACGACTCGGCACTGACAAGATGTGTCACGCAAACGCCAACACCGCACTCAATACCAGCTTTCGAGTAAGCGAGGCTATTGAGCATAAATGATGACCCGAGTCACTCCCCCCCAACGCAAGTGACGTGCCACCCATGTAAGTCACAAACTGACGCGGCCTACGCATGGTAGATCACCAAAATATCAACGTCGCGCGACCTATCTAAGGACTATGAGCCGCAACTCTCAGTCGCGGGTCACCGTCGCACGCCTGCCGCAGCTAGGACGCACTGCCATTGCCATTATCGAATCGGGACTGGTACAATCGCCAGCTGAAGCGACGATCAATACCCAACACCAAGAGATATTCCATGGTACATGCCATTCGCATCCACCAGCACGGCGGCCCTGACGCATTGCGATGGGAACCAATCGAAGTCGCGGCTCCCGGACCGGGCCAGGCGCGCATTCGCCATCACGCCGTGGGCCTCAACTTCATCGATACATACCATCGAACCGGACTCTATCCCGTGTCAGCGCTGCCGGCCGTCATCGGCATGGAAGGCACCGGCGAGGTACTCGAAATCGGCGACGGCGTAACCGAAGTCGCGGTGGGCGATCGCGTCGCCTACGTCAACCCCATCGGCAGCTATGCCCAAGAGCGCCTGATCGCGGCCGAACGCTTGGTACGCCTTCCCGAAAGCATATCGTACGACACCGCCGCGGCCATGATGCTCAAAGGCACCACCGCGCGCTATCTCTTGCGGCAAACCTATGCCGTCGGCCCGCAGACCACCATGCTGTTTCACGCCGCAGCTGGCGGCGTCGGCCTCATCGCTTGCCAGTGGGCCCGACACTTGGGCGCCACCATGATCGGCACCGCGGGCACCGACGAAAAATGCGCCCGCGCCCTGGAGAGCGGCGCCACCCACGTCATCAATTATCGACGCGAGAACTTTGTCGACCGGGTGCGCGAGCTCACCGGCGGCGCCGGTTGCGACGTGGTCTACGACTCCGTGGGCCACGACACCTTTTTGCCATCACTCGAGTGCCTCAAGCCGCGGGGCCTCTTCGTCAGCTTCGGCAATGCTTCTGGGCCCATTCGAAACTTCGACTTGTCCCTGCTTGCACAAAAGGGTTCGTTGTACATCACCCGTCCGCGGCTCTATACCTACGTGGATACGCGTGAGGAGCTGGTGCAGAATACCTCCGAACTCTTCGACGTGGTCACCCGCGGCATTGTCAACATCGCAGCGCCCCGCAGCTATCCCCTGCGAGAAGCGGCACAGGCTCATGCCGACCTGGAGGCCCGCAAGACCACGGGTTCCACCATACTCAAACCAGAATGAGAGTAAGTATTCCCCACAAACTCGGCATGACCCCTGCCTTCATGGTACCAATGCATCCATGAGTGAGTCCCCAACTGTACTTGCCCCGCTGGCCCAGCCTGTGGACGAAATGCGCTTCTATCGCTCGTCCCTCATCGACGACGAGCTCTTTCTCCATGGCTTTCCCGAGCGCACTGGGGGGGTTTCTCAGGGATCGCGAACCTCCCTCAATATGGGCGTGCGTTGGGGCGATGACAGCGCGGCAGTCGAGCGCAACCGCCGTTTGGTCGCCGATGCCGCCGGTTTCGATGTTGCGACCTTGGCCGTGACCAAGCACGTTCACGGCAATGCGGTATGGTGTGTGGGCGAGCCCCTGCCCGATCCGGCAGAGTTCGATGGCTTGGTCAGCGATCGTCCCGGAGTCACCTTGGGCGCCTTTGCCGCCGATTGCATTCCCATGGTCTTTGCCGACCCATCGGCCCGCATCTGCGGCGCCGCCCACGCCGGCTGGCGCGGCACGGTGAGCAAGGTCGGCGCCAACGTCGTCTACCGCATGGTCGAACGCGGCAGCCGCGCCGCCGACATCCGCGTGGTGCTCGGCCCCTGCATTGGTCCCTGCTGTTTCGAGGTGGGCCCCGAAGTCGTGGATGCATTTCGTCAAGCGCTCGGCGACCTCGACGGCATGGTGGTCGCCGGACCGCGGCGCGATCATATCGATTTACGCGTGAGCATGCGGGCAGTGCTGATTGAGGCCGGCATCGCTCCCGAACATATTGACGACGCCCCACCGTGCACAAAATGCGAATCGGCACGCTTTTTTTCCTACCGCCGAGACGGCCGCGAAGGCGGCATGCACATGGGCTATATCGGCCTTAGGGAATAAGGTACTCTGCTTGTCGGCCGTGACCAGGCGCAATCATGACCCGAACACCACGTGACGCAGCAATCGAGCCTCCCATCGAGCATCCACAAACTGATGCGGGCCCCCCAAGTGCCCGCGCCATTGCGCGTTTCGCCATTCCCTCGCTACTGGGCATCTTGGCCTTTCTCACGCCAATCCACGTAGACGGTAACTGGACCATCGTCATGGGATTCCTGTCCCAGTGGACCACGAGCGCCCTCGGCTCCGCCATGGTGTTCGTGATCCTCGGGCTTCTATGGCTCAGCGCCCTCGGCGCCGCTTGGGTCCGCGTGAGCCAGCCCCACTGGGCTGCGGCTACCAGCCTCGGCGCGCGCCTCTTCGCGGTATCAAAGCCGTGGCTGCTCTTGCGCTGGGCGGGCGCCCTCATGGGCACCATGACGGTCTTTCAAGTGGGGCCAGAGGTCTTCTGGCACGCCGCCACCGGCGCCACTGTGATGAACGACCTCGCGGTGAAACTCCTGACCATCTTCCTCTTTGCCGGCTTTCTCATGCCGTTTCTCACCGATTATGGCCTGATGGAGTTCTGCGGCACCGTGATGAAGCGGATCTTTCGCTTTGCCTTCGCCCTGCCGGGCCGCTCGGCCGTCGACGCCCTAGCTTCTTGGCTGGCCTCGGCCCCCGTCGGCGTACTCATCACCATCCAACAATACAACGATGGCTACTATACCAAACGCGAGGCCGCCGCGATCGCGACCAATTTCTCGGTGGTCTCGGTACCATTTGCCTTTATCGTGGCCAACACCATCGGCCTCGCCCATCGCTTCTTGGCCTTTTATGCTGCCGTGATCCTCGTGGGCCTTACCCTCGCCGTCATTATGCCGCGCATTCCGCCGCTATCGCGCATCGCCAACGCCCACAAAGACGGGGTCCGTCCGCGGGTGGAGGAAGCCCCCGGCGGCTCGCTGCTCGCGCAAGCGCTGATCCTGGCCACACGCCGCGCAGCGAGGGCGCCCTCGCTGCCGGCGCAGGGACGAATGAGCAGAGGTTACTTGCTAGACATCTGGTTAGGACTTGTGCCCGCAGTTATCGTAGTGGGCGGACTGTGCCACATGCTGGCGGAATTCACCCCCATCCTCAGCTGGCTCA
>JAAUYH010071290.1_pt1 | contig 27791 bp, 23 predicted proteins | sample 7278061 | NCBI WGS metagenome assembly JAAUYH01 (sample SAMN14350203, study PRJNA611818) | marine sediment metagenome | isolation source: surface marine sediment (0.6m) | place: French Polynesia: Moorea | collected 2018-08
GACCAGGATGGAGTGCTGAGCCAGTTCGAGAATCCCGACCCGAATGGCGATGGTAATCCTGACGATGCTCAGGATACCGACCTTGACGGTGTTCCCGATTATCTGGATGCCGACGATGACCAGGATGGAGTGCTGAGCCAGTTCGAGAATCCCGACCCGAATGGCGACGGTAATCCCGATGACGCGCAGGATACCGACCTAGATGGCGTTCCCGATTATCTGGATGCCGACGATGATCAGGATGGCGTCCTCAGCCAGTTCGAGAATCCCGACCCGAATGGCGACGGTAATCCCGATGACGCGCAGGATAACGACTTAGATGGCGTTCCCGATTATCTGGACACCGACGATGATTAGGATGGCGACCTCAGCCAGTACGAAAATCCCGACCCCAACGGCGATGGTAATCCTGACGATGCGCAGGATACCGACCTAGATGGCGTTCCCGACTACCTGGACACCGACGATGACCAGGATGGGGTGTTGAGCCAGTTCGAAAATCCCGACCCCAATGGCGATGGTAATCCTGATGACGCGCAGGATACCGACCTAGATGGTGTTCCCGACTACCTGGATGCCGACGATGATCAGGATGGCGTCCTCAGCCAGTTCGAGAATCCCGACCCCAATGGCGATGGCAATCCTGATGATGCGCAGGATACCGACCTTGACGGTATTCCCGATTATCTGGACACCGACGATGACCAGGATGGGGTGCTGAGCCAATTTGAGAATCCCGACCCGAATGGCGACGGTAACCCAGATGACGCGCAGGACACTGATGGCGACGGCGTCCCCGACTACTTAGATATGGATGATGACGGCGACACCCTGACTACTGCGTTGGAAGGCGGAGATCCTAACGGGGATGGCGTCCCTGACGACGCCATTGACACCGATGGCGATGGCGCGCCCGACTATCTAGATGCTGATAGCGACAACGATGGCATTCCCGATGCTGTAGAAGCGGGCTCAGACCCATCGAATCCAACTGATACAGACAGCGACGGAGTCCCTGACTTTCGGGAAATCGACTCCGACAACGATGGTATTCCCGACGCCGTAGAAGCAGGGCCTGACCCCGCCAATCCGTTGGATACTAACAACGATGGCGTCCCCGACTACCAGCAGCTTGACTCTGATGGGGATGGTATTCTCGATGCCCTAGAAGCCGGACCGAACCCAGCCAATCCCACCGATACCGATGGTGATGGCACACCTGATTTCCGGGAAGTTGATTCCGACAATGACGGGCTCCTCGACACCTTAGAAGCAGGCCCAGATCCGGCGAATCCCACCGATACCGATGGCGATGGCACGCCTGACTTCCAGGAAGTCGATTCCGATAATGACGGACTCCTCGACACCTTAGAAGCAGGCCCGGATCCAACCAATCCCACCGACACTGATGGCGATGGGACGCCAGACTTCCAGGAAGTCGATTCCGATAATGACGGACTTCTTGACACCTTAGAAGCAGGCCCGGATCCAACTAATCCCACCGACACCGATGGCGATGGGACGCCTGACTTCCAGGAAGTTGATTCTGACAATGATGGCATCCTGGATGCGCTAGAAGCGGGATCGGATCCAGTCAATCCCACCGACACCGATGGTGATGGGACGCCTGACTTCCAGGAAGTCGATTCTGACAATGACGGCATCCTCGATGCGCAAGAAGCGGGACCGGATCCAACTAATCCCACCGACACCGATGGTGATGGGACGCCTGACTTCCAGGAAGTTGATTCCGACAATGACGGCATCCCTGATGCGCTAGAAGCGGGACCAGATCCGGCAAATCCCAACGACGCTGATGGCGATGGAATCCCTGACTTCCAAGACACCGACTCCGATAACGATGGGATAGAAGATTCACAGGAAGGTAGTGTTGATACTGATAGCGATGGGGTGCTGGACTATCGCGATATTGATACTGACAACGACGGCATCCTGGATTCGGAAGAAGGTAGCAATGATACCGATGGCGACGGCGTTCTCGATTACCTCGATCTCGATAGTGATGGGGATGGTGTCACCGACTTAAAAGAGTCTGGCTTAAGCGCAGATGAAATCAATACCCTCGATACCAATGACGATGGTGTCATTGATCCGAATAACAGCTTTGGCTCCAATGGTCTGGCCGATGCGATAGAGACCACCCCTGAGTCTGGCGAACCTGATTACAACAATGACGGTAGCGCCGACGGGGCGCGTGATGCCGATGGAGATGGCGTTGATGACTATAAAGACCTTGACGCCGATAACGATGGCATCAATGATGTAATCGAAGGCGGCGGCGCTGATGATAATGGAGATGGCTTTGACGACAATACGGGGGGACTTGACACCGATGGAGATGGTCTGCCCGACGCCCTCGACCCGAACAACGGCGGCACCCCCATCCAACCCCTTGATACTGATGGCGATGGCGTTCAAGACTTCCGAGACCTCGATTCTGACAACAATGGCATCAACGATGTGATCGAAGGCGGCAATGAAGACGCCAACGGTGATGGCCTGGTCGATGGCCCTGATAGTGACGGCGACGGTATTGCGGATGTTATTGACCCATCTGATGGCTTTGGGGACGCCAATGACACTGGGGCTCCCGACACCGATGGCGATGGGATTGATGACTATCGGGATCTTGATGCCGACAACGACGGTATTAACGATGTCATCGAAGGCGGCAATCAAGATGCTGATGGCAATGGTGTGGTTGATGGCCCTGATACCGATGGCGACGGCATTGCTGATGTCGTTGACCCGTCAGATGGCTTTGGCGATATTAATGACAATGGAGCGCCTGATACCGACGGTGATGGCTTGGATGACTATCAGGATTTGGATGCCGACAACGATGGCGTCTTCGATGTGATCGAAGGCGGCAATGGAGATGCAGACGCCAATAACGACGGTGTCATTGACGGCGTCGACTCTGACGGAGATGGCATCCTGGATGCAGTAGACCCGTCAGATGGCTTTGGCGACAATGGTCCTGGCGGCGCCCTAGATACCAACAACGATGGCATACCTGACTATTTACAACCTGGCAGCAACAATAACGATGGCGGCCAGGGAACGGGCGGCGGTGATGTGATCACTGGCAGTGACGGTAACGATGTGATCAATGGGCTAAGTGATGACGACACCTTAGATGGGGGCGCTGGCGATGATATTATTAACGGTGGTAGTGACCTAGATGTTGCTCTAGGGGGCGCTGGCGACGATATCTTAAATGGCGGCAGCGATAGCGACCAAATCGACGCTGGCGAAGGAGACGACCTCGTCAATGGGGGGAGTGGAAATGACACTATCAACGGCCAGAATGGTCAAGATCTGGTGAATGGCGGCAGCGGCGATGATCTGATCTTCGGCGGCCTTGGCGATGATCTCCTAACTGGCGGTAGTGGTGACGATACACTCTACGGTCAGGAGGGAGTAGACATCTTGCGCGGATCTAGCGGCAATGATGTGCTAGTTGGTGGTGATGGAGACGACCTTCTGAATGGCGGGCAAGGTAGAGATTTCTTTACTTACACTCAAGCCAGCGAGTTTGGCGACACTATCCAAGATTTTGAGATTGTGCGCGATCGCATCGACCTCAGCGAAATATTCAACGGGAATGCCTCCTTGGGCAGTAGTGTGACAGCCGAACAAGTCGGAAACCATACCGCTGTATTCGCCGATGTCGGTTCAGGGCCAGAACAGGTGGCTCTACTATTGAATGTCAATGCCAATACGCTTGACAACAGCAACTTCATCTTCTAAGCAGTCGCCATAGTCTTCAGCAGGGTATTAGGTTTCCCCTGCCCTCGCGCCCTTACATGCTGATCCAACATGTAAGGGCGTTTCTACATCACATGAGTTTGACAAAAATGAGTAGAGAAATAAACTGCATTATTCATGAGTCCTGACAAGAGAGTTTGAATTGGCCCAAAACGCTCTAGGTTTTACCTTACTCAAAAATCTGGAAACTCATTCATAATGGCTCCACATGCGTAAAATCTTGATGACTTTTTTTTTCATGAAAGATTTGGTATACAAGTCAGTGCTGAATATTAATTCTCCAAGAATAATATCCTTGCATATCACCGATTAGCTTCTCGAAGGGCGGTACATAGGGATCATCCTGCAAAGTTTCTATTAACATTTTGAGCTTTATTTTTGAGGCCAGATGCCGCAATCTTCTCCGCATATCTAGCAGCTTGCTTAGACAGGATAACTTCCTATATCACCAATCCAAATCCTTATACGCCACGCATTTCTCAATGGGTTACGCCGCTGCTTTTCGAAGTGATTCACTCATACCAGGAATGCTACTTAAATAAACTGTTTCCTGGATGGCTTCCAAATCTTCTTTAGAAATCAAGATCGCATCATTGCGCTTGCCTGAAATAATGATCGGCTTGTGTTGATCGGCCACATCATCAATAAGGCGGTATAAATTGTCTCTAGCTTCCCGAACTGTAAATAAGTCCATCGACTGACCTCAAGTGGCCTAACTTGTGGTGCCAACATAGCATATGAATTGGTATTCCATTAGCTTTCACTATCAGATACTTACCAGGGTGGACTAGTGATAAGTAGGACATAGTAGATAAGTAGGACTAAGCAAAGATAACTAAATGCAAAAAGCTGCCATTTTATTGAGGCTATATAATTTCGCTTTCTAATTTGAATTACGCTGTTCACTAAAGAAGCAAGGTAGGGAATAGGGTACAAAGTTGTAGCCCAAAGAAAGATCTTCATAAGGCTGACTAATAGAAAAGGCAACCCCCTTGGCAACGTAGCCCCACCAATCACATTGGCTATAAGTACAAAAGGGTAGATTAGCATTGGGAGCGACGTAGCGACTATCAACACGGCTAGGAGGATAAGTTGAAATGAAACCATCTTTATGTTCTTGTGCCTCAATGAGCATAAGTGGTCATGCAAAATTAATTACAAAGCCTTTTCCAAAACCTATCAGCACTGTTTCAACGTGATTTTTCAGACTTTGCCAATTTTCATAGGCCGAATTCTCTATCCACTCGGATTTTCACTCGTATCAGGAATGCTACTCATACCTATCATGCAGGACATGTTTGATTCATACTCTTCGTATTCAGGTATCCAAAAAACATGGGAAGGGGGGCATACCTGTTTGTCTCCTCTTCACCACCCCTCTTTCCCCCTGTTTACTTATCAAGCCGAAATTAACAAGGAGTATACGACATAGTTAATGTATAGAGCCGATTAGCATGGACTAAATTTTCATGCGGTTTGATTGGGATGAAGCGAAAAATCAAGAGAAGAGAGATACCTCTCGTACTAACTGGCGGCGCTTGAAGCAGCAGATGATGAAAAGCATTGATTATTCTGATATTCCACCACTGACGGAGGAATCTTTTGAAAGAGCTACTTTGAGAATTTCTGCTCCGCCTGAGGATCAACTGGTTCAGATTGATCCAGATATCTTGAAATGGTTTTAATCTCAGAGTTCAGAATACAAAGACTTAAGGGCACCTCGATTAATTCAAATTTATTGAGAATAAGCTGTCACTATTGAGAATTATCCGCGAGACTTAAAGGGTTCCAGCCATCAGTTTTGAGGCCCAAATCTATTTTTCGAGGTGCCCTTAATTAACTCCGTTCTACGTCATTACATAGAAAGTAGTGATCAGCAGGCGGCTGTTTAACATAGGCCCTAAGGCTAGACAGACCGTCAGCTAATATTTTCTTTTCCCCCTGTTTGCATTTCAAGCTGGAATCAACGCTTGGGCTTTAGCTTCAAACCCAGCGCTAATCAATGCATTAACAGCGAGTTGGGGATCTTTGACACAGAACTGAGCGCCTAGCCGGACGAACTGGCGCTGGTGATCGACTGCAATCACCGCGACGACAGGCACCTTAGCGAGTTTCGGATCTTCACCCTGGTTTCTTCTCAAAATATCCCGCAGCTGATTTTGATAGGTAATTTCTCCAGCCACTTTAGGCTCCAGCTCCACCATCACCATCCGCACTTCCTCCACCGGTTCAGCATCCTCAATGATGAACTGGATCTGGTCATCCCGTCGATCCGCCTTGCCCCAAATCATTAAGCGGGCGTCGGCTTCAATGTACTGGCCGATGCGTTCAAAAGATCGGGGGAAAACTACCCCTTCAGCCTGACCTGACAAGTCTTCAATTTGGACAATGGCCATGCGATCGCCCTTTTTCGTCGTAATCGGCTTAACTCCCGCCAGCATGACAATGGCGCTGAGGGTGACTTTCTCCGGCTGCTCCCCTAACTCGCCCAGATTAATCGGCGCCAATACTTTGGCAGAGCGCTGCACCGACTTGAGGGGGTGGTCCGAAATATAGAAACCCAGCAGTTCCTTTTCCAGCCGCAACCGTTCTTGAGGCTCAAAATCTTCAACCGTCGGAGCTTTGGGTGCGCTTTCATAGCCATTGCCGGTAGAATTATCTTCCTCGGCGGCGTCACCCCCCCCCAGCATGTCGAACAAATTTCCTTGTCCAATCAATCGATCCTTGGCGCGAGATTGTGCCCAGTCCAGCACTAAGTCTAGATCTTGCATGAGTTGACGCCGATTAGTCTCGATACAGTCAAAGCTGCCTGACTGGATCAGCGCTTCCAACGCGCGGCGATTGACGGCTCGACCATCGACGCGATCGCAACAATCCGCCAAACTCTTAAATGGTCCATCTTCATCCCGCGCTGCTAGCAGACATTCAATCGCCCCCTGGCCCACATTGCGCACAGCGGAGAGACCAAATAGAATGCTGGTCTGTAGAGGCGTGAAGTCAATGCCCGAGCGATTGATGTCGGGGGGCAGCACCTCAATCCCCATACCGAGGCAATTGGCGATATGCATCTGCACTTTGTCTTGATCGCCGCTATTGGCGGTCAGCAGCGCCGCCATATATTCCACCGGGTAGTTGGCTTTTAAGTAGGCGGTTTGGAAGGTGACATACCCATAGGCCATGGAGTGGCTTTTATTGAAGCAGTACTGGGCGAAGTTGACCATTTGGTCCCAGAGTGCCTCCACTGTTTTTTGGGGCACTCCGTTTTTAACCGACCCTTCGATAAACTTACCCCGGTGCTTATCCATTTCCGCCTGCTTTTTCTTACCCATTGCCCGTCGCAATAGGTCGGCTTCACCGAGGGAATAGCCCGCCATATCCTGGGCGATTTTCATGATCTGCTCTTGGAAAACCATAATGCCGTAGGTTTCCTGCAAGATCGGCTCTAAAATCCCGTGGGCGTAGTCAATTTTTTCTCGCCCATGTTTTCGATTGATGAATTTGGGAATCAGGCCCGCATCCAGCGGACCCGGTCGATAGAGGGCCAGCACTGAGGAAATATCATCTAATCCAGACGGTTTCAAATCTCGAACAATTTGGCGCATCCCCGACGATTCAAGCTGGAAGACGCCCCCCAGCTCCCCCCGCGCCAGCAAGCTATAGGTCTTTGGATCATCATGGGGTAGGCGATCTAGATCAATGGTTTGGTGGTGACTCTGCTCAACCAAATCCACGGTTTTCTGGATCATCGTCAGGTTTTTTAGCCCCAGGAAGTCCATTTTCAGGAGGCCCATGGATTCGATATCTTCCATCGAATATTGGGTGACTGCGCCGTCATTATCCTTGTTGAGCTGTAAGGGAACGACTTCATCCAGGGGTTGGGCTGAAATCACCACCCCGGCGGCGTGGATGCCGACGCTTTTGTTGGTGCCTTCAATTCGAATCGCCATATCCAGCCAGCGTTTGACTTGCGGATCGGTGTCGTACTTCTCCTTAAATTCGGGGGTTGGGGTGTCGTCAGAAATCATCACCTTGAGTTTGGTGGGTTTGCCCCGCATCACCGGAATCATCTTCGCCATCCGGTCGGCGTCGCCATAGGGAATGTCCAGCACCCGAGCTACATCCTTCAGCACCGCTTTTGAGGTCATGCGGTTATAAGTAATGATCTGAGCGACGCGCTCTTCCCCATATTTTTCGGTGACGTATTTGATCACCTCATCCCGACGTTCGATGCAGAAGTCGGTGTCAATATCCGGCATGGACTTACGTTCGGGGTTGAGGAAGCGTTCGAACAGCAGACCATGGTGCACCGGATCAATATTGGTAATACCCATTCCATAGGCCACAAGGGAACCGGCGGCGCTACCGCGCCCGGGGCCGACGGGGATTTTGCGATCGCGGGCGAATTTAATATAATCCCAGACCACCAGAAAGTAGGTGGCGAATCCCATCTGGTGCATCATCTGGATTTCATATTCCATCCGATCGCGATAGGTTGGGTCCACATATTCATAGCGATCGCAGTTCAACCGTTTGGCGAGGCCGTCCCGCGCCACCTTGGCCATAAAGGTTTCGCCCGTATGGCCTTCTGGAACCGGAAAGTCTGGGATCCGGGGTTCCCCCAGCAAGCCATCGTACTGTTCCACCTTTTCAGCGACTTCCAGGGTCGTGGTGATGGCCTCCTCAATCACCGCGTCTGGCAGGTGATCTTGGAACAGCTGCCGCATTTCATCCGCCGACTTTAAATACTCGGTGCCGCTATACCGCAGTCGCTTATCTTCGGTGATCAGCTTGCCGGTTTGAATACATAGAAGAGCGTCGTGGGCTTCCACGTCATAGCAGGAAATATAGTGGGAATCATTGGTGGCGATCAGTTTGATATCCAATTCGCGGGCGATTTTCACCACTTCCACATTTACAATCCGGTCTTCCGGCGATCCGTGGTCCTGAATTTCCAAATAATAGTCATGCCCAAAGAGATCCTTGTACCACTGGGCCACCCGACGGGCAATTTCTGGTTTTCCCTGCAGAATGGCCTGCGGCACTTCACCCCCCAAACAAGCGCTGGTGACAATCAGCCCCTCATGATATTCCTCTAATAAGTCTTTACTAATACAGGGCCGCGAAAAAATCCCCTTACCCTGTACTCCCTTTAGGTGGGAGATGGATGTAATCTTGACCAGATTCTTATAGCCCTGGGTATTTTTCGCCAGCACCACTTGATGGTACCGAGGGCGGCGCTGCTGCAGGGTGATGTCGCCGTTAATGACGTACATCTCATTGCCGATAATCGGCTTGACGCCCTGTTTTGTACAAACTTTGAGTAACTCCAGCGCCCCATACATAACGCCGTGATCGGTCAGGGCGATCGCGGGCATGCCTAACTCCACCGCCCGACTCACTAAATCAGGCAATTGACTGGCTCCATCCAAAAGGCTGTAATCGCTGTGAATATGAAGGCCGACGAAAGACATAGCGGGTAGAGTCGCTGGCTGCTATAGTACAAATATACTTTCTTGCTCTTATCAAACTCAACTCATAGCTGGGTATTGATAAGGAATAAGAATGCCACTCAGAGTAGCGGATTTTTGTCTATTTGTCGCCTATTTTTCGCTATATCTAGTATCTTCCAGCGGATCTAAAGTGATGAAGACTCTATATGTAGAAATGGTTTGATGGGGTTAGTTCGAAATTTGGACCTAGGCGCCATTGGATGGGCAAAGCAAAGTGCGCTCATCCGATCAGTATCCACACGCGATAGAAATCCTTATTTGCTGAAGTTTGTCTATTCCTGCGCCAAAATCCCGACATTATAGACTGGCAGGCGGTTGTCATTTATCCAGAGCGATCGCTCGAAGCGTCTGACCTCCGTCCCTATCAAAACTGGTTGGCCCTGTCTGAAATTCAGCGCATTTATCTGGATCAGCTAGCCGAGGAGCCATCGACTCCAGGTATTGATTTGGTACGCCTGATCGTAGAACCAGAGTCCACTGCGGTTGATCGAGCAAAACAATTGTTGAATCAGGCGGCGCAGAGTGCGATCGCCGACCTCGACCAGAAGGAGATAATAGAATTGATTGAGACGATTGTGGTTTATAAATTTCCCCAGTTAAGCCGCCAGGAGATTGAGCAGATGCTGAATTTGAGCGACCTAAGGCCTTTTTGACGACTGCCTGCGAGCCGCCAGTGCAGCTTCAAATCCTACTTTTAAGCGATCCGCCTGATATCTGCATGGGATTCACCGCCAACGCCCGCACCTGATTTGCTAGCTCGGCGCTGATCTCCGCCAAGGCAGCGTAGCCCATATCACTCAGTCCCAGGGCGGCGCCAATCGGCCGCAATTCATGGGCTTGCTCAAAGACTCCGATCGAGAAGCCTTGCTTGGCTAAAGCATGAGCAGCGCAGAGTCCGCCAGGCCCGGCGCCTATAATGGCGAAATCGAAGACATGACCGGTTAAATTTGTGTTTCCCTACTCTGCATTCAAAAACTCTAGATAAGCATGACTGAGTTCCTTAACTGCCGCCTCATAAAACTGCTTCCCATGCTCCGGAGTCGCTAGGGCGGGATTGGAGCCCATCCGACCATCTGAATAAAAACGGCGGAAATCGACGGCTCCATAAATAGGATGGCCTGAGGGGGCGACCTCTGGGTCTAAGGGCGCTTGTTTGATAGCGTCGGGATAAATATATTGGGTGAGAGCTACTTCGCTGGGCGTGGCGTGGGAGCCTTCTTGGTCGCCATAGAGATCCGCAGCCAATTTATGAACAGAGCTACACATAAACCAATTCCCCAGGCGGCAGCGCACTCGGTCTGCCTGGGGAATATTGAGATCGGCAAGGGCGGCGTAGGTTTCAGAAAAAGCGGCCTTGAGGGTTGCGATATTGCCCCCATGTCCGTTGATAAAGAAGAAATGGGTGAAGCCAGCTTTGACCAAGGGCTTTAAATAGTCTTGAATCAGCGCGATCAGAGTGCTGGGACGGAGACTGATACTGCCGGGAAACGCGGTATGATGGAGAGCCATGCCCACATTGATAGTGGGGCCAACGAGGGCGTTAATGGTTTCCCCCACCCCTTTGGCGATCGCCTCTGCGCAAATGGCGTCTGTTCCAATTAATCCTGTAGGGCCATGTTGTTCAGTAGAGCCGATAGGAAAAATCATGCCTTGGGATTGAGTCAGATATGCGTCTACCTCTGTCCAAGTACTCAGCTGTAGCAACATCGTTGTTTTTCCTTATCTATTTACACAAATTGCCCTCAAGCAGGCAACGGCATTGTTACAATGCTTGTATAACTGAGTACATTCATTTTTGCTGAAAGCTCTCAAGCTAAGTTAAGGTAACTCGATTTCGATGAATAATGCGAAAATAATCTGGGTAACCTCTTCACAAGAGTTGAGACTCAAGCTTTAATGAGCTTAACGCGTCCATACGATCTCTTCCAGATGACTCTACGATCAAATTTAGAAGTTATGCCGTTACATCATAAGGAGTTTAAGAACTGGTGGTAAAAGTAGAACACTAGGTGGTCAACCTAGAGAGTTCCTCTGCCTGTCCATTAGTGAAGTCTAAGCAATCCAAATCAAGTCTTGAAAGGGATTATAGGCGTCTAATGGTTAAGCATACGCCCTCAAACCGTAAATAAATTGAAGCATTATCTGTTTAGGAGAAGCGACACATGCTACACCGCAAGATCTATCAACTTTGCTGTGATGGTCGTGACATATGGATCTTCTTGCGGGATCAGCAACGTTGGATCGAGCGTGCTCGCATCCTCGATATTGAAGGAGACTTAGTCACTCTTCGCTATGAAACAGAGGAAGAAGAAGAAATCTGTTCTTGGGAAGAGATTGTTCGTCTTGAGAGCATTGGCGCTGTGACCCAAAAGCTAGCGACTGTCCCTAGGGGCGATGTTGAACTCGCCATCGCAGAAGATTGTCCAGAAACAGAGCAAATTGGCGATCATCATCCAGAGTCAAATTCTGATTGATATCCCATTATTTAAGTTGAGCAATTTCAAAAAAAATATCCTACCCAAATTCTCCTAGAAGCTAAGTTTGAGTAGGATATTTTATTTTTGGCGTATCGGGACATCCCTTAGAGTTTCTGCTCCAGCGCTTTTCGTCGGTTTTTCGATATCCAATGCTATCAATGCAAATCCCTACTTTTCTTGGCTATAGAGGGATAATTCGCTAAGCGCTAAAGTTCAGTGGGCGGAACCATTGCCGTGGTAATTATCCGTATCGTAGAATCCATTTTTGGTGCCAAAAAATAGGCAGGCAACCGTAAATAGTGCGGTCAGGACGACCAAAATCAGTTTGACTTCCATACGTGATCCCCTGATACCCTCTCAGAAAATATTAAAGATTTGACTAATGCCTCGTGCTCGAAGCACCCTGATTAACTTACCCAAGTTAGCTATCTAGCTTACCCTTCTTATTCGCCAACTCCCAAATTCTACACATATTAGTTTAAGAATCAACTTAGTTTCAGAATTGACGCATCATAGGACGATTTCCTGGCCTCGTTCGGTAAACCGAACCGTTTTGATATTCCACTCAGGATTGCCTAGTAGCGTTTCACGCAGGCTGCCAAACAAGGCCCGTTGTTCACAACTGGAAAGGGATACGAGTTTACGCGGCGAGTTTGGGGCGAGGCGCAGATCTATGGTTGCTGCGCTGCTAGCGGCGTCAATCCTAACTCGATAGCCCGCTAGGCTAAAGTCGCTATTATCTTCCCCGTCTAATACTTTGGCGATCGCTTGCTCAATTGCCTGGTCTGGGTCTACGCGGAGCGGTTCTGGGATGAAATCCCGGCAATTTTGATCAACTCGGTAAATAGTGACCGTTGTGCGATCGGATGATAAAGCAGTTGAAAGTTCCGCCTTTGTTTCAGATGGAGAGGCGCTGAACGACTCCTGTCCCGTCGTTGAAGGTTGGTTGGAGAGGTCGGTTTGGGGCAGCGTTTGGGGTGATTCATTAGGGGCGACGGCAGCTGTCTTGTCAATAGGTGAAGAGACAGCGGCGCTACTATCTGCGGGAGGCTCAGAGGCGGCGTCATTTGGTGGGTTTCCGGATCCACTGCACGCGCACAGTGTGATCAATATTACACTCGCGAGCAAACATCGATAGGTTTTAAGCAACCTGACCATTGGGGTGAAATACTGTAGACAGAAATTTTTACCTGTACTATCTATGCTAATCAACTTGTCTTTAAACTCACTGAATCTATATTCGAACTTTGCTGATATCGCATTCCCCAAAGCATTCCCTCTGACTTGCAGATCTCTATCAGCTTTGGCTGTCGCTATGCGCCAACTTTAGGAGCCGCACCTTGCTGAAGCATGCCACATCTGAATTGGATATCCGTAATTTTCGAGGCAGGTCAGCAAGGGTGATTGGAGAAAGGCTGAGACTTTTATTCCATCACTTCAGAATCTTAGCGGCTTCTCCGCGCTATCGGTAGAGTCCCTTGTCAGCGCCATAATTCGACTTTTGGAGGTCACTCTTTCGGATATGACTATATCAGTCTTGTAAATAATTGGTAACTGCATCACAAAGCTAGATTTTCATCCGCATTGGAACTTTAGATAATGGCTGAGGCCACTTGGAATCGTCATCATATTATTTCGCTGGCAGACTTTACGCTTGCCGAATACGAAACAGTGTTGCAGACAGCCACTAGTTTCCTCGAGGTTTTGTCCCGTCGCACCAAGAAAGTTCCGACTTTACAAGGACAAGTTGTCACCCATTTATTTTTTGAGCCTTCCACCCGTACCCGCAGCAGCTTTGAACTCGCAGCTAAACGGTTATCTGCGGATACGCTGAACTTCGCTCCGGGAACTTCTTCCCTCACCAAGGGGGAAACGATTTTAGACACCGCTAAAACGTATCTGGCGATGGGAACTGATTTAATGGTCATTCGCCATCAGCAGGCAGGGGTGCCCTTAGCGATCGCTCAAGAAATGGATCGGCTGGGGTCGGGGGTCGGGGTTTTCAATGCCGGAGACGGCCAACATGAGCATCCCTCCCAAGCGCTACTAGATCTGTTCACCATCTGTACGTCGCTTTCTCCAGACTATCCCCAGATTTCGGCGCTTAAAGGGAAGAAAATCGCCATTGTGGGCGATATTCTGCATTCTCGAGTGGCCCGTTCTAACCTGTGGAGTTTGACAGCCTGTGGGGCTGATGTGCATTTGGCGGCGCCCCCGACGCTATTGCCCAAGCAGTTTTCCGCTTCATTCGCCGCTCCATTAGCTGAGCAATCTAAGGCGATTTCGACGCAAATTAAGACTCACTGGAAAATTGAACCCGCTGTTCAAGATGCCGATTTTGTCATGACCTTGCGGTTGCAGAAAGAGCGGATGACTCGCTACCTCTTACCCAGTCTGAGGGAATATCATCAGCAATTTGGCATTACGCGCGATCGCCTAGCGCTTTGCAAACCCGATGTTAAAGTCCTCCATCCAGGTCCGGTCAATCGAGGCGTTGAGATCAGTTCAGATTTAATGGATGATCCGGCATTGAGTTTGATTCCTAAACAGGTCGCCAATGGCGTTGCTGTGCGCATGGCGTTGCTCTATCTCATGGGGACTAGCCGTAATTAGGAAGTAATTAGAAAGTTGCTATCAAGATAATGTCCCAGGTTGAGCTGGACAATAGATAAGGAATAAGCTTCCAAAAGCAGCATGCAGGGCGTGCAAATTGCAGCACAAGCGGCAGAGGGGATAATCCGGCAGAGGTAATATAAGGAAATCAGCAGCCATTTAGGGAACGGATTCTATTTCCTGACTCCTGTCTTCTGCCCCAAGGAAAATTTTCAACTTTAAGTTGATAGTCCAATGCAAGAGTCAGAATAGAATAGATTTTCTGAGTTCATCGCTGTATTCTTGACGGACTCATTTGTCGAAGTTGAAGATGATTACTACCCCAAACCATATGCAGTCTGGCGCTACTCTATCTGTTTCGACGCCGATTCAGCCCCACTCTGGAGACCATTTCGCCATCACAATCGCTCCGCTCTCCATTGAGGAGGTATACGGCCTAGCGGATGCTCCAGCGAATGGGGCTGTGGTCATGATGAGCGGTATGGTGCGCAACAACACAGAGGGTCGGCCGGTTGCGGCTTTAGAGTATCAGGCTTATGAGCCCATGGCGATCCGCGTATTTCAACAGATCGCCGCTGAAATACGCACAACTTGGTCAGAGGTGACTCATATTGTCATTCATCATCGGATTGGGCGATTGGAAGTGGGACAGATTAGCGTTCTCGTGGCAGTGGGTTGCCCTCACCGTTCAGAAGCCTTTGCCGCCTGCCAGTATGCCATTGACACCCTCAAGCATAATGCCCCCATCTGGAAAAAAGAATGGTATCGCGAGTCAGAGGGGCAGTTGTCTGGCAGTTGGGTGAGCATTGGCGCCTGTGAGCAACTACAATAAAGTTTGTCGATTTATTAGTTCAAAGATACTATACTTGGACTGATCATCTAATCGATCAGATTCGAAGCTGTGCTTGCCAATGGCTTCCCTTCTGCTAAGCTGCATACACATTATTGCTGAGGTACCTATGGCGCCCAAATCCGAAAGCTCTGAAAAGAATAAGGCGCTCAATGCTGTTCTGGGGCAAATTGAGCGGAATTTTGGCAAAGGCTCCATTATGCGCTTGGGAGACGCCAGCCGCATGCGGGTCGAGACAATTCCGACCGGCGCCCTTACGCTGGACCGGGCATTGGGAGGAGGGTTGCCGAAGGGTCGGGTGATTGAGATTTACGGGCCAGAAAGTTCTGGTAAGACCACGGTGGCGCTGCATGCGATCGCCCAGGTCCAGGAAAGGGGCGGAGTGGCCGCCTTCGTCGATGCTGAGCATGCCCTCGATCCCGTTTATGCTGCGGCACTAGGGGTTGACATTGAAAACTTGCTCGTTTCCCAACCCGACACCGGGGAGATGGCCCTGGAAATTGTGGATCAATTAGTGCGATCGTCTGCGGTCGATCTGGTTGTCATTGACTCTGTAGCTGCGTTGGTTCCGCGGGCTGAAATTGAAGGCGAGATGGGTGACGCCCATGTGGGACTTCAGGCTCGATTGATGAGCCAAGCCCTGAGGAAAATTACCGGTAATATCGGCAAGTCTAACTGCACCGTGATCTTCCTCAATCAGCTGCGGCTGAAAATTGGAGTGAGCTATGGCAACCCTGAAACGACAACCGGCGGAAACGCCCTCAAGTTTTACGCCTCCGTCCGTCTAGACATTCGTCGGATTCAAACCCTCAAGAAAGGCAGCGAAGAATTTGGTATTCGCGCTAAGGTCAAGGTCGCCAAAAACAAAGTGGCTCCCCCCTTTCGCATTGCCGAATTTGATGTCATTTTCGGCCAGGGTATCTCTCGCTTAGGGTGTTTACTTGATATCGCTGAGGAGACGGGGATTGTCGTTCGCAAAGGGGCCTGGTATAGCTATAACGGCGACAATATTGGTCAAGGCCGCGACAATACTATCCAACGGCTTAAAGAAGATCCTGAGTTTGCTCAAACCATTGAAAAATTGGTGCGTCAGGAGCTGGAGTTGGATAGCAAAGATGTTGACGACGCTAATGGGGCAGCGGATAACGAAAAAGAGTGAACAGCTTGAATGGAGGGCTCAGCGCCTAAAGAGTGTTGTCGTACACAAAAAACTAAATTCTTTCTAATGTACAAATTATTTATAATGTACAGGAATTTGATTCTGTACCTATTTTTTGCAAAATGAGCGCTTTGATGTAAATAATACCTCTCAAAGCTGTTTTGTCGGCTAATTGTCGGTGGGGGCAGGGCTTGATTGGAAGTGGCTTCCGCAAAGGAACTATGCTTGATATCCCGAAGTACTTTGTCTCCCTTGTTCCTAGAATATCCATCCTGGATCGGTATGTAGCGACTGAATTCATTGCTCCTTTTTTATTCGGGGCTGGTCTTTTTTCATCTGTAGGGGTGACCATAGGCAGCGCGTTTGAACTCATGCGTATGGCGGTCGACTTAGGGCTGCCAATTGTATTGGTGTTCCAAGTGCTTGCCCTATCTTTACCGCAGTTTATATCCTACTCATTTCCTGCGGCGGTGCTGCTAGCCGCATTGTTGTCCTATGGTCGTCTTTCAAGCGATAGCGAACTGACTGCGTTTCGGAGTTGTGGAATTAGTACCTATCGGTTACTCGCGCCTGTTCTTATTTTGGGCTTTTTAGTCACGACTCTCACGTTCGCATTTAATGAATCCATCGTGCCAGCGGCGAATTATCAAAGTGAGCAGCTTCTAGACACCGCCCTTAATCGAGAAAATCCCACGTTTAGGGAAAAAAATATTCTCTACAAGCAATACGGTAAGCAAAAGCAAGCTGACGGTAAGACCAAGAAAGTGCTTGAGCGGTTATTTTACGCTGAGAGATTTGATGGAGAGCAGATGAAGGGATTGACTATCCTGGATAGATCCTATGGTCGTCTCACCACGATTGTCACCTCAGAGTCAGGCCAATGGAATCCCCTCAATAATGAGTGGGACTTATTTAATGGAACAAGTTATATTATTTCCCCTGATGGTTCTTATCGGAATATTGTTTACTTTGAACATCAGCAATTGCAATTACCCCGTGCGCCGTTAGACATCGCGAATAATACGCGAGGGTCTGATGAGATGAATATTGTCCAATTACTCAGGCGGTTGGAGCTTGAACGGCAAAGTGAAGATCTGGAGGAAATTCGCAAAGTTCAAATCCGGATTCACCAGAAACTTGCTTTACCCTGCGCCTGCGTAATTTTTGGCTTGGTTGGCGGCACATTGGGCAGCACATTTCGGCAAGCCAGTAAGTCGACTGGATTTGGCTTAAGCGTACTGATGATTTTTATCTATTATTTTTTGTTGTCTTTTGGGGATGCTCTGGGATTGGTGGGCTATATTTCTCCTCTATTGGCCGGTTGGCTGCCTAATTTTATTGGGCTAGGGATAGAAGGATTATTGCTCTCTAAAGCTAATAATTATTGATTGCCACTGCAGCTCAGGAAATCTGGCGAGTCAGGAATCCATAATGCATGACTGGTCTGGGTTATAACGCCAAACTACTGTATTGCGCTTCCAGCATGCTTATCTGCTTTAGAGTAATATTTGAGGAGATTACCTGAAATTACTGAGCCTTTTCCGAAATCTGTCTACTTTTGAATGTTGTAATTCATAAGCGGAGTTCGCCGCCTATAAAGCCCACTTGCCCCCTGTTATTAGCCCCTGTTTGTTCCTGCGCTGAACTGAAGAGTTTTTTCTCATGCGGTGTCTCTGTCGCGGGGTTATCTATCATAGCGGATTGCGGCTCCAATTCAAGCCGAGACAATTTATCAGAGAAGGAAGTCAGAAGTCAGTCAGAAACTGGATTCTGTCTCCTATTTTTTGCATGGTTCCCCAATGACTATGTCCCCCTTCAAGTTGATGCCCTCGGATTGTTTCCGAAGATTAATCTGAATAAGGATTGGGGCTGTTATCAAAGCGTTGCTGATATGCATGCAGAGCTTTGCGACTGCCGAACAGATGTGCATAGATATAAGTGAACTCAGCACCGAGAAAGAATATTTGACTGGTGAGGTAAATCCACAGCATCAGCACCATAACCCCGCCCACGACCCCATAGGATTGAAACCGACTACCGAGACTAATCACGCTATTGCTGACTAACTGCTGAAGGATGACAAATGAAGTTGCAGTGATCAAAGCGCCAAGCCAGATGTCCCCCCAGGCGACTTGAGTGGACGGTAATATTTTGAATAAGACGATCACTACAAGGGTGAGCGTGATCAAAGAAGCGCCAAGCTGCAGTATTGATAAGAGAGCAACTCGGTCAATGGTGATGAAATAAAGGTGGTTGCTGAAATTCTCAACAATTTTCAGAACCAGATCAATTGCTAGGGTTGACAGTAAAGAAACGAGTATCAAAGCAGCGGCTCCAAAGATCAACACAAAGGCGAAGAGTTTTCTGCCTACGAAGCCCAAAACCATGGTCATTAAGTTTTGGTTGGGCATTTGGCTTGGGTGAGTCCGCCAGATTTTGTCGATGTAACGGTCGAGCGCGCTAAAGAAACCGCTTGCTGTAAAAAATAGCACCCCAAAGCTAACGAGACCTGCACTTGCACTACCTTGGTATAACTGGGACAATGTTCGCTTAACAACGCTAAAAGCGGAAGGCGGTAAAGCCTTCTGCGCCTCAATCAGGAGCTGCTGAGAGAGATCCGTGGTTGGCTCGACGATGACCCCGAAGATGCTTAGGATGACCAGAATAATGGGAAAGAAAGAAAAGAGAGCGTAATAGGACAGCGCTGCACCCATTTCCAGACATTCGTCTTGCTGCCATTTCAAAAAGGTTTGGATCAATAGATGAACGATTTTTGATTGGCGAACTGAGGCTATAAAGGCCTTAATCATAGACAGCGCCCTTGCCCAAGGCTGTTTAGGGGGTTTTATCTTGCGGTGGGTCATCTTGAGCTTGGGCTATTGCTTTTTTCAGCGACGTTTTGTCGACAGTCCAAAATATCTCTGGCACTGGATCATATCCGCCGGGATGAAAGGGGTGACAGCGCAAAATACGCCGAATCGCCAGCCAGCTCCCTCGAAACACCCCAAATCGTTCAAGTGCGTCTAGGGCGTATTGTGAACAGGTTGGCTGAAAACGACAGGTGGGTGGAAATAAGGGTGAGATGAAGCGTCGGTAACCTCGAATTAGCCAGATTAGGAGAATTTTCATCTACATTAAGGCGACTGCTTATTTGGAAAATAGGTTAACGCTAGCGTTCCTTCCATAAAGCCTCGGTAAATAATTTCTCGATAAGGTATCGTTATTGACTCTTTTTGCTTATTTTCTCTATGTCTAGCTTAGCCTGGTTGTAACTAAGGACGATAGAAAATCTTATCTGACTCGGACTATTGGGGTCTAGTTGTATACGGAGATTTGCATGCAATACTGGTCAAAATCTGCTATCGGAGTGCTTTGGAGAGTCCCGGGGTATTAAAGGACGCTACTATTGCCGCGATCGCTCTCTCCTAAGCATTACAATTTTTAAAGGGATGGCTCGACGTCAATTGTTCGCGTGGGAGAGCTGTCAGAATGGCCAGCGTCTACCCAAGTTTATTGGTATCAAGCAAGCAAGTCAGAAATCGTAATCGACCCGATAGTGCAACCAATTCGTCAAGTCGCCATTGTGGGAGGAACCCACGGCAATGAGTTTACCGGCGCTTACCTGATCAAAAAGTTTGAACAGCGCCCCGATCTGGTTAAACGATCAAATTTTGAGACGTTAACTTTGCTGGGCAATCCCAAAGCATTTGACATAGCAAGGCGTTATGTCGATGAGGACTTAAATCGCTGTTTTCTGAAGCAGGATCTCCAAGACGCCTCCCGCTCCAGTTACGAAGCGATGCGAGCCAAAACGCTCAATCAAATCCTAGGGCCCAAAGACAATGCGCGGATGGATTTTCTGCTAGATTTGCATAGCACTACGGCTAATCTGGGGGTGACGCTGATTTTGGTGAACCACCATCCTTTCAATCTGAGGTTGGCGGCCTATCTAAGTAAAATCAACCCGTTGATTAAGGTCTATTGTTGGTCCCAACCAGGTCATGAAAATGCGTTCCTCAACTCTCTTTGTGAATTGGGATTTGCTATTGAGATTGGCCCAGTCGCCCAAGGAGTATTAGATGCAGCGCATTTTCAAACCATGGAGGCGCTAATTCATTCGGTTTTGGATTACCTCGAAATGTGCAATCAAGGGGACCTGATTCGAACAGACAATTCCCTGACTCTATATCAGCATGTAAGCGTAATTGACTATCCAAAAGATGCTCAAGGAGATATTCGGGCCATGATCCATCCGCAGCTCCAGGGTCGGGACTACGAACCCTTGCATCCAGGCGATCCTCTATTTATGGGAATGGATGGCGCCTCAATTATGTATCAGGGGGAGTCAACTGTGTGGCCTATCTTTATCAATGAGGCGGCGTATTACCCGAAAGGGATTGCAATGTGTTTGACCCAAAAGCAACACATTATTTTATCTGCAGACGAAGGCTGATCTGATTGGCTGTGATCTAATCACATCTCGTGAGTCAGCGGAATTAGCCCGCAATTCCCACTGCCCTCAGAGCGTCTTGCGCCCTTTAAGCTTTGCTCTTGCTTCGATGCTTGCGACTTTTCTTAAGCGGATTGTGGGGGTGATATTGGCTCATTGCAGATTGGACTACCTCTTTCCTGACCTCTGAAGGTGGTTTTGTAAGGGCCGTAAGTCTTCTTTCAGCAAGACATTGATGCGGCCAGTGTAAATAACGCCCGCTTGATTCGCGGCGAGTTCGACCCAATATCCATAGCGGACCCCTTCCCGCAGCTCACCCTGCAACAATAAATCCGGATTACGAGGCGGAGGCGAGGCTTCATTGGGATAAGCGTAGACCGTAACAGAACGCCTGAAATCTGAATACACATCAGCGCCATAAATGCTTCGGAGGGATTCTTCCAAGCGATTAAAGGTGATTCCGTTAATCATGTCGAACAATTGCATACGCTCACTGCGTATGGTCCCCCCATTACCCGTTGGGCCTAGCTGCCCTGGCGCCAGGATAGAGGCTTGGAAGATGAACCGTTGGGCGGGCGTGTCGCTGAACCGCACTAATAAACTCTCTCCGGGGGCGGGTCTAAGGGTGGGGTGCGCTTGAATCCAAGCTTCTACTTCGTTAACGGTTTGACCGGGTAAGGCAAAACTTCCTCTTGCTCCCAATATCAGCCAGAATCCAGCAGATAAGAGCAAGCGCCGCACGAAAAATTTCATAGTCTAGCCCTCCGGGGTGAGTCTAATTAGGCGACTACATCACTCAGCAAACACCGATATAGCCTATTGTCGCCCTATATTAAAGCCATGTTTGGTGACTTGTCATTTGTCATTGGTCATTAAAATGACGAATGACAAATCTAAAAAAAAGGCAAAAGCTTAGCAAGCTCCTACCTTTTGCTGCTTATTTCAGGGTGTTTCAGTCCCCAATATCATCAATACTCAGGGACTGATGAATCAATCTCGCGACTCCAGGCGGCGATCCCCCCTTTGACATTGATGCCTTGAATGCCAGATTGCTTAAGGATACCGAGGGCTTTGGCCGAGCGGCCGCCCATTTTGCAGTGGGCAATTAGGCGATGGCCGTTTATCACTTCCCGTACTTTTTCGACGCCGCCGCCATTTTCGATATCGGGTAATGGAATCAGGAGAGCGCCGGGAATTTTAGCAATCTCGTATTCATTGGGATTGCGAACGTCGATTAAAACATAATCTGAGGCATCGCTATCCAGTAGGTTCTTTAACTCTTGAACGGTCATTTCAGATAGTTCCGCTTGCTGTTTGGCTTCTTCCATCCTGGCTTGAGGAATGCCGCAGAATTCTTCGTAATCAATTAGGGTTTCAATCACAGGGCGGACTGGATTTGGGCGGAGCTTCAGCTCTCTGAATGACATGGCAAGCGCGTTGTAGAGCAGGAGCCGACCGCTGAGGGTAGAGCCTTGCCCTAAAATGATTTTGACGGTTTCGGTGGCTTGAATCGTGCCAATAATGCCGCACAATACCCCGAGTACGCCGCCTTCAGCACAGGAGGGTACGAGTCCTGGCGGTGGGGGTTCGGGATAAAGGTCGCGATAGTTCGGTCCGCCTTCGTAGTTAAAGACAGTGGCTTGACCTTCAAATCTAAATATGGAGCCGTAAACGTTGGGTTTATCCAGCAGCACACAGGCGTCATTCACCAAATAACGGGTTGGGAAGTTATCAGTGCCGTCCACAACAATGTCATAGGGTTTCAGAATGTCTAACGCATTCTCGGCGCTCAATCGAGTTTCGTACAGATCGACTTGGCAATGGGGATTGATTTCCAAAATCCGATTTTTGGCGGACTCGATTTTGGGTTTGCCGACCCAGGAGGTGCCGTGAATGATTTGTCGTTGTAGATTCGAATGATCGACGATGTCGAAGTCAACAATGCCGATGCGTCCAATGCCAGCGGCGGCCAAATACACGAGTAGGGGAGATCCTAAGCCGCCTGTGCCAACGCATAGAACGCTAGCGGCTTTAAGTTTTTTCTGACCTTCGAGGCCCACTTCTGGCAAAATTATGTGCCGCGAATAGCGCTCGTAATCGTCTTTGGTCAGTTGGATGTCATCTAGATTGGGATTGAGCATAGTGCGTATTACAAATCAGGAGTTAGGAGGTTACGGTTAGCGATTTGCGATGAGTATGCCGGAGCTTAACTTGTAGGAATTATATTTTTGGGAATTGGGGGTGAGTCAAGTTTGAGGATGTGGTTTGGAGCAGGTTTCGGAGATCATCAGCGGTTCAGGTTGGAATTGGAGGTGGGAATCTAGACGCCAGCTTTTGAGGTCCATGGCTTGACCTTGTTGAACAGAAACAATTATGTAAGAGTACTCGGGCCAGGCTAGCGCCCGATCGCATTCTGAGGGGATTGCCGGGTGATTCGGATGGGAGTGATAGATTCCGATGATATCAAGGTTGCGATCGCGTGCATACTTCTGAGCGGCTAATAAGTCTTTTGGATCAATCCAGTACCGCCGGGATTTTCCCGAAGAAGACATTTCAGACGGGGTTAGTTCAGTTAAAGCAGGCGTCGCCGTTTCCGGCAAGTCCTCAATCGTTGGCGACCAATCATTCTCAACGGGGATGATCTGGCTGAGCAATCGAGCCTCTACTGGTTTGCCTGCATCGCCTAATTGACCCACTAAGAGTCCGCAGCACTCATCTGGATAGGTGTGTTCTGCATGGGATTGAATTGTATTGACCTGTTCAGAACTGAGTGTCAGAACCACGGGTAAAAGCAAGCCCTCAAATTGGCGGATGGGTCAGATTTTTATATTTCCGAGATCTCTTCAGATCTTTATATTCTAAGTCACGCATTGGGAGATTAGAGTTGGGCGGTAAAGTGTTCCCTCAGTTGATCAGCGACTTTATCTAATTCAACGGCGCGGGAGGCCTTGAAAAGAATACGATCGCCGGGTTGGGCGACTTGCTTAAGATGATCGATCAGCGTTGAGTGACTATTGAACTGGATGGATGGCAGCGGCGCGGCGCCGTCTGCCAAGGCGTCGGCATCGGCAGGATCCGCAAGGATAAACAGGGCGTCAAGCTGGAGTTGATGAACGACTTGCCCGACTTGATAGTGGAATTCAGCGGACCTTGGGCCTAATTCCTTCATTTCGCCTAATACGGCAATGTGTCGGAGCCCTGGGGTTTGAGCCAGAAGTTGGAGAGCGGCGGTCATCGATTCTACGCCAGCATTATAGGTTTCGTCCAGGATAAGGATATCATTGGCCAACTCGTAGCGTTGGGCTCGACCAGCTGGAAGGTCTACGGCGACGCCAGCCGCTAACCCTCGCCAGTCGAGCTTTAGGGCCTCTAGCACTGCTATTGCGGCCAGATAATTGAGGGCATTGTGGGTTCCTATCAGCGGTAAGGGCAAAGCTATTCCAGACACCTCCAAAGTGCAGGCGTCCAGCAGTTTTCCTTGAATATCTCCGCCAGCTAAGCCATAGGTTAGCCGCCGTCCTGACCAAACTCGCTCGGCGGTTGCGATCAGGCGAGGATTGTCATGATTGAGGACGGCGATGCCTGTGGATGGCATTTTAGCCAATAACTCACACTTTGCGTCCGCGATCGCCTGCTCCGAGCCTAACCGTCCGATGTGGGCTGTGCCGACATTCGTAATAACAGCGACGTCAGGAGCGGCGATCTCGGTTAATTGGGCAATTTCTCCGGGGCCTCGCATTCCCATTTCAATCACTGCGTAATCATGGCTATCTTCCAGCTCCAGTAAGGTTTTGGGCACGCCAATTTCATTATTGTAATTAGCCTGAGTTTTGAGGACGCGGCCATGGATAGACAAGGCGGCGGAGATGAGTTCTTTGGTGGTGGTTTTTCCCACGGATCCTGTGACTGCAATGACGGGGATCCCCATCTGCCGACGCCGCCAGTGAGCAATTGATTGATACGCCTGGAGCGTATTGTCCACTGGCACAATTGGGAACGATGCTGTTTTTCTATCGCCATTCACCCGATCTCGATGGACGATCGCCGCAATTGCTCCCTGCTCAAGAGCTTGATCTACAAACTGGTGGCCGTCAAAATTTTCTCCTTGCAAAGCGATGAAGACATCACCCGGGTGCAGCGCGCGGGTGTCTGTCGAGACGCCCTGAGCGATTTGAGCGTGGGCGGATGCTGAGAGGCGGTTAGGACGAGCAGCGACGATTTGGGATAGCTGCGCTAAAGTGGCGCGAAAAGCCATAGGTTAGGAGAGGTCTAAAATGCTTGAGAGTCACGCCCCCTATTAAATCAGAATTGGTTCATTTGGCTGACGGATCTCTTTGCAGAGACTTCATGAGATGTTGATTATGGCATGGACTGAGAGTGGTTTTTGAGGGTCTAATTGCGGGTATTTCGGGAACCCTTTAAAGAGGTGAGGGAATTCAATGGCGGGTTGTAGATGTTGACTTCATCAATCTGGAAAAAGGTTGGTCAATTCTTCACAACACACGGTTCTTTGATTCAGCTTTGTGGGCGCTTATGCGCATTAGCCTGGGACAAGGGATGAAAAGGTTAAGTATAAAAACCGACGTAATCAGCTGTGTTCTTATTCTTAAATAGAATTGCGAAATCAGTTTTCTTGCTTTTATTGAAACGTATTGTAGTTTAGGCAAGTGTTTACGCACGTAGATTTGGCGTGAGTAAAGGACGACACCAGTGACAATAACTTGGACAGGCTGTCATAACAGGGTCATTAGCTCAGAGGAGCAGCAACTATACGATCATTGGCTTGATTGTGTAGAGGTTGAGTCTCCTGAGGAATTGATCGAGCGTTTTCGTATATTGTTCATTGATGGCAACGGCTACCCTGATCGTGAGGTTGGGCTAGCGCTAGATGGGCTGCTCTCATCTGAATATATTGATCAATATTTTCGCTATGTGCTGAATCGATGCTGCCATATCCTGATCAATCGGTGGCAAGCTCGACCTCAGCTACAAGCGGCTATTCCGATGTTGATTGACTTGTTTGAAGCGGGGTCGTCCAAAAGAGTTAATGAATTTTCTCGCCTTCGCACGGTCCGTCGTTTGCGGGGAATGGTGGATCAATTTTTAGAGACGGAACAGTATGTGACGCTGCGTCGGTTAGCTCGGGTGATGGGGGAAGGCTCTGAAAGCATTGCTTATGGAGGGTCCCGGCCACTGGGAACGCTAATTCGTCGTTATCCTTACTTGTATGAACACTGCCTCTTGAGTGAAGACAGCACTCAAGAGCATCAGCAGAATGTTCGTCGGATTCAGGGGGAAGCGCAGCAGCGGTTTGAAATTGATCTTTCTCAATATGTCACCTATCGAGTCCGCCGGGCCCGGATGAAGCGAAAGGGGGATACGGATTCCGCCAAAAGGATTCTCCGCCCTGTGGAGAATCCTACCCTCCTCAGCGATCGCGAATTGGTGTCATCCATACGGCAGTTTTCCGGCAAGGTGGAGCAAAATCGAAGTTATCGAGAGTTGGCCCAATGTTTTGCCACGCGCAGTTGTCAGTCCTCGTTATCCTTCAAAGCCTTCAAGGATGATCTCTATGAATATCTCACCGCCGGGATAGATTCAGAATATGGTCGTCGGAAGTTTAACAATCTGCTGTACGCTCATTTGTCTAATACCTACTCTGATAGCGAATCCAAACTCCTCAATGACTTTTTGGTGGTAAGAACCTGTAGCCAGTTGTTTAGTTTCTTGGTGGTGGATTCCTCCAGTAACCCGGAGCATTTTATTTTTGTCGATTTAATTAATAATCTAGGACCTCTTTGCACCACTGGGCTCCTGCTCAAAATTGTATTGCTATGCCGCAAAATAAAGCCGTATTTGGGAAGACGACTCTCAATTTTGTTTAATCATTATGAGTCTGACGCCCGTGATGGGGTGGCTTGGTTAGTGAATATGCTCGAAAATCTGAACGTTGCTTTGAGTATTAACTTCGGGTCCGTGGACTTATCCCACATCTTCTAATTTTGATAATTTACTTAACGACCGATGGCAGTTTCCGCTCTCTACTGTATGCTTGCTATTCCTAGGGATGAATGAACCCATGACTTTAGGTCAAGCTGTGCAGTCGCGACGCAGGGAATTCCAGAAATATGACCCAGCAAGCAAGTCCAGATCCGATTACCCTTGAGCCTACAGCGTCTCAAGATGCAGACCTGGCGATGGTTGAGACGGATACGGCGACAGTGGTTGAGTCCTATGCAAACAGTTTGATGGATGAGCTGTTTGATGATGTGGACAATATTTTAGCTGGCGAGTATGACCGGAAGACGGCGGTGGAGTGTTCGGCGGCCGCTGCTCAAGAGTTGAATACGCCTCAAGAAGAGACTGCGTCAGGGGCCTTGGCGCCCGTTTCTTCTGCATTAGATCGCTCCCAACCGTTAGCGCTATCAGCGGAATCTAGTCCGGCGCCGAATCAAACATCTGTCCGCAAGGGACTCCTAGGCTTAGCATTCGATCGGCTTCTGGTGGGCGCTGCGGGTGTTTCATTGTTATTGACTGGGGTGTTTTGGTTCGCCCAGCATCAGCGAACTCCCGAGTTCATGCTGACGGCGATTCCAGAAGCGGCCATCACGCCAGAAGCCCTCAAGGCGGAAGCCGACGCCCAATTTTTGAAATATTTGGAGCGCTCTTTAGATGTCATTGACGATCAAATTCGAGTGGAGAGGGGCGTCACTGCTATATCTAGGGAGTCGTCATCGCCTAGTGTGGCGGGTAGTCCCCGTATTGCTATCTCCAACGTCTTGAGTCCGCCCGGCGGCGGTTCGGGAAGCGCCTCTCTACTCGCAGGAAATCGCCCTTCTAGCAATCGACCCAATGTGATTGAACGGGTGTATATTCCGGTTTATCAACCGCCGTCTTCCCAGACGCTGCCCGCCCTGTCCAATCCATCGGCTAATCCGTC
>JAAUYH010138844.1_pt1 | contig 27753 bp, 25 predicted proteins | sample 7278061 | NCBI WGS metagenome assembly JAAUYH01 (sample SAMN14350203, study PRJNA611818) | marine sediment metagenome | isolation source: surface marine sediment (0.6m) | place: French Polynesia: Moorea | collected 2018-08
AACCGCAACTGTTTGATAAAGTTGAGGACGGGCTAATGAACTGCCACCACTTGCCGTTACACTCATTGGATTTTAAGTATGCTTTTTAGTTATAGTTCAGCTTTTAGATTAGAACGTTTCGGGCTTCCTGAGGAGCTTTATTAAGAAGTGTGTACTTTCGGTGAGCTCGGAGTTGCGAATCAAAAAAAATCCCTTAATAATAATTAAAATTGCTTGATGTTGCTTGATGAAGAATACAAAGAAGTTCTCTTGATTAGAAAAAGGCGATCGAGCTTAAGCAAAGTTTTGTCAAGTAGTTTTTTTGTCACTAAAAATTATTTAAGAATCGCGATCGATATTATTTTGATATTTCTCTCTTAGTTCTTCCTTAGAGGTAGTTTGTTGTAACCAAATTAGATAAATAATTAATATTTTAATCTTTAAAGAAAGCGCGATCGTATTTACTTTTTGATTATTTATTACCCATTGCCAAAACTTGGTAAGTAAGATTTTTAACAGAGGAGAAACAACAAACCAAATCCAGTTAATTGGCATAGCTTTAAGCCTTTTGTGCTTGCTAGAGGTGAACTATATTTAGTTTCACAACTGGACTTGAGAGATTACGCTCAAACTTAGGCTGAGTTTAGCTAACAAAGGCTGACAAAAGCTGACATAGTAGATTTCTTGCCAAAGTCCTAATTAATTAGTTGAGAAAGACAGGGCTCTTCTAGACTAGCTCTGATAACTTATTAGCTAATAATGCCTCAAACTCTTATCTAGGTCAGTTCTTCTAACCCTAAAAAACTTGATTTTTATTAAAAGTGCATTTTTATAATCTTGTAAACCATACAATACAAGAGTTTCAAGGGTTATTTTTTATTATTTTGTCATAACTACTCTAGAAGAGCCACTTAACATTTATATATTTCCAACTCAGGAACACCAAAATTAACCAACAAACACTCTTCTAACTCACTCGCTTTGAGATGGTTTAAACATTTCTTCTTATGTTTTTCCGTCAATTCATCAACAGCTACAACTTCAACTATAATTTTTTCTGCCACCAAAATATCAGCATAAAAATCTCCAACAATAATCCCTTCGTAATAAACATTGATTGGATACTGGGGTTCAACATTTAATCCTTTTTTGCTTAACTCATAAATTAAGGCTCTTTCATAAACTTTATCTTCAAAACCACAATCCAAAACTTGAATTACTGTATATGCACATTCAATAATATAGTCAATAATATTATTAAGTCTTGATTTCTCTATATTCATTGCCTAATAACTGATAACTGATAACTGTTGACTGATAACTAATTAAGCTCCCATCCCTGAATAATGTTTCAAACCTTTTCTCCATAGTAAACGGTTCAAAATAAAAAAGAGAATTGACCAGCCTAAAATAATAAAACTACTACGAACAAAATTAGTAGGAAGTCCAATTAAAAGGACAGCAGGTAAATGAATTAGATAGGGAAAAGGAGTCCATTCAAGAATTGCTCTCATATTAGTTGGGAAAACTTCTAAGGGAGCAATCATCCCTGAAAAAAAGAGATAAAATAAGTACCAAAATTGTTGAATTGCACTAGCCCTTTCTGTCCAAAAAGCAAGCATGGCAAAAGTATATTGAATCAAAAACCGCAAAATAAATGCCATGACAACTGCCCCGATAGACAGCAAAATATCTTGCCAACTTGGTAGCCAAATAGCATCAGGATAAAGTAGAAAAAATAAACCGCTAAATAAAATTACTAGGGGTATACGAGTCATTTTTTCGGCTAAATGTTGGGCGACATGATGCCAAACAGGATCTAGAGGTTGCAAAAGTCGAAAAGATAGTTTTCCTTCGACAACTTCTCTTTCAAATTCCCAAATTACCCAAATACTCGTAAATTGTCTAACTAAAAATACACTAAAAAAATAGCGGGCAAAATCAGCAGAATTTAAGCCAAAGTCACTATTTTGAGATGCCTTTATCCATACACCCATGAGAATAATGGGTAAAGAACCTGATAATGCCCATAAAAATATTTCTGCTCGATATTCGAGCATATGAGCATAGTATGCCACTAGTAAAGCTGTTGCTTTTTTATATAGCCATTTCATGTTTACAGTTATCAGTTATCAGCTATCAATGAAGAAATTATCAACAATATAGCAATCGAAGCATAATTCAGGACAAATGATTAAACTCTTTCTACTTCATCAATTAGTGACAAAACACAACCGATACTCTCTCTGCTCTCTCTGCGCTCTCTGCGCCCTCTGCGGTTTAATCAAAAGATAGTCAATTTCACGTCCTAACCTTTAATTCGATTGCTATATATAGAATTTAGGATAATCATTTTCACTGTAAAATTTATTTATGCAAGAAGTTTATTGCTAGTTTTTACTAATTTTAGACAGTATTTCTGCTAAATTTTGAGCGATACGTGAAGCAGCACCACTATTGCCCATGCGCTGCTGACCATTCACAGCAATACGCTGCATTTGTTCGGGATTATTTAGTATAGCTTTAATTTGATTGCCTACTTGCTCTGGGTTTTCAACTAAAATAACCGAATAGCCTAACAAACGAGTTTGAGCTTCGGCAAAAGCATAAGTAAATTGGGGGCCTTTTCCTGGCATGGTAATTACAGGTTTGCCTAACCCTACAAATTGTTCTGTAGCTGTTCCTGCCATAGCGATCGCGATATCTGCTCTACTTAAACATTCTTGATAAGCATTTTGTGTCAGCAGTAGGGTAGCATTTTGTTTTGTAAAACTAACAGCTCGATCGTCTTGTATATAGTTAGTTACTTCAATTCTCTGTTGCCACGATCGAGTGAGTAAATATCGTACAAAAGGATCGAGTTTTAAACCAGGCGCGATCGCAGCTAAAAATAAGAGAGGACGGTTGGTAAAATTAGCAATAACTCCTTTAGTTGCTTCAATTATCTGTTGCCAATTCTGTTCTGCTTCAGGTATTCGCGAACCAGGAAGAAGCAAGATAGATAAAGTGTTTTTTTCTGGTATAGTTATGTTAGTTTGGCACATCCCGTCCATCATTGGGTTGCCCAAGTTAAAGGCTTTAATTGAATACTGTTGTAAAACCTCCGTTGTAAGTTTATCTCTAGGGAAAACCACGTGACAGCGAGGACGACTCATCAACCAACGGTCTAAAGGATGATAAACAGAACCAGACTGACGTTCCAACCAAGAAGTTTGCTTCAACCAGCCATCTCGATCGCGTAAATAATATTCGGATCTAGCCGTACCCACAAAGGCATAATTAGCACCACTAAGCCAAGCAAACAACAAAGGAACAACATCTCCTACCGCTAGGATAAAACCGCCATCTTTACCCCATTGCCGAACAACTTGTAATTGCTTAATTGTCAGTTGAACTAAACCACCCCGTACATCTCGCCATAGCTGGTTGCTATCCATATAAATAAAACCACCAGAAGGCATTTGCTTTACTTCGCCAATGAGAGGAATATTTTTTTGCTGATAGGCAACTCCCCGACCGACTATCGGTAAAGCAGATATTTTTAGATCGTCGCGATCGACTATTAATTGCTCCAGGATACGAACGGCAATAATATCTTCTCCATGACCGTTGCTCAGGACTAGCAATTTCATCAGTTAATAAGTAAAGAACTGACGTATTGTAACTTTTTACTCGCTCGTTTACGCAAAAAAACTAGGATATTGGCAACTACCAATACCCTAATTAAGTCCAAAACTTAGGGATTATTAGGTTTCACAGTTCATTTAAACATTGAGAAGCTTGGATAATTAAGCTTGCCCCTTTGTTTTCTCTAGGAAATATGTCAACCTAATCTATGTCCGTAAATATACTAAACCTATTCTACGTTAATTTACTTAAAAAAACTATAACTTTATAACTTTTTACGTGTTAACACGTATTCTTTGGCAAAAATTTCCATCATATTCACCAAAACTAGTAGTGTTGTCGCTGACGTATGTAGAGAGAAAAGACGTATGTAGAGAGAAAAGTCGTCGCGCTAACATTAAATAATGGCTACCAACTTAAGACGGGACATTCAATCAGTTATCGGTTTCTAAACTAAACTGTTCCGTTTTATTTAAAGCTTAAATAACTAACCTCAATCGATAAATAATAAATATCTGTGACTGTATTTGCTCAAGAACGTCTTCTGTTTACTCCTGCGTCTGTAGATTCTGATGCTATACCTACTATTTTTGCTTTTCCCAATGAATATAGTGTCGGTATTACTAGCTTGGGTTATCAAATTGTTTGGGCAACTCTAGCGATGCGTTCTGATGTAGATGTCAGTCGTCTATTTACCGATATTGCGGAATCTTTACCCTTATCTCCCGAACTTGTAGGTTTTTCTGTCTCTTGGGAACTCGATTATATTAATATTTTTAATTTATTAGAGTCTTTAGATATTCCTCTTTATTCCCAAGATCGTCAAGATCATCATCCTCTCATTTTTGGTGGGGGTTCAGTGTTAACAGCTAATCCCGAACCTTTGGCTGAATTTTTTGACGTTATTTTATTGGGGGATGGAGAAAACTTACTAGATAGTTTTATCGATGCTTATCAGCAAGTAAGAACAAGTAACCGCCAAACTAAATTACACCATCTTGCTCGAGTTCCAGGTATTTATATTCCTAGTTTATATAAGGTAACTTATCACAGTTGTGATGGCGCGATCGCCTCGATCGAGCCTATCGATACAGATATACCATCTCAGGTGCAAAAACAAATCTATCGAGGTAATACTCTTTCTGCTTCCACAGTAGTTACTGCCAAAGCTGCTTGGGAGAATATCTATATGGTAGAGGTAGTACGCAGTTGTCCGGAAATGTGCCGTTTTTGTTTGGCTAGCTATCTTACTTTACCTTTTCGCACTGCTTCTGTTGAAGGTTCTCTTATTCCCGCTATCGAAAGAGGATTAACCGTTACTAACCGTTTAGGCTTATTAGGTGCATCAGTTACTCAACATCCAGAATTTGAAACTTTATTAGACTATCTTACTCAACCCAAATATGACGATGTTCGTCTTAGTATCGCTTCCGTGCGGACTAACACCGTTACCGAAAAACTAGCCCGAACTTTAGCAAACAGAGATACTCGTTCGATTACTATTGCGATCGAAAGTGGCTCACCAAGACTACGACAAATTATTAATAAAAAACTGAGTAATGAAGAAATTATTCAAGCAGCGATTAATGCTAAGGCAGGAGGACTAAAAGCGATAAAATTCTACGGGATGGTAGGCATTCCTGGAGAAGAAGCCGAAGATATAGAACAAACTATCGACATGATGCAGGCAATTAAAAAAGCTGCTAGTGGTTTGCGTATAACTTTGGGTTGCAGTACTTTTGTGCCTAAATCTCATACTCCTTTCCAATGGTTTGGTGTCAATGCTGAAGCCAATAAAAAACTCAAATATTTAGCTAAAAAACTGCGATCGCAAGGCATAGATTTCCGTCCTGAAAGTTATAATTGGTCAGTGATTCAAGCTTTGATATCTAGGGGCGATCGACGCTTGGCAAAGTTATTAGAATTGACTAGAGAATATGGAGATTCTGTTGGTAGTTATAAACGAGCCTTCAAACAACTAAAAGGACAAATTCCTCCTTTAGATTTTTATGTTCACGATAATTGGAAAACCGATCGAATACTACCTTGGAATCATCTTACTACCGCCTTACCAACCAGTACTTTAATTAAACACTTGGACGATGCTGTCAGTTATTTTCCTCATGAAAATAAACAACTAATAACTAATAACTAATCTAAGTCAACTTATTAACACGATAATTAAACCGCCGACCCGCCTGGAGTTTGACTCCAGGCGGAACGTGGCGGTGCATTCCGCACTTTTTATATCAATGTTTGAAATACAGTTCTACGTTACCTCTGTGCTGCCATGTACCTAATAGGTTAATGTGCGATCGCTCATGCTATGATTTTAAATTTCATCGTCAAGTGGTGCAAAAGTTGAAATTTTAGCTATGAACCAACTCACAAGACTAGCTGGTATGTTGATGCTCGTTTCGAGTGTGACCCATGTGTTACAGCTTAAGGTATATCCCCTCGAACATCATGTTATTGGTGCTGCTGCATTCGGAATTATTTATTTTTTCATCGGTCTTTTCCTATTGCGCCATAATCGTTTAGCTTTCTGGATGGGGTCGATCGTACCTAGTATCGGTGGAGTATTGGGAGTGTACCGCTTCATATTTTTGCATCCCAATCCATTCACTGTTTTTCATGTGCTAATCGATCTAGTAGTAGTTCCTATCTGTATCTATAATCTCAAAAAAAGCAGAGTTTAGGTCACATAAAAGAGAAGAAATAAACGCTCGCCCGACAAATTTCTTAGGATTGGGAATTGCTTGCTTGTGGCTACAATCTCCTATTGCTTTTACTACTGTAGGTATTGCTTCAATTATTGCCTCGATTGCTCGCCTACTTTCTCTTTTTATCGATCGCAGTTTTTCCATCAAAAATGTTGGTGGTGTCTTTACCGAAGCAATCTTATACCAAATCCGATTACCAAAGTATACTTTTCGACTGAGAGTATTAATTGAGCTCAAAAGCTTCTGCCTCCTGCCTTCTGCCCTCTGCCTTGACCTTGCTTTTAAGTATCGTATCTAAACAGGATTTGGTATTAGGAGCGATGCTGTTGTTAGGGAGCAATTTAAGCTAGAAAATAAGTGCATTAGAATTATTCTGAATGCACTCGGATGGATGATTCGGGTAAAGTCGATCGACTGTTTAATGATCGGAGAAAGAACAAACTGAATGTAAATAAACTTGAGAGCAAGCATGATAATCCGCACTACTCATCTCGGTATCATTCTGGAGTAAGATATGATTTTTAGCTTTCCCGACGGGAAGCCCCAGATCATATCGCTAGGGGCGGTTGATGTGGGACGGGGCGTTGCTATCGGGCGCAATGCGATTACGCCCACAGCCCCTCATGAAAGTCGGGGTAATGTTTATCGGTCATAGCTTGACATTTTTGACGCACAATTTTCATATAGCAAAGGTTTCAAGCGTTGTATAATGATTTCAAAACGGGGAAAGCCCGTAGTAAAAAAAACAGTGCCGTGACTCTGCGGTGATGACGGGTAAGTCTCCCTGAACAGCTACCAGACTGCCAAACCAACCCCGTAAACGAGAAAAGTAAATTTTCTGGATTAAAAAACGAGCGCATTGTACCGCTGGGTCGGCGGGAACGGAAACTGCCTGGGCGGGGCGTATAAACTTTTGAGGAAACCTCAAAAGACAGCCCCTTGCAATCAGAGCGTCGGGGGTATGGGATAACTTGAGGACACGGTTTTTGAGGGAACCTCAAAAACGTGAGATGTCCGTGTTGTTTCATATCTAGATGGTGGGTCAAAAACCAGTAATGGAAGTAACCAGGAAAGCACTATCGTGAGGTAGTGAAGCCCAAACTGTACCGCGAAGCGGTCAGTGTGGGAGAGGTCACTAGGAAGAAGCATGACCAAAAACTAAAAACTTAAAACTTAAAACTTGATAATAACTCGTTCATAAAGTCGAGCAAGACTCGACCAAGTGTATTCTTGTTCGATCATTTCTCTGCCATTACGAGATAATTTGTTTCTCAATTCTGCATTGTTAAAGAGACGACTAATTGCTTCTACATACTCGTCTACCGTATTAGCCCTTAAAGCCCGTAAAGGAACTCGATCGCTATCTACTTCAATTCCTTCTAAACCGCGATCGCTTCCTACTACAGGACAACCTGCTGCCATGTATTCTAACGTTTTTATTTTCATACCAAAACCCGTCCTCAAGGGGGCAACGGCGACAGTAGCCTGATGTAAATATTCGGCAATAGAAGGGACTCTTCCTGTTACCTCAATAGCGGAATTTTTGTCTTTTAAAGCTAATACTTCTGGTGCGGGTTTAGAACCAACTAAAGTTAGACTGGCATCAGTAAATTGTTGTTGTAGCTGGGGAAATACTTCTGTAGCAAAAAAGCAAGCTGCATCGATATTGACAAAATAGTCTAAACCTCCCACAAAGACGATTTTGTATCCATTAGGGTCTTGTTGACGATAGGGAAACGTATCTAAATCTACTCCATTAGGAATTACAGTAATTTTTGCTTGAGGGTTAAAAACTTTTATTTGTTGTTCATCTTCATTGGTAGTAACTACAACCTGAGAAAATTTACGGGTTAATTTTTGTTCGTAACGACGTAATAAAGGAAGATAAAAGCGATCGCGTAATTCGTTATCGGATGTTCTCGTTTCTAATTGGTTTTTACAAGTACGGTAAATAGAGCTATGAATATCAATTATGGTGCGTACTTTATTGCACCATTCTGGTCTAATATAAATTTCATTAACACTATGTTCGCAAGTAATGGCATCAAATTTATTAGCTGCAACTGCTCGATCCACCCATTGTTGAATTGCTGGAGAATAAAGATAAATAACATTAGGGGGTATTCCTTCTAGCCAAAATTTACTAAAACGTTTAATTTTAGCAATAAGTCCGCTTTCAATTGCTGTTGGACGAGGAAAGATAACTAATTCATCTACACATTGTCTCAAACTTTCTATATCTTCTTCGGTTACATCTGTAGCTTTTTGAGTAGCTAGCGTAACCTGATGGCGTCGAGCGATAGGCTGTAATAAATTAAAAGTTCGATTATGAGTCCCTCCCTTAGTTGGTGGATAAGGAAAAGTCGAGGAGAGCATCAAAATTTTCATAAAAAAATTTAGTCGAATGGAATTTTTATTAGTCTATTTTAGCTTTGACTTGATGTTGTCCTTGTTATCAATCTTCATGAAATAAAGTCAACTTTTAATAATGAAAATAAAAAATAATTTTATTTTTTGTAGGGCTATAGGTTCGGCTATTTTTTTGCTTCTAAAATGATAACTATCATAATAAATGAGGTACGAATTATGAAAGATATGATTTGGCATCCCGAAGAAGGCGATAAAAAAGTTAATGAGTATTTAGAACGTACTAATCACGCGCCTTATGGAGTAATTGCCACAGTAGCGGTAGTGGCTTTTTGTGTCTTTACATTAGCTATTCTATTAGGTACTTTTTAATAAACTATCACTGTAATTAAAACGAAATTTTCGGGTGAAAACGTTATTATTTGCCTGTCGATCTTAAATTAATGTTACTTTTAATTGCGGGAATTATGTCAATGCGGTAATTCCCTCTGAGGGCTGATATTCGCTTCAGCCTTTTTTTTGACGGGAGGAAACGCCGAGGTTTCCTCGGTGGGCGGAAACGCCGAACTTGGTTCGGCTTGTTCCACGTCCACCCGAAGGGCTTGTTCCACTCCCGTGTTGACGATTACAATAGGAAACCAAGCTACAAAATAAACTAATTCCTACTAAATATTTAATTGGATTAGGAATAAAAGGGTTAGGAGAGAAAAAACCTTCGATCGCTCCTGCAATCACCAGCATTGGTACAATACCAAAGAGTAACTGGGCAGCTTTAACCCCATTTAGTCTAAGGGCATAAAGACGGCGATACTTACCGGGAAATACTATTGCTTTGCCAATTAATAACCCTGCACCACCAGCCAAGAAAATCGCGGGTAACTCTAAAGCGCCATGAGGAAAAACAAACGCCCAAAAGGGATAGGCTAAATTATTTTGACCGACTAAGGTAGCAATAACACCAACAGATAAACCATTAAATGCCATGATAAACATAGTATAAATCCCTGCGGTAATACCTCCTGCGACCGCAGCAAAAGAAACTAACAAATTGTTGATGGTAATGCCACTAGAGGCTAGAGGTTCAATCCCTACAATAGAACCCATCCATAATTCTCCTTCATCTCGCACTTTATGAATTAAAGAAGGAGGCACTGTAATAGAAATAAAAACAGGGTCTTGCCAAGCGTACCACCATCCTATGATACCTGCCAGCCAGAAAATACCCGTGGCGATCGCAATATAAATCCAATTTTCTCGGACAAGTTGAGGAAATCTCCAGAGATAAAACTCTTTTACGGCTTGCCATTCTTGACGATGATGACCTTGATAGATTTGGTTATAACTACGAGAAGTCAATTTTTGTAAGTCTTGAGTCAGAGTAACGCCCACTTTATTTGTTCTGGCTCTAGCTAAGTCCGCAGACACAGAACGATACAAACTAGCTAAGTCTTTTATTTCGAGCGCAGATAAAGATTTAATCCCTTTTTTTTCTGCTTTTTGGAGGAGATTATCTAATCGTTTCCAGTTGGGTTCTTGTGTAGCAATCCAACGTTGAACATTCATTAATTTTTTTAATTAGTAGAGTTTATTAGTAATAGTCAATTTTACGATCGAATTAGGGAATTATATTATATATAGTAATCCTATTTTAATTGCGAAATAAACGCGGTAGAAAATAATTCAGGAGCAAGACAGTGCCTTGTCCCTACGAGAATCTAATTTTAACAAGATTTTAGATTTTGGAAAGCATAGACATATTCTATATTTTTTTGAATTAGTATATAAAAACTTTTATTCATTGCATTTTACAAGTGTAGCATTCCAGTTTATTTTTATTATTCATTACTCCGATTGCCTCTAATTATTAAGCACGATCTAATTATATAATTTGGATAATTAAACAATGAAATCTTTAACTGTTGGCAATGTTGTTAGTGTAGGTTTGCGTATTTATCGCGACCATTTTACAGACTATTTTCGATTAGCATTCATTGGCTATTTATGGATATTAGTTCCTATTTATGGCTGGGCTAAACTAGCTGCAACTATGGGATTAATTTCTCGCTTGGCATTTGGAGAAATTACCGAAAATTCAGAATCTATTAGAGATGCCCAACGTTATATCAAACCAAGAATATGGAAATTTTTGAGCGCAGGAATTTTAGTAGCATTAATATTTATTGGGGCTTGGATTGCTGTTTTATTAGGAATTTTTATTTTTTCTCTTATTGCTGGATTGATAATTACATTTTTGAGCAATATTGCAGTTGAAAATACCATGTTATTAATAATTATTAGTATTGTTGCGGGATTAATTACTGTAATTGGTTTTATTTTAATTGCGATCGGTATAATTTGGCTATTTTCTCGTCTCTTCATAGTCGAATTACCTCTAGGAATAGAAGAAAATATTAATGCGACAGAAGCCATTAGCCGAAGTTGGGAACTAACTAAAGATTCTGTTTTTCGTATTCAATTAATTGTATTTATTGCTTTTTTAATTAGTTTACCGATTACCGCAGTAATTCAGATAGCTAGTTTAATTTTGCAAGGGATATTGGGAAGTATTTATCCTACTGATTCTGGGATTTTTGCATTTTTATATGCTATGGCTATTTTTGCTATTAGTCTTGGTAGTTATGCTCTGATGTCTCCTTTTTGGCAATGCATAAAAGCTGTTATTTATTACGATCTGAGGGTACGTCGTGAGGGTTTTGGTATGGAAATACGGGATAAAAATTAGATTATCTACCCAAAGTAAGGTGAGCATTGCCCACTATAGTAAATTACGAGCTTTCATCTGTAAATATCGATCGACTAATTGTTCGCTAATTTGGTTAGCCGGTGCATCTAAAACTAATACTCCTTTTTGTTTTAATTTGGCAAAAGCAACTTGACGTTGCGCTAATAAGTCCAGGGCTATTGCGCGAGAATAGGTTTCTGTGGTATTGTTAGTGCTATTGTGGGAAAGTGTGTCGATTACGGGGTCACGGAGAGTAACGCAGAAAGGAAGATAGCGCGGAGTAAGTCTAATCATCGCCTTTAATAACTCCATCGAAGCAGTGGCATCGACTAGATCTGTAATAACTACAACTAAAGCGCGACGGGTTTGTTTGGTGACAACTTTGGTAATAGCACTGAGATAATCTGGCTCTAGCAATACTGGCTGTAGGGGTGTAAGACTTTCTATTAATTTAGTAAGGTGATGGTTGCCTCTTTCTGGTGGTATCAAAGTATTTATATCACGGTCGAATACGGCAACACCAACTTTATCCCCTCGACTTAACCCTGCTAAAGCTAGAGAAAGAGTGGCATTAAGTCCCCAATCAAATCTTTTTAAACCCTGAACTCTAGCAGTCATTAACCGTCCGCGATCGAGTAAGATAAATAGAGTTTGTTCTTGTTCTGGTTCTAACACCCTAACTACAGGACGACTCCGACGAGCAGTAGCTTTCCAATCAATTAGTCTGATATCATCTCCCGTGCGGTATTCTCGCAACTCTGCAAATTCTGTCCCATTACCAAGTCTTCTCGCCTGGCGCATCGAGCCAGTATTTTCTAAACTCAGACGAATAGAGAGCGATCGCAAACTAATTAAATCTGGATAAATAGAAACTTTTTCTCTAGCAGGTATTTCCCAGTCCCGCCAAGCTAAACCCCAATTACCTAGCTGACGTACTTGAATATCTCCCCATTCGTATTCTCCTCGGCTATCGGGATTAATGGTGTAAGTTAATTTTTCTGTCGTGTTGGGAGGTAATGTAGCTTGTAAAGTGTCTGTAGAAACAGAAAACTGTGGAGGATAAAAATCTTTAATTTTTACAGATGCTTTATTGTTAAAAGATTTGATTACCAGCCTAATTAAATTATCTCTACCGACAGAAAGTTTATCTAAGGGATATCTTTTTACTTCTACCGCATTGGTTTTAATTTGCGATACATCAGCCAGAGTCAAACCTAAGAGAAGGAGATTATAAAGACGTAGGAAATTAAAGCTAACTTCTCGATCGACTAAAGCAGCTAATAAAAAAGAATTTATACTTCCGACTAGGAGAAGAAAATAACAACGTTTAGAAGGAATCATAGTTGATAGTGGTTTTAATTTTATAGGCTATTAAGTAAATATCTATTTCTCTAGTTGTTCTATCGATCGCGTTGCCCTACCCAATATTCGTTATTTTGACAATCAACAAACGATCGTAGTTAATCACATAAATGCTACATAAGAATCACCATCCAAGTAGCTTATATCTCTGGCGACTGCGAATTTGTTAGGCAAGAATAGCTTACTTATCTTTTGATTGAACCAATGATTTCTTTTCGTTTAAGAATATGAATTATGTTTTAATTTTTCTTATCCTAATTCAAAATATCAAATTATACGATCGGTTTGACAATGCAATTGCATTACTTATGGACTAAAATTAAACTAGTTCCTAAAAAAACTATCTATTACTAAAATACTTCAAGCTGAATCTACTCTTACGGACAGATATCAAACCACAGTCCCAGAGGTAGTACGTAAAGCTTTAGGTTTGAGCAAACGGGATAAAATTTGTTACATCATTCATACCGATGGAACAGTGACTATCGATCGTAGTGAAGAGTCTGAAGACGATCCCATTTTAAGTAAATTTCTTAGTTTTCTGGCTCAAGATATGGAGAAAAATCCGCAATATCTCCAACCCATTAGCAGAGAAACTTTACAGCGTGTTCGATCTTTGGTTGGTGATGTAGATATAGATCTGGATGCACCATTATCTGATGAGGATGAATAAGTTTGTCTAAGAATCAGCCATTAGTTATTAATGGATGGCGCATTTTTGCACATCCGCTGTTTATTAGTCAGCTAGAAGAATTGTTACTTAAAGTCGAGAATTTACGCCAGAAATACCCTCAAGAATATAGGCAAAAGAATGTATCCAAACGTTTAGCAGCTATAAATAAACTTGCTTTTGAGATTATTCCTCAAGACCCCACTCGCAAGGAATATCGTCAAGGTAATACTCTTGGTAATGAATATAAACATTGGTTTAGAGCCAAATTTTTTCAGCAGTATCGATTGTTCTTTCGTTATCACCAAAAAAGTAAAATTATTGTCTATGCCTGGGTTAACGATGAAAAGTCTAAAAGCAATGTAAACAAGAACTAGATTGGACTAATTACAGATTTATTAACTTTAATGAGATTAATAAAGCGATCGCGATTTTTCAATTAATTTCTCATCTCAATTATTCCCTTTGGTAAAATCAAGAAAATGCTCAGGCAATTTAAAGGCAAGTTTTTACTCAAATCTGAATCATTATTAGAAGAATTTATCTGGCTAAATCTTAACAAACTCCTAAAGATCAATCCCTTAAAAAGACAATATATTGTCAACAATAAAAATAGAACAGATATTTTGGGTATAACTAAAGAGGGAAGTTTAGCAATTATAGAGTTGAAAAAAAAGGGTGATAAAGGAAGTATCGATCAACTAATAAGATATAAAAAGAACTTACTTAAATACTCTTCTCAGTCTTCTATGTTATCTGAGGTTGATTTTAAACGAGATTTTGTTTTGATAGCAATTGCTGGTCACTTCTCTCCACAAGTAAAAGAGTATGCTAGTAATAAACTACCAGAAGTTTTGCTATTAACCTATGAAATACAAAAAGCTCAAAATGATGAATATTCATTAATACTTAGAAAACACAATGATAAAATTTACTCCAGAGTTAAAATTGATATTATAGAAGATTCGTTATTTGATTCTTTACCTTCCTTTTTACAGGGATATTTAATAGATACCCCTCAACATCGCACTCCCATAGTCTCAATCATCAAACAAATACTATCTTTTAGTTCTGATATTAAATTTGAAACTTCTAGTAACTATAATTCAAATGGTGATATTGAAAAAAGCTTATTATTTGCTAAATATAATAAAAAAGGGGGAATAATCAATAATAAAGTTTGTGCGGAGTTTTCTTATTACTATAATTCAAAAAACAAGAAAGATAGATTAACACTACGTTTGTATTTACCAACAGTCGAATTAAGTATTAGAGGTATTAAAAGACATAAATTAATAGATAGTATTACAATTATCACCGATGACTTTGTTAGTGTTAATCAACTAATAGATAACAATACGGTAATCAGCAAAGCCCGACAAGTATCTCTAAGATATCCTCTTAAAACTGCTGAAATAGATGAAATATATTCTAGCTTTGAAGATTACTATATTAATTATCGTAAATATATGAAATCTAGACAATCATTAAGACCTATCAATCGCTCGGATTTTACTTTAGTTAAAAAAGTCGTACAAATGACATTAGAAGATTGGTCAGTAAGATAAATATCTGATTCTATTGTTCAACAATTTAAAAATTATATTCAATAACTTTGTGTAGCATGAGTTGAATTAAACTTGCTGTTGAGATATTCAAAAATATCAAAAATAAATTAATAATAAATTTAAAAGTTGATTCCAGAAGCACGATAAATCGTGATTGAGGCTGCACCATTAGCAAGATAAGGAATATTATTAAACCAGTCTAATCCAGCATCAAGTCGTTTAGCATTTTTTCCTAACTTATCGATCATTTGAGGTAGTGTTGGTGCCAACCAAGAGTCAATATAGTCAATAAACTTTTTTAATTGCTGATTGTTTAGACTAGAGGAATAATGAAAGGCGATCGGCTTATTCTTTACTTGTTTAAAGCCAGCAGTATTAAGTAATGTTCCCAAAGATTGTCCTATATAAGGATTACCTTGAGATTGCAACATCAATTCGCATAAATAATTTTGTAGATAACGATAGTCATGAGATTCTGGTGAAACTAAAATAGTACGATAGTCAGTTTCTGTTAAAGTAATTGTCCCTCCTGGCTTTAAAACTCTTTTTGCTTCGTGTAAAACCTGTTGTGGATTACTTAAATGTTCGATAAACCAAATAGCATAAATGCGATCGAAATGGTTATCTTGCCAAGGTAATTTACTAGCATCGCCTACTTGTAAATCGACATTGTTTAAACCCAAGTTATTTAAATATTGATTAGCAAAATTTATCTGCTTATCTTGTAAATCTATTCCTGCTAGTTGCAAACCAGGAAAAGCTCTACCTAATATTCCTAAAACGGCACCAACGCCACAACCAATTTCCAACAAACTTTCCCCAGGTAAATAATTAATCTCTCTAAGAATTAATTCTTCGCGCCAATACTCTGCTTGCTGAATTAGACGCAATTGTTCTTCATCCGAATAACCGTGAATATAATCTAATGTCATTTATCTAAAATTAAACTAATAAAAAGAACAACTATTTTTTTAAAATTTATCACTTATCACTTATTACTTATTACTTATTACTTATTACTTATTACTTAACTAATCATCTCGGTACAGAAATCTGTTTCAATATAGACTCAATTACGAAATCCACTCGTACATTATCCAACTGTGCTTCTGGTTTTAAAATAAGACGGTGACGCAATAAAGGTGCAGCTACTTCTTTAACGTCATCGGGAATTACATAATTCCTTCCTCCCAAACAAGCATTAGCTTTAGCAGCTTGTAACCAAGCAAGAGTCGCTCGAGGAGAGGCACCCAAAACCAAATCTGGATGTTGACGGGTACGTTCTACTAAATTAAGTAAATAGTCAAGAATATTTTCTTGTACTTCTACATTTTGTACTTGTTGACGCAAAGTAAGAATATCTTCTACTGTAGCGATCGATTGAATCTTATCTAAATCGACTTTTCTAGCTTTAAATCCTGCTTGGACATTTTGGAGTATTTCTTTTTCTGCTTCTTTATGGGGATAATCAATTAAAAGTTTAAATAAAAAGCGATCGAGTTGCGCTTCTGGAAGAGGATAAGTACCTTCAAATTCTAAAGAATTTTGTGTGGCTACTACCCAAAATAGAGGTGATAAAGCAATAGTATCTCCATCTAAAGTTACTTGTTGTTCTTCCATTGCTTCGAGTAAGGCAGCCTGAGTTTTAGGAGGAGTACGATTTATTTCATCTGCTAACAGAATTTCAGTAAAAATCGGTCCTTTTTTAAGAATAAAATCACGACTATTAAGATCGAAAATATTTGTGCCTAAAATATCTGAAGGAAGGATATCGGGAGTTAGCTGAATACGACGAAAATCAGCAGTAATAAGTCGGGATAAAACCTTAACAAGTAAAGTTTTTCCCGTTCCTGGTACTCCTTCAATAATTACATGACCACTACTAAGTAAAGCCACTAATAATTGTTTAACTATATGAGATTGCCCGATAATTATTTTATCGATCGCTTCACTAAGAGAATTAAGCATGGATAAATTAGACATTAGATACCCGATAAATATTAGATTTCCAGATTATATTTAGTTGTATTCACCATTTTTCATATAAAAGTAAAACACCGATCGCTGTTTACTGATAACTGATAACTGATAATACTTCTTGCCACTTTTGTACCCAATTAGCTAGTTCTCGATCGCTAAGATGACGCTTACTTTTTGATACCTGTAATAATTGTCTTAGCTTAGTTGGTGAATTTCCTGTTTGCTGCGTCCATGCTGTAATTAGAGTGTCTTCATCAACTAAATTTTGCCCTAAACCGAGTTTTTTTTGTAGTTTTAATTGCTCATCTTTAACAATAGTTGTAACCACAAAATCAGTACAATTTGCTTTAGTCAATACTCCTGATAGAGCTTCTATATATGCCATACTATTATCTACCACAGCGTTATTAATAATAACAGGTTGACCAAAACGACGAAACGCAACTATAACCGCCACCACAATTATAATTAGGAGTTGAATAAATAAAGGAAATAAGGGGGTTTGTGCTAAATAAGTAAGTAAATCTTCTTTTTGTTCTTGGGCAATTGTTCCTTTATCTTTATAACCATGAATGTATTCATCTACCCAAATTTGTTTATTTTCACTAACTAATTCAGCCAATAATTCATAATTATCAGTCGAGTCTTGATAAGCATTAGCTGCTAAGTGAGGAGTCGTTGCATAAATTACTTTCCCTTTACCAATTTTTTCTTCCCAAACAACTGCACCAAATCGATCTCCTAAAAGAATTTTATCTGGAGTTGTTTTTCTCCGAGTAGTAGCAATTTTAATTTGTCGATCGCCTTGAGATAATACACTATTAAAAGGTGCTGCTGTTGCTGGTTGGTATATACCAATTCTCGCTAAAATATTACCTTTTTTAAGCCAGTCTTTTTCTGAAAGGGTAAGTTGAGAAGAAATCAATTTACTTTGTTTGAAGTGTAACTTACTATAAATTTGGATATAAGTTACAGGTTCGGTAGCTTGCCTGTCGATTAACTTACTAAAAGGTTTCTGCCAACGCTGTAATGGTGTCCTTCTCGATGACATATACTCGTACCAAGCACCATATCCATCAGCATAGCGTCCATAAGTCGAACCGCTATTGAGTTTATTATTATTAGGTGCAGCCACCAGAGTAATAGTAATTATTACCGCGAGCGCAATTATTACCAATAGCCATAATTTTCGTTGACTAATATTCATGTAGTCTCAATTTCCCGATAGGCTTGTAAACATTGCTCAAATAGAGACTTAGATGCTTCTGCACTACTAAAGCACAATCTTTGATGAATCGACAACAATAACTCGTAAGGTTGAAGCTGAGGTAATTGTAAATTTTGCAGCGATCGCCTATATTCTTCATCAGTACGACTAGATTGCCGAGCGATTATTTCGCGATCGTTTAGTAAGTGCAACATGGCTTGGTATAAACAAAAGATACCCTGACGATAATCTCCTTGCTGGCTATATTCTTGCGCTCGAGCTACCCATTCTGCTACAGATAATTTAGTTGTTGATTTCGTCGTTATAGTTGATTCGATCGGGCGTTTTTGCTTTTGCCACCTTCTTAAATAAATTCGCACTAACAGCCAAATCTGCCAACTAATCCAAACTAGCAAGATAGCAATAATCGACCATAAAAGAAACTTAACAATTTGCCACAACAACTCCGACTTTAAAAAAGACAACTCGGGAACATCCAATTCCAGTTGAGAAAATTTAAATTCTATATATTCACTGATTCTTTGTCTTAATAAATCTATTCTCCAACCGAAACCATCTTGTTTGAATGCGCCTACGGACATAAGCTTAAATTGAGCGACAAAAACTTAAATTTAGATCGTAACACTAAAAAATACAGGTAACTATAATTTTTGTGACTTAAGTTATACTCACCCACACTTGTTTTAACTAAGATAAAAAAATGACACGATCTTATAATTTATTTACTATGAATCTTTTTAATAAAATTAAATTACAAACTCCTGAAAGTGTCGAATTAGAATTTACTTTAGCAGGAATTGGTAATCGAGCTTACGCTCTTATAATCGATTATATTATTTTAGGATTTACATTATTTTTATCTTTAGTAATTACTATTTTTTTGACTTATCAAATTGATTCCGTTCTTGGCGATCTTCAAGGCAAAGCTTTACAATGGTTGTGGGCGATCGAAGCTTTAATTGCTTTCGTTATCTATGTCGGTTATTTTGTTATTTTTGAAACTATTTGGCAAGGACAAACTCCTGGTAAAAAACGCATAAAAATCAGAGTTATTCGTGAAAATGGTAAACCAGTAAGACTTACTCAATCAGTATTAAGAGCTTTATTAAGACCAGTAGACGATATTTTTTTTATTGGTGTTTTTTTTATTGCATTTGCCAAAAAAGAACAACGTATCGGCGATTTAGTGGCAGGAACAGTAGTTATTCAAGACGAACAAACCATCAAATCGGCTAATTTTCCTATCTCAGATGAAGCAAAATATTTAGCAGTTCAACTCAGAATAGAAACAGAAATAAATAACTTATTACCAGAAGACTTTGCTACCATTCGCGATTATTTACAACGCCGTAAGATGATGATCCTCAAATATCAACACCAATTAAGTCGTAAATTAGCCGATCGAGTTAAAGAAATTATCGGTTTAGAAAACATACCAGATAATTATAGTCATAATCAATTCCTCGAAGCTATTTATTTAGCCTATCAACAAACTTTGTATAGTGAAAAATAGGTTATTTTTTCCTTCCGCTATTTTTTTATGTTAAGAGTTAGGGATAAGCGACAGAGGTAGAGTCCAAAACGATGAACTTTCTTTTCCATATTTTTGTCAAGTTGTATTAGTTGGCAGATACCCTAGTAGAGTCATTCAACATATTTTTTTCTCCATAACTCAAAAGTCGATCGAGAGTGTCTAGGCGGTTTTCCCAGACTCGAACCTGATAGGGATTAATAGTCGTGTCTTGCTCTATCCACTGAGGAAATTGACGACGAAAAGACGACAGAGATAGCCTGGCTGACAGAAAATTGCTCATTGAAGGTTCATCTGCTAATTCTTGCAAAGCCAAAGCTAAATCATCTGCTTGTTGCCCCCATCTTTTAAGGGTTTTCTCCTCCATTAAAAGTCGATCGTTGTTGAGAAGAAAATTCCACTCTTTTTGTAAATTTTGATAGCGCAGTGCCGTTGTCTGGAAAGGTTGACGGTAGGGTAAAGGCTCTTGGCGATCGAAGTCTGATTTTCCTTGCGTTTGGCTAAAAATCTTCTCTAAATTAGAATTAAAATTCTCCGCAGCAAAAAGAGCATAGCCTTCTGTGGGCATTCCTCTGATTAGTTGCATCTGATCTAATGCCATAATGTCGGGTAGATTTAGCAGTCGAATACCCGGTAAGAGCAATACCGTTCCTCGCTCTGACTCATCTAGTAAAGGACGAGTAAGTTTTTGGAGATGTTCTGTATCCAAAGCATAGGTCATAGGAACGAGCATATCGATCCATTCTTGTCTGACCCATTCTTCCCAATGTTGTTGAATTTTAGTAAGACGTTCCTGTCTTTCCATGGGGAATACTGCTGTGGATAAAATAAGTTCTGGACGTTGTTGCTTTAAATTTTGAGAAACAGAAGCGACAAAGTTATCTATTTGTCTGATGCGAAATCCCGTCCACTGAGACCATAAAGGACTATAAGGTGTTAAAGTAATGGGGTCTACTCCTGTCATTTGCTTAAATTGCTGACGAGAAGCAATACCGTAACCGTAGGTTTTACTACCGTTAGGATTTTGAAAAGGATAGCGAATGTAATCTAGATGGATACCATCAACCTCGTAACGAGTAGCAATTTCTTCTAGAAGTAAAGATAAATAACGCTTGACTCCTGGGTTACTAGGGTCGAGAAAGACTTTACCAGAATTATAATGAAACTTATTACCTTCGCGATCGCTGATTGCCCAATCAGGATAGCGAGAAAGTACGGGTCCTAAATAGTCTTTAGGTTGGTTGAGAATAATATTGTGTCTTTGATTGGCTACAGCAAATGTCCACACCCAGGCGTGTAATTCCATATTCCTGGCATGAGCGAGTTTTACTGCTGCTTTTAAAGGGTCCCAACCGCGTACTAAAGGGTTTTGTTGAGGAGCTATTCTACTAGGATAAATTGTATAACCAGCATTAACAGTTTCAAAAAAAACTGTATTAATTCCCGCATTGGCAAGGCGATCGAAAATTTTAACTAAATCTGACTCCGATCTTGCTTTAACAATAGTACCGCGATCGAGCCAAACAGCTCGAACTTCGGGGTGAGCTAAGGGACGGTCTGTAGGATAGTTATCCCAGAGGGTTCTTTTAGCTTTGAGCCATTGGTTTTTAGCTTGAGTGTAGTTTCTATTCCGACTCAGTTGTAAAAACTTTTTTAGGCTGTTTCTTGCCTCCTCTAGTGCTTGGTGAGCATTTTTATACTTCGATCTAGAGCTACTCACAAGCTGCTTATCTGAAACAGATTTGTTGCTTTGTACTTGTTCACTTAAATGCTGCTCTACTAATTCCTTTGTCGACAAGTTAATTTCACTTTCATTAGCATCCGCCGTCAGTAACGTACTTTCAAAACGAGCAATTAAACCATTTAATTCCTGGCTCATCTTGGCTATTTCGCTAGCCGTAAGAGTAGTTTGACGAGGAAAATTAAAGCGAGATTGTGGGGCGGGTAGAGGAGAGTTGTTCGGCTGCCAGTTAGGGATAATCGGTCTAGACTCATTGAGAGGAGGTACAATCTGAGAACGGCAAACATTCGGTTTACGATTAGCTATGGGAGTAAATTTGCCATAAGTGCTAATTCCATAACGATTGAGAGCAGCCTGTAACCAAGCAGCATCTAAAGAGATAGGCGCAACGGCATTATAGCCCCAACGCCAACCCAAAAAGGTAGAATTATTCGTGACAACTGCTGCTGCCAAGTTTTCCTCTGCTATCCAGAGTGCAGCAGTTTGACCTCTACCATTAACAGGAATAATAACTCCTCCAGTCAAAGTATCGGAAAGCTGAGGTCTTCCCAACCACTCTACTGGTGTGTTGTTAGATAGTTCGAGAGTAGTAGGAGAAGACAAAGGAAATCCCCAATAAGCACCAAAAAGCGTTTGCAACCGAGAACGAACTTGAGGCTGGGACATATTACCTGTTGGCCCAGTGACTATTACTCGACCCCCTCTATCCATCCATCGCTCTATAGCCGTTGCTTGCGCTCCTGTGAGAATTTCTATGTTGGGCAAGAATAAGACACTTATATTACCGAAATCTAGTTCTTCTTGCCAGTTAGAAGCGTCCACTATACAGTAGTCTATTCCTACTTGTTGTATACGACTAGTAATTTCTGACCATTGTCTCAGATTTTCTTGGCTTTTTACTACACCTAAAGTTTCTCCTACTGCAATCTTCGGAGCTAGAACAATAGTAACAGGCAATAAACAAGAAGAGACGTAGAATAGTATTCTGTTTTTCATCTTGCTGAATCGAGCTAGCTTTGAACCAATCTGTTGCCAATAAGTTGCATTCCTCAACACCAATTTCTCCTTATGCCTTATTGTTCTTTTATTGCTTATTTGTTAAGTGATATAAACTACAACTAACTATTATAAACTTGTCCCTTAAAACTCGTCTCAGTAAGATCTTCGATCGCTATATTTGAAGAATTATTTAATCAGAAATAACCCTGTTAGCAAAGACAATATCATAAATTAAACCGAGCAGTCAAAGCTATGGCTCAAGTAGGTCTTGGGAAAACAAACTTACTAAATCCCAGTTCCTACTGAACTAAGAAGGAGCTATTATTCACTTTCTTCATCGATAATTGCATCTCGGTCTAACAGTAATAAGTTACGCAATTGATTAGTATCCAATTCTGTTAGCCATTGTTCTCCTGCATCTACTGTTTGTTCGGCAAGTTCTTTTTTACTTTCAAGAATAGTATTAATTTTTTCTTCTAATGTACCCGTACAGACGAATTTATGGACTTGTACGTTGCGTTTTTGTCCGATGCGAAAAGCGCGATCCGTTGCTTGATTTTCTACGGCAGGATTCCACCAGCGATCGACATGAAAAACATGATTTGCTCTAGTTAAATTTAAACCAGTACCTCCAGCTTTTAATGAGAGAACAAAAATTTGTGGCCCGTTAGGCTCGTTTTGAAAGCGATCGATCATTTCTTGCCTTTGTTGACGGCGAGTTGCACCATAGAGAAAGAGAACATCACTATTAAATTTTTGTCGTAAATAAGGTTGAAGTAATTTACCCCATTCGGAAAATTGGGTAAAAATAAGAGCGCGATCGCCTTCAGCAATTACCTCTTCTAGCATTTCTTCTAACCGTAAGAGTTTACCCGAACGATAAGCAAAGTTATGATTATTTACTGGTGTTTTTTTAGTGTTTCCTTTAATTAATTCAGGATGATTGCATAATTGTTTTAGTCTCAATAATAAGGTGAGAATTAACCCCCTACGTTTAATTCCTTCTGAGTCTTCTATCTCTTGTAAAGAGTTATCTGCTAATTGTTGATAGAGTTCTGCTTGTTCTGCTGAAAGTCCGCAGAAGACATTCATTTCTTGTTTTTCTGGTAAGTCTTGAATGATATCTTTATCTGTTTTGAGACGGCGAAGAATAAAAGGCTGCACTAAAGAACGGAGAGTTTGGAGAGAATCCCTGTCACCATATTTTTCAATAGGCACGGCAAATCTTTTCTGAAAAAATGCTCTCGTACCCAAAAAGCCAGGATTGAGAAAATCAAGAATTGACCATAGTTCGGACAAACGATTTTCTACGGGAGTTCCTGTTAAAGCAATTCTAAATCCTGCGGGTAACTTACGCACGGCTTGAGACTGTTTTGCTGTCGGATTTTTAATATTTTGTGCTTCATCTAGAACTACTCCTTCCCAGTCTACTGCTTCTAGGGTTTTTAAATCGCGATCGACTAAAGAATAACTAGTAATTACTAACTGTTTGTCTTTTACTTTTCTAGCAAAAGTTTTACCTTTGCTTCGTTTATCTCCGTGATGAATTAAAGTTTTGAGAGTGGGGGCAAATTTGTGTACTTCTCTTTCCCAATTACTAATTACAGAAGTCGGACAAACTAGTAAGGTTGGTTTAGTTAAACTGTCTTGTTGCCTGAGATTAAGTAACATGGCAATTAGCTGCACGGTTTTTCCTAATCCCATATCGTCGGCAAGACAGGCACCCAAACCCCATTTTTCTAAAAAAGCTAACCAACCAACTCCCCGTGCTTGATAAGGACGTAATTCACCTCTAAAACCTTTAATATCTTCTATTGGTTGAACCGACTTATTATCAGTTAAATTATTAATTAATTCTTGTAGAATACCAGTAGCTTGAAAACTGACTACGGGTAATTTAGCTAAAACATTAGTATTTCCTGTAGATAAACGTAAGGCATCTTCTACGGATAAATTCATCTGTTCGTTGGATTTATCTAATACTGCTTGAGCTGCTTTAACATCCGCAGGCTGCAAAACTAACCACTGTCCATCTACTTCAACTATAGGCGATTTTTGAGCTAATAATTGTTTAAATTCTCGGTTAGATATAGTAGAGTCACCAACAGCAATTTCTAATTTATATTGGAGTAAACTTTGTAAATTTAAGCGTTCTTTTTTCTTTTGTTGAACTTCAGCAGTTATTTTAATTCCTAACCTTTGTTCTCCTTCTCCTACTGATAAACCAGGAGGAAATTTTACCCCCAAACCATTATCTTGTAGTTGCCAAGCGATCGAGCGAATAAATTCATAAACTTGAATGGGATTGAGTTGACATTCTCTTGGTTGAGCTTCCTGTAAACTAGTGGCGATAGGATTGTAGATACGAGTTGCTAATCCTAACCCTTTTAATAAAGTTTCTTGGGGTTGAGTAATTGTCCTACCTCGATAGCTTAATTGTTCGCTAGGATGTTGCCAAATAGTTGCTGCATCGATAATAAATTCTGGAGCGTCTAAAGCCTGAAGATAATATTTTAATTGCCAATCACTTTGTTCTTTATTTTTAGCCGATTTAGGTGGTGGTTGCAATAAAAAACAAGCTCGATATTGATTTTGTCCTAAATTACTATTCTGTCGATCGACTAAATATTCTCGAACTGGTAAAGTCCAATTATAGAGAGCATTTTTTAACCTTTCACTATTTTTAGGCTCAGTCTTTAATAGAGAATCAGATTCGGTAAGAGAACACAACCACGGTTGAATGGTTACAGCTTTAGTACTACTAGAATTATCATCCAGCCAAGTACGTATTTGAGCATCAATAATTGTACTCAAAAATTGTAATAATAATTCTGGCGATCGAAGTGATTTTTGTTGATAAGCCAAACAAGCAGGAGGCATTAATTGACTAAACTTTGCTAAGCGAGTCAAGTCTACTTGACTATCTAATAATGGTTGCCAAATTCCATAGGCTTGTCCATCCGCTTTTAAACTAATTCCCGGTAAGAATTTTTTTCTAGCAATTAAATCTAAACTCCAACGATATACATGAGTCCAAAAAATTAATTCCGTTCCTAAAGAATTACTCGAATTTTGTGGTGAATTAAGAGGTAAACTTGCTAAAAACTTTACTGCTTCTGTAGCGTTAAGATAAAAACCCGTAACCTGCCAGGGAAAAAACTCAACAGTATCTATTTGTTCTTCAGTTAATTTTTCTGAATATATTGGTTGTAATGGTTTTCTTTTTCCTTCTTTACGACTGGGTATATTAATAGTTTGTTCGACCCATCTTTCTTGAGTGTTAATTTCTCGAGCGAAAAAGTTATCCCAGGTTAAATCGTAACTTGCCAATAAAGAAATAAATTCTTCTTGAGATAAGCAAAAAGGATGAATAGATAATTCTTCAGAATTAGTCTTAGACTCTACCGTAACTAAAGAACGCCAACTTTCACCCCAAATAAACAAGCGATCGCTATCCGATTGTAATATCCAACTACCATGAATAATTGACATTAGCTATTTATTATGTATGATTTTTTTTGATATATTTTGTTATTAAAATATAAAATGTTGATGCGATTAAGATGACTTATGTTGTCTTTGTTCGAGTTCAACTTACTGCTAATCAAGTCAATAGTATAACAAATTGATATTATCTAGAGCGATTAAAAAAATAATTTCCGTAACGATCGCGCTGGCGTTACTCTGCTCGATCGCGGGTTGTGGCACTCCTCGCCCAGTCAAAGCAGAAGATAGAATATTTTTAGATTTATCGTTAGAATTTTTAGGCAAATACGAATTACCCGCAACAGTCTTCAAAGATACTCCTGTGGGCGGATTGTCTGCTCTTACCTACGATAAACAAAAAGACCGCTTTTATGTTCTGTCAGACGATCGCAGTCGGTTAGCACCTGCTCGTTTTTATACCATAGATTTAGATATAGGACAAACTGACACGGGCGAAACTGGCATCAATAATCTCACTATCGAAGATGTTACCTTTCTTACTGACGAACAAGGTAATACCTACCCTGCGGGAAGTATCGATCCAGAAGGAATAGCTCTTTCTCCTAGAAAAACTCTGTTTATCTCTAGTGAAGGAGATCCCAGCCAAAATATCGCTCCTTTTATCGGGGAATTTGACTTAAAAACTGGGCAAAAAAAGTTAAATGTACCTATTCCCAAGCGTTATCTTACTGATGTTACCGATGAACCTCAAGGAATACGCAATAACCTTGCTTTTGAATCTTTGACTATCAATCCTACTGGTTTAGCCGAGTTAGATCCTTTTCGTTTGTTTACCGCTACCGAATCTGCCTTGACACAAGACGAGCTGACTGAAGCAGAAGCGAAAGCGAGAATTCGTTTAATGCACTATGGAATTAACCCTTTCGGTAGTCCCATTTTAGTAGCAGAACATCTTTATTTACTCGCTCCTGCCTCGGTCGAAACTATTTCTAATGGCTTAACCGAACTTCTAGCACTCAAAGAAGAAGGTAATTTTCTCAGTTTAGAAAGAACTTTTGGTTTTACTGGTGTGGGAGCAAAAATATTTCAAGTAGTCGTAGGTAATGCTACCGATACCTCTAATATATCTAGCCTGAAAGAGAATATCGATCGAGTTCGACCCCTCAAGAAAAAGCTATTACTAGATTTAAAAGAATTAGGAATTTATCTAGATAACTTAGAAGGAATGACTTTTGGTCCTCAGTTACCCGATGGTAGCAGGAGTTTAATCCTGGTGAGTGATAATAACTTTAATGAGGAACAACTTACCCAGTTTCTTTTATTTCGGCTGTCGAAGTAATGACCCAAAGAACCAGTTGTTTTAGTTAAGTTATGAGGCTTGACGTAAGTTATACTGTTCCCGATTAAATTGTTTTTGTTCTTCGCTTAATAAATTGTAGTTGCCAAGAGGAGGACGCATATCCCACTGAACTTGCGCCAAGAAGAGTAGATTCGTGGTCATCACCAAGCCTGTTAGTAAAAATTGCCAGCTGATAAAGTAAGGGAGAGCGACCAGTCCTAAAAGGTGAATCGTGGCAGCAATTAACAAGGCCCGAGAACGTAATCCTAATCCTGTAACTAGATAGCCAACGGCACTCAAACCCAGCCAGAGATGGCATAAATACATGAGGATTTGTCCTAGGCTGTCGAAATCCGAATTTTTGGGGGTCAAAATATTTCCCGAGAAAAACGTTCCTGACACTCTGCGTCAGAAAAGACAGAAACTCAATAAAAACCATCAACAAAAGG
>JAAUYH010012223.1_pt1 | contig 27740 bp, 24 predicted proteins | sample 7278061 | NCBI WGS metagenome assembly JAAUYH01 (sample SAMN14350203, study PRJNA611818) | marine sediment metagenome | isolation source: surface marine sediment (0.6m) | place: French Polynesia: Moorea | collected 2018-08
ATCCGCCTTTGAGGCGGTCACATTCATTAAGCCACCGGCTTTGCCGGGGGTGTCTGACTATCTGTTTTTTTAAGGGAAGGTTGCTTCCTTAAAAGAACTAAGACAATAGAGAGTTAGTTATCTACTAACTCTCTATTGTCTTCTTTGATTACTAAATAAGTAATAGGGAATAGGGTCCCTAGGCCTATGAACTACCGGTAAAGGCGACTTCAGGAAACTTAGCCTGAGCCACTGACATGGGACGTCCTTTCCCTTCTTCTTGCCAGTAGTTAATAATTTCGGTTGCTTTGTTGAGCAATTCAACCCGTTCTCCTTCCGAAATCCAGGTTTTGCCCTCTAATTCTTCTTTCATCTGCTCCCAGGCGTCATTCCGCGGCCAGAAGAAGTAGGAGGTTAGGGGGCTGGTGCCTTTGCCCACTACCTGGTCAACGGCGAGCGCAACGTCTTTCTCTAGCCAGAGAACTTTTATAATAAACCGCGACGATAAAACCTCCACAAACGCTCCTATTCTAAAAGACTACAGTCCTTTATCATACCTTACATTCTCGGTATGTGTCATGTTTAATCTCTCACTCTGCATAAGGAGGTCTCAGTGGTGACTCAGCTGGCCAATCCGCTTCTGGCGATTGCGGTTTTCGATATCGATGGCGTGGTGCGCGACGTCAGCGGCTCTTACCGACGGGCGATCGCGGATACAGTGGAGCAATTTACCGCCGGAGCGTATCGTCCTACCCCGGATGATATCGATGTGCTGAAGAGTGAAGGGATTTGGAACAATGACTGGGAAGGCTCCCAGGAGTTGGTGTACCGATATTTTGAGCGACAAGGTCAGATGCGATCGCAGGTTAGTCTGGATTACGACCAGCTTGTCGCCTGGTTTCAGAGCCGCTATCGGGGGCCTGATCCAGACAATTTTACCGGCTACATTTGCCAAGAGCCGCTGCTGATGCAGCCCCCTTACTTACAAAGCCTGACCCAGGGAGATGTTGCTTGGGGATTTTTCAGTGGAGCGACCCGAGGTTCTGCGAACTATGTATTGGAGAATCGCTTAGGCTTGCAAGCTCCCGTCTTAATCGCAATGGAGGACGCTCCTGGAAAACCCGATCCCACGGGTTTACTGGCGACGGTTCAGCAACTAGAAACCCCATCCAAGTCATCTACCCCGGTGATCTATGTGGGAGATACGGTAGCCGACATGCACACTGTTCAAAAGGCCAAAGCGGCGGTCTTTTCCCGTGCTTGGATGGGTGTGGGCATCCTACCGCCCCATGTCCAAAAAACGCCGGAGTATGCAAGTAACTATGCTGAAAAGTTGAAGGCTGCAGGGGCTGATATTGTGTTGCCTAATGTTGAGCAGCTGACAGTGGAGGCAATTCAATCCTTAATTCGGACTTGAGTGTTTGTGATATGGGTTCTGGAATGTCTCCAGCTCTGATTATGGAAGACCCTATCGCATAAAAATATGAGCGGGTTATATCGATAGTTTGCAGCATAACCATCAGTTTTGGTGTGATAGGCTGCGAGCTATCAGCATATTCTGCTCATTTGGGGTAAATAGAGTGACAAAGAAGAGCTAATAACTTGTTAGCTGTCAGTTTTCCCAATGTGTTAATTTGCGCCATTACTCCATCTTGCAGAAGAGTTACCACCACAAAGAGTCTTGGAAGATCAGCTCGGAGGATTGCCGTGGGGACTTTATCTGGAGCCCAGTAGATTTTTAAGGCCTCATAATGTCTAGATTTGCGCGGCTTCTCACAAATCAAATCATATGAACAGCCGTCTGCTCAGCTCTTAAATCAAAAATTATCAAGTTTTTCTAGATTTAGTTCTCGGTTTCTTCCCACTTGCTGGTTAAGGTTGGGGTCCAGAGATGAATTCTCGCATCGTACACGCAGTATTCTACAGCATCAAACAGCGACTGTGTTTTCTTGAGTGTCTTTTCTGAGGTGACACCCATGGGCAAACTTTATAACCGCATCCTTGAAACAATTTGTCGTACTCCAGTTGTAAAACTCAATAAGTTAGCTCCAGAAGGTATTAACTTGTACGTCAAAGTTGAAGCATTTAACCCCATGGGGTCCGTTAAAGATCGGTTAGCATTGGGAGTTATTGAAGCTGCAGAGCGAGACGGGAGCTTATCCCCCGGACAAACCGTCATTGAAGCAACTAGTGGTAATACCGGCATTGGTTTAGCGATGGTCTGCGCACAGAAAGGCTATACTCTGGTTGTGGTTATGGCAGAAAACTGCAGCATCGAACGCCGTAAAATCATGCGTTTCTTGGGCGCCAAAGTTGTCCTAACACCCGCTTCTCAAAAAGCAATGGGCATGCTCAATAAAGCCATCGAGCTAGCTGAAACCCACGGTTGGTTCCTTTGTCGCCAGTTTGAGAATGAGGCCAATGCCGATATCCATTCCCGCACAACAGCCCCTGAAATTCTGGATGATTTTCGTGATCAACAGCTCGATTACTGGGTAACAGGTTTTGGCACAGGGGGCACACTCAAAGGGACAGCTAGAGTCCTCAAAGCAGAGCGGCCTGAAACTCAGGTTATTGTTTGCGAACCAGACAATTCACAATTAATGGCAAGCGGCCTGCCTCAGAAGCGTGGTGAAAATGGCGGCATTCACGAAAGTCATCCTAATTTCCGACCTCACCTGATGCAAGGTTGGACACCCGACTTTATTCCCCAATTGGCGGAAGATGTCATGAAGGCCCACCATATTGACCAGTTCATACCCATCAATGGGGCGGATGCTCTGCGTCTATCCCAAGAATTGGCGCAAAAGGAGGGGATTTTCACAGGTATCTCCGGCGGCGCCACGTTAGCAGGCGCCTTGCAAGTCTGTACACAAGCTCCTCAAGGTTCTACGGTGCTTTGTATGCTCCCTGACACGGGTGAACGTTATCTCACCACACCACTTTTCGCAGAAATCCCAGAAGAGATGACCGAAGCAGAACTCGCTATCTCAAAGTCAACGCCAAGTTGTCGCTTTGATGCGCCACCCCCTGCAAAATCAGCTCCAGCGACAGTTGAGCCGCCCGTTGTAACTCCTGAGGCTGAAGCGTTTGTGCAAGCTGTAATTAATGAGCCAGAACAGCCTGTTGTCATGTTTGCCTTGCAATGGTGTGAGTTTTGTTGGTCGATTCGCAAGCTGTTTGCAAAATGTGGCATTGAGTATCTCTCGGTTGATTTGGATTCTGTGGAGTATCAAGCCGATGGTTGGGGGGGCAAAATCCGGGCCGCATTGAATGCCAAAACGGGTTGCAAAACAATTCCCCAAATCTTTGTGGGTGGGAAGTTCATTGGTGGTTGTACAGAAACCTTTGACGCATTTAAGAGTGGAGAATTACAGACTCTACTAGAAGAGCATCAAGTTGCCTTCAACAGTCAAGTTCGCCTCGATCCCTACAGTTTGCTCCCAGGCTGGCTCCAACCTCGTTAATCCTGCGCTTGCCCAGCCAACTTGTATGATTCTAGCGATCGCTGCCCTTAAAATCCATCAGCTAATTAACAGGAAAAACATCATGGCTCAATATTAAGGGAGTGTGAGAGTTCAAGAGGTGAACCTTTTCTACAAAAAATACCTTTTCTACAAAAAATATAAGATGTAGCTCATAATTTTTCTCAATTCTAGGCAGAGCCTGGAATTAAACAGTGGAGGGCCCGACCTCCACAGAAGCCTCGATTTGTCTGAAGGCAGAGCCTCCAGGGGGAGTTACACAGACAGAGCCTGGGACCAGAAAATGACCAATGACCAATGACCAATGGCCAATGACCCACCAATTAAATCTGTGATCGCCTTGAAAATCGAGCCGTTCCCGCTGCTGCTATTGTCACCAGTAAGATTGCGGCTATGGCTCGAAATTCTAGGGTTTCTCCGAGGATCAGAAACCCTGCGATCGCCGCCGCCACCGGTTCCAAACTGAGCAGAACGCCGAATACTTGAATCGGGAGCGATCGCAGCGCTTCCAGCTCCAGCGAGTAGGGAATGGCCGACGACAATAAAGCCACTCCTAGCCCAGGCAACCAGACCTGCGGCTGTAGTAAGGTCGCGCCTTCAGCCGCAATTCCGACGGGCGCCAGCACCAGTGCTCCAATCGCCATCGCCCAGGCCAATCCCTCTTCCCCAGCCAATGCCCGTCCGGTGCGAACAGAAAGTAGTATATAGGCGGCCCAGAGACACCCCGACAATAGCGCTAAGCCGACGCCCCACAGGTCTAAAGCAAAGCCGCCGATGGGGGTAAGTAAGACAATCCCAGCGCCTGCCAGCAACACCCACAGGATATCCAACACCCTTCGGGATTTGACGATTGCAAGGCCAAGCGGCCCGATAAACTCCAGCGCCACAGCGATCCCCACCGGAATGCGATCAATGGCGGCATAGAAGGAGAAATTCATCAACGCTAGCGCTAAGCCAAACAAAATCAAGAGCCCCAGGTGGTCACGCACTTGACTTCGCCATTGGGGCCGCCAGAGTAGAAATAGAAAAGCAGCGGCGAAACCGACCCGCAAAAAGACCACGCCGGCCGGTCCAGCCTCTTGAAATAACGCTTTTGCGCTGGCTGAGCCAATTTGGGTGGATCCAATCGCGAGCAACACCAAACTAAGCGGGGGAAGAGATACGGAGGAGGGGAGTCGTTTTAGGTTCATGGGCTGATGGGAGCGATTGTCGGCCTAGTCGTCTTTCCGAGTTTTTTACTTTTCTTTCATACTGTTTAAAGGATCTATGTCAAAATCCAGACAGGCTGATGAATGGCCGATCGCCATTATGGGGAGTTTATTGATTTAGAGGAGGGGCGCTATGAAAATTCTGCTGGTGGAAGATGATGAGCGGATAGCAGACGCCCTCGCGGAAGACCTCACCGACCAACACTACCTCACCGATGTTGTCTATGACGGGCAAGCGGGTTGGGAAATGGCGGACGCCTTCACCTATGATCTGATTTTGCTGGATGTTATGCTACCGAAGGTTGATGGTGTTACCTTGTGTCAGCGTTTGCGCTCCCATGGCTGTAGTACGCCCATTCTGATGTTAACGGCTCGGGACACCATTGCCGATAAGGTAATCGGATTAGATGCCGGGGCAGATGATTATGTGATCAAGCCGTTTGACTTGAAAGAATTATCGGCGCGGATCCGGGCGCTTCTAAGACGCGGCAGCGCTGCCTTGCCGCCTGTGCTGAATTGGGGAGACCTGCGGTTGGATCCCAGCACCTGTGAGGCGTTTTACGGCGACCGCCTGTTGTCTCTGACTCCCAAAGAATATTCTCTGTTGGAATTACTACTGCGGAATGGCCGTCGGGTGTTGAGCCGAGCCCAAATTCTGGAACACCTTTGGCCGTTTGAGGCGCCTCCAGAAGAGGCGACCGTCAAGGTTCACATCCGCAGTTTGCGGCAAAAACTGAAATCTGCTGGCGCGTTTCCCGATTTAATTGAGACAGTTTACGCCTTGGGTTATCGCCTTAACCAAGCTGTAGAAAAGGCCTAGTATAGAGGTCCTCAACTCTATGTTTCAAAGTTTGCGTTGGCGACTATTGCTGTCTTATCTGGCGGTGATGGCGGCCATTTTGAGTGCTTTTGGCGCGGGTGTCTATATCTTCTTTAGCCGCAGTCTTTATACTGAGCTGGATAAAAAGCTGCTCACCTTAGCTCAATCAGCGGCTCCCTCGATGGCGGAAGTGAAAGAAGAGGGAAGCGCCTACCTCGAACAAGTGGATGAAGTGCCCTGGCGGGACATTTTCAACCGCGATCAACAAAGCCTGGAGTGGTTTGATGCAGACGGAGCGCTATTGGCTAATCGCGGCGCCCTTTCGCCCGGTTTTCAACCCAAGCCAGGGGCTCGCATTCAGTGGCAGGGGGAAGAACCCTGGCCGATGCGGACCTACACCATTTCGATTTACAGCGATCGCCCCGCCCCTAATCCTCCCAGTCCACCGTCTTTAGAGGGATTTATCAGAGCGACGCAGTCGACAGAAGCGATCGCCATCGCCCAGCGTCAACTTCTGTGGGGTTTGGGCATGGGTGGGGCGATGGCGCTAGGACTGGTGGGAGCTGGCGGCTTGTGGCTGACCCAGCGAGCCCTCAAGCCCGTTGAACAAAGCTTTAATCAACTTCAGCAGTTTACCGCTGACGCGTCCCATGAACTTCGGAGTCCAATCACAGCGGTGAAGACTTCGGTTGAAGTGATGCGCAATCATCCAGAGCGGATTCACCCCAAGGACATTAAGAAATTAGCCGCGATCGCCAGCGCCACGACGCAAATGAGCCGCTTAGTGGAAGACTTACTCTTTTTGGCCCGGTCAGGGGGAGAATCCAATGCGATGCCCACCCGCGATTGGGAAGTTGTTTGCTTGAATAAAGCCTTACAAGACTTGATCGAACTGTTAGACCCCACCGCTCATTCTCAAGGACTTACCTTAGAGGCTCACTGGCTAGCCCAAGTGTCGGTGATGGGAGATCCCTTTCAACTCACCCGTCTGTTTTCCAATCTATTGGGGAATGCCTTTCAATACACGCCATCTGGGGGGAATGTGACGATCGAAGTGGATAAACGGCATCGCTTTGCGATTATCAGTATCAAAGATACCGGCATCGGAATTGCGCCAGAGCATCTTTCCCAAGTCTTTGATCGCTTCTGGCGGGCTGATAAAGCCCGGTCCCATCAAAAAGGCGGTATGGGTTTAGGACTCTCCATTGTTCAGGCCATTGTTGAACAACACAACGGCAAGATCACCGTCAACAGCCAAGTTGGCGTTGGGAGTTGTTTCCAAGTCCACTTACCCGCAATTGCCTAAGATGCGATCTCTTTCCGACTTCTTTACCTTTGAGGATTACTCTCAAAGCATTCCATAAAAAACAATATTCAACCGGCCTCCGGCAGGCGTCTCTATAGACCAACTGACGGGGTGAAGGCGCATGGCGATCTAGCCCGCCCTTGACAATGCTTGCAGAGGCCTGTTGAGAATCTCATTCAGTTTGTGGTGAAGGGAAAAAATGATGAATAAATCCAACGTATTGATCATCGTAAAGCATATGACGGGGTTAGCGGGCGTCGCTGGAGTTAGCGCTCTCATCGGGTTGCCTGCTCACGCGCAGCTGAAAATTGCTCCCAATAGCCTTCATGCTGTGACTGAACAGTGGAGAATCACCAATGTGGACACTGTTTTTCCAGATTTCACAGCACAAACTCAAGATTTGCCTAAAGAAGCCCCAGTTGTTGACGTACTCCCTGTTTCAGACCCTGAAAGCGCCTCAGACTTGACGGCGCCTACCCCCGTCATCCCCGATGACGCCTCGATAGCGCCCACTGCTGACAGTCCCGATGATGACGCCTCGATAGCACCTATTGTTGACAGTCCCGATGATGACGCTGCGATAGCGCCCACTGCCGACAGTCCTGATGATGATATTGCTAACGTTGAAGACATGCCCACGTCAGATTCGGGTAGTGCAGTAGACCTTAAGAGGAATACCGCCGATACTATCAATGAGGATACTTCAGCGGTGGAAGAAATTCCCGCCTCAGACACTGGCAGCGCTGCTGATCTAATGGCGCCGCCGCTTGAGACGCCTGAAGCAGTCGAGATTCCTGAAAGTAGCTCAATTACTCCCTCGGAACTGCAGCAATTTGTCAACGCTGTTATGGAAGTTCAGGCCATTGAGCAGCAAACTCAGGAGAACATGGCGCAGCTAATTACAGCAGAGGGGCTGAGCCCAGAAAGATTTAACCAAATTTTCTTGGCTCAGCAGTCAGCTAATGCTGACCCCATCTCTGAGATTACTCCTGAGGAGCAACAAACCTTTGATCAAGTATTCTCTCAACTCCAGGCGATCGATCAAGCCTCCCAAGTAAGTAAGGAACAGGCGGTAACCGATCAGGGGTTAGCAATGGAACGCTTTAGCCAGATATTAAAGGCTGTTCGGCAAGATCCTGACCTCCAGGAACAAGTGCAGGAGCTATTGCCGCCTACTGAATAACCCCAGTTTTTGAACCAACAATTTCTATCTCTTTCGTAATGCTTTCTCATGCTCTATGGTCAAGTGATTTAATCACTTGACCTTTTTTTAACTGGGAAATTAAGGGTTGGGGCTCCCTATCCATCTCTAATGGACTAATCTGCTAAAAATCAAAATCCAAATTTTCCAACAGCCTAGCCGGGTCTTCCACCACCGCCACCACCTGAACATAGGTATCTTGAATGCGATCGCCCTCCACTTGAACTTCCGCTGTCGGGTAATTTTGAATCACCTCCAGCGGCGTCACCTGATTATCGTCACTGGCCGATAGGACAAACGCCGCCCGTAACGCTTGTCGGCTGGCGCGGCCAGACGGGGGGTGGATCGCTTCTCCAACTTGGTCTAGGGCCCATTCGCCAAGACTGCTATTTAAGATCTGATCCAGTAGGACGGGGCTGACCTCAAGTTCCTCAGTCAGTCCTTGACGCAGGGTTTCAGGGTCTTCGCCTGCAGTATCTAGGAGAGCGCTGAGGGTGGATGAGACTTCGCCGGTTTCGGCTAGAAGGGTGAGTTCATCGACTGCAATGGCGCGGCTCAAAGCCCCATATTTCAGGAGAACGCGGTGAGCTGCGATCGCATCAAACCCTGCTAATAGGAGGATAGCTGGGATCAGGCAATAAATCGATTTCAGAATCATTGTCATCGGCAGATAAGTTATCGCCCTCTTCATAATCACCCCTCTCGATTTCGCTGATCTTTGATGTCCACTGGTTTGATGTCCACTGGTAGAGTGACGCATCTGATGGTTGATCCGTTTCTAAGCGGCCAATCCTTCTAAAATAGATTATTTGGCGATTAATTGTAATTCTTGAGCACCTTCCTCAATCTCCAAACATCTCTCCGCTTCAGCTCGTCTCTTTATCTTGTCTCTTTATCGCTTCACTTTGGCTGAAAGTATTGCAAATCCGAACGTAGGATGAATAGAGTAGTATAAATCACCTATCCTGTTACAAAGTGTTCTTGGGAATGGCTGGGTAATGCACAATTTTTTGCCGATCACCTACTTTCAGAATCAGTTTGTCCCGTTTGAAAAGGCTAATATTTCTATCGCAACCCACGCCTTGCATTATGGTACGGGCGCCTTTGGCGGGTTACGAGGTGTTCCAGATCCCCAGAATCCCTCACAGATTTTGTTGTTTAGACTTGATCGCCACTGTCAGCGGTTAAGCGCCAGCGCCCGGTTGCTTCAATACGATTTGCCCGCTGACAAAATTCAGTCTGTCATTATTGAATTTGTCAAACAAAACCGCCCAGCCGTCTCCTTTTACATCCGGCCCTTTGTATATACCTCTGATTTAGGCATTGCGCCCAGGCTGCATAATGTCAAGAAAGACTTTTTTATCTATGGCTTAGAGTTGGGGGATTATCTGTCCCCTGACGGGGTAAGCTGTCGAATTAGCTCTTGGCGACGTCAAGAAGATAGCAGCTTGCCGCTGCGGGGAAAAATCAGCGGCGCCTATATCACCTCATCCCTGGCCAAAACTGAAGCGGTGGAGTCGGGGTTTGATGAAGCGATTTTGATGAATTCCCAGGGCAAGGTGAGTGAGGCGTCTGGGATGAATGTCTTCATTATCAGAAACGGGCAGTTGATTACCCCTGGATTTGAACAAGACATTTTAGAAGGAATCACCCGAGACAGCGTGCTGACTATGGCGAGGGATCTTGGCATACCCGTGGTTGAGCGGCCAATTGATAAGTCCGAACTACTCATTGCCGATGAAGTCTTTCTCAGTGGGACGGCGGCTAAGATTACCCCGGTTCGGAAAATCGAAACCTACGAGTTATCAAAACATCGTCCGATCACTGAAAAATTAAGGGATAAGCTCTCTGCAATTACTGAAAATCGAGACCCTGATTATCGTGATTGGGTTTATGTGGTGCCAGTTGGGGGATGAGGGGATTTGGCAGCGAGCGGTAGATGGGGAGATAGGGAAGATGGGGGGATGGGGAGGAATACATGTAGTGCGAAATATTTGCGTTTGGGGGAGATGGAAAGTATTGGGAGATGGGGAGGGTTGACCAATCCAAAATCCAAAATCTAATATTCTTAGTAGAAGAAACCTCTCGCCAATAGCCTCAGCGCCCAACCTAAGATTAGGATTAGTCTACTTCTTAGAATTTTCCTTTGAACTTTCTAAGATACGCTGGATTACTCCCCAGAGAATGCCAAGCGCGATAATTGCCAAGATCATGACGGCGGGTTTCCGCCAAAGACTTGGGGAAAGGGCTGCACGGCTTGAAGCCTCTGTTTTAGAGTCAAGGACCACTGCTTTCTCAGTGTTAGATTGGCTTAGGGATGAGGATTGAGGGGGAAGGTTGGGGTCTGAATTTGCAGCGGTTGGGGTTGTCCCCAGTGAAACTGTCACTTCAAAGCGCAGGTTAAAGGGTGTGAAATCCCTTGTAGTGGAGGGTTTGCCGGTGAGAACCAATTCATAGGCGCCAACGGCGGGAAATAAAATTTCAGCGCTAGGAATGCCTTGATAGCCCTCTGCTGAGATGGCGGTCAAATCCGGTTGCGCAATGGGAGGCGTTCCTGCTTCATAGGGCTGGGTGTAGATGGCCAGGTTACAGTCACATGCCGTTAGCGGAATAACGTCACCGCCTTTCTGGATCAGGGCGAACCAGGCTTGACTGGCTTCTCCAGCTCGGGGAATGTCATTGGGTTTGATGTGTAGGGTGCCGCCCACATCATCAGACACATCAACTTGGTGAGCTAAGGCGGGTGTCGTGAACGTCAACAGTAGAAGCAACCCAATTCCTGGCTTAAGATTTAGTCGGGGGAACATAAAACCGCTCTAAAGACAATATCGACCAAACCCAGCGCGATCGCAGCAATAACACGCTAACCATTCCAACTATTAGTAAAACCGTCTGGACATGATGACTCCAACCCAGTGGGCCATCGCCCAGATCGCGGGATCCGATCAAAATAGAATGGCCAGCAGTCAGCGCTAAAGCCGGGATACTCAGTAAGTGTAAACTGCGCCACCAGCGACCCAATTGTTTTTGAGCCCAATCGAAGCTGGTGAACGCTAGCGGCGTCATCAACGTTAATGCTGCAACCCCGGCTATAATGCCCCATTGATGCCGCGGAAGCATGAAGTTGAACGCATTGAAATTCCAGCCCCAGCTATGCTCAATCATATGGACCGTGTGTACTAAAGATAGAACAAAGGCTCCAACTCCCAAGACCCGTCGAAACCGCAGAAGATGGGGCCAAAGGCGACTGACGGGGCGGGCGATCAACGCCAAAAATAAGCATAAGATCGCACTATAGCCGGTGTAGTCCACCGTAGTATCCCCTGTCCTCATTAAGATCAGAAGCCCGATCAAAATCGTGATCCATCCCCCTAGCCGAAACAATTGGCTGCGGCGATCCTGACTCAATAGTGACGTATAGACGCCGACCCCTAGCATCGTTGGCGCCGTTCCTATGCCAAAAGCAAGCATGGTGGCGGCTCCGCCCCATAGACTACTGGTCGCCGCCGCCTTGATTTGCGCGGCATAGAGGAAACCACAAGGAATGAGGCCCCATCCCATGCCTAACAAAGCAGGCGTCCACCATTGAGGATTGAGAGAAAATTTCGCCATGGCGCCACTGAGCTGTTCATGCAGCTTGCCTCTAGCCATAGGATGGAGCAGTGGGATCTTAGGCATCAGTCCAGGACTCACCTGACACAATCCAAACCACACCAACAAGCTTCCCGCCACGAGAGCGATTCCACGACGCAGACCACTGCCGACTCCTGCCATATGTCCACTGGCGATGACAACAGAGCCTAGGGCTCCGATGGCGGCGCCGACCAGGGTATAGCTGATAATACGGCCAAGATTAAAAACTCCATGAAAGTAAACCTGTTGTCGCCACTTAGCTTCGGAAGCGGTCGGTTGAGATAGGGAAAATGCGACGGTAATTGGGCCGCACATACCAACACAATGGCCAAAGCTTCCCAGAAATCCTAAGCTCGCAATCAGCAGTAAATCCAGCATGTAGCGGTTTGCATTTGCATGGACGACACCTCGCACCCTATAGAATAATTCCTATGCCCAGCCTAATTGGAGAAGCTTCTCTGAAGCGGTGGATGCAAGCGTTGCAAGCACCTCTCCGACATAGCGCTAACCGGTCACAGTTTAAGAAACTGCTCAAGTGCAGACACCATCGTTGGGGGCCAACGGCGGACCGTTTGAACCCAATTTAGGTCCTGGTAACGGCTATCCAAGCCAACCACCGCCACCCAATTGCTTTCCGCTTCTCCAGCTTGTCCTTGATCCCAAAGGGCGGCGGTTAAGGCTGCGCGGGCGTCGGCGAACTGGGGATAGCGGCGGGCCAAATTACGCATGCTGCGGACAGCATCTTGGGTTTGTCCAAGTTGGTATAAGGCGAGCGCTCGATTAATCTGGGCTAGCGCAAACATCGGCGCCAACTTAATTGCCTGGTTGTAGTCCGCCAGGGCGGCTTCCCAATGACCTTGCCCCGCTTCTGCGTTGCCTCGATTGTTATAGCCGGAAGCATCGTTTGGATCTAGGGTCAGCAGTTGATTGTAGTCTGAGATCGCGGCTTCCCACCGGCCTAATCCTTCCAGAGCGGCCCCCCGATTAAGATAAGGGTCGGGGACGTTAGGAGCCAGTTCAATCGCTTTATCATAGTCGGCGATGGCGGCTTCCAGGTTATTTTGCCCCACCCTGGCGTTCCCCCGATTGCTCCAAATTGCGGCTTCGTTGGGCAAGAAATCCAGTAACTGACTCCAGTAGGTTTCGGCGGCGGCGAAGTCTCCCGCCCGGGACGCGTCGAAGGCTTGTTGGCGCAAATCGGCAATGGTTTGCAGCGATTGTTCGGAAAGTTCAACGCCTGGATTGCCTGAGGCGGTCTGCGCCATTGCGGGAAAGGGGCCACTCGTCAAGCTCAGTAAAATAATCAGGCAAAAAATCCAGAAATATCGCATAGGGCGATCGCTCACCAATGGTTTCAACGTGTGCTTAAGTCTCTTCTTTTAATTAGATTAGAGGATAGGTGGGCATGGTCAAATGAGGAGAAGTAACGATCAAAGGGAATTGACGACGCTAACTGATGCGTGTCTATCCATCGTTTCCTGCTGGGGCTTGATTAACCAGGCAAATCCCGTCCAATTTGAAGTCTACATCAGAGACAGTTGCTGCTCACTTAAGGATGTAGAGACATCCTTTTCATCGTAGCCTAAGTGTCTACAAGCTGCAGGCGTCACCACTCGACCTCTAGGGGTGCGCTGGAGATACCCGATTTGCATCAAATAGGGTTCGTAGACTTCCTCGATGGTTTGAGCATCCTCACCGGTAGCGGCGGCCATGGTGTCCAGCCCGACGGGGCCGCCATTGAAATTCTCAATCATGACTGTAAGCAAGCGGCGATCGGTCCAGTCTAAGCCGCAAGGATCGACGTTGAATAACTCTAGGGCTTCAGCTGCGATCGCGGCTGAAATCACCCCGGATGATTTCACCTGTACATAATCCCGCACCCGCTTCAGCAATCGATTAGCAATCCGAGGGGTGCCCCGCGCCCGTCGGGCAATTTCCATCGCTCCGTCAGAATTAATAGCGGTTTTCAGAACCTGGGCGGTCCGCGTAATAATTTGAGTTAATTCATCAATTTCATAGAATCGCAAGCGCTGGATCAGGCCGAAGCGATCTCGCAGAGGAGAAGTCAGCGCCCCCACCCTTGTCGTAGCTCCCACTAAGGTGAACGGTTGTAGAGGAATGCTGCGAGTGCGGGCGCTTTGCCCCTTACCGATGGTGATATCCAGGCGGGCGTCTTCCATCGCCGGATAGAGAATTTCTTCCGTCACCCGAGGCAAGCGGTGGATTTCGTCAATAAAGAGAATGTCCCCTTTCTGCAAGTTCACCAGCAATCCCACAATATCCCGAGGGCGTTCCAACGCGGGGGCCGTGGTAATCTTACACCCCACCTCCATTTCCTGCGCTAGAATCAGCGCCATTGTCGTCTTCCCTAATCCAGGCGGGCCATACAGCAATAGGTGATCCAACGATTCTTGACGAGACTGCGCCGCCTTGATGGCGATATTAAGCACTTCTTTGAGGGCTTTCTGGCCAATATACTCAGTTAGTCGACGGGGTCTGAGCTTCTCTTCCTGACGATCCGTCTCCCCCGCTTTGACCTGGCCCTCTAGCAATCCATGGCTTGGCTTCCTGGTCTGAGGTTTTGTCTCCCCTGTCGTTAGGGGAACGTTGACGTCAGGCTCAGTCGCTTTCGAAGAATTAACCGACTTAGCCGACTTAGCCGACTCAGACCGTTTTGCCTGGGGCTGAGGGTTAGAGTCGGGCGGAGGAGCGTCGGGCGAGGGTTGCTTAGATGAAATAATCGCCATAGCGATAGGGCTGCCTGCTAAGGAGAGCGATGCGTTTAGATTAGTATAAACGCACTAGCCTAAATTTAACCGGGTGGAATTCCACTGATCCGTAGAATATCACCCACCGTTGGATAGTGGCTGTTTAGCCCAAGGGTGCTCGGATTGACGGGATTCTTGTGGATAAAATGGCGATAGTCCATACAAAATCGATCCCAAGGGGCCAGTTGAATTCGGAATAAAGGAATCAAAACATTATTCGCTAACCCGATGGACAATGGAATGCGGAAGAAAATTCGTTTGCCCAAATACTTGCAGGCTGCTTCAATGGCTTGATTCGCTGTCATTGCCGGATTCCCCAGAACCAAATTGCGAGGCTCCCCTGGAGCGGGGGGATGGTCAATCAGGTGGCGCACTACAGTGGCGATGTCTCGAGCATGAATCAGATGGAAGCTCCCATCGGCCTTGAAAAAACGAATGACGTCCATCCACTTGACAACATCTCCCAAACCACCGGATTGGTGAGACGCGGGCTTGTCCTTGTCTCCGCCAAAGACAAAGGTGGGGAACAACGTAGTGATGCGAGGCGCAATTGCAAGCTCAGATAAGCGCTCATAGCAGACATATTTGCTCCGGATGTAATCCGTGCCAATTTCTCCGGCCTCTTTGCGCAACTGATTGTCTTGATTGAGAATACTCTCTGTAGAAAAATAAATAACCTGTCGACAGTGGTTCGGGTCCAACAGGTTCATTAACCGAAGCGTTTTCTCAACATTGATCTCAAACACTTCCTCTGGTCCGCCCCAACAGGCCGCCGCCAGAATAGCGCTATCCATAGTGGCTAGGAGATCGGAGAATTGTTCGATATCGCTTAAATCGCCCTGAATGATTTTAACGCCAGGGCGAACTTGAGTATTAATCAATAGTTTTTCAGGGTTGCGGACCAGGACATACAGCTCATGATCCGTTTGGTTGATTAAACACTCAAGAACATAGTGGCCTACACAGCCGCTACCTCCTGTCAAAAAAATACGCTGTGGCGTTGAAGAGTCTAAGGGTTGGAGATTAGGCAATGAAATTGCAGGATTAGAAGGCGCCAAAACAGATTATAAATCAATTAGGAACAACACAATGGCGTCCAGAGAACAGGTTAAACGCCCTCGAACCCAGACCCATTCTAAAATGCTATCAGGCTGACGTGGTGTACTACTAGCCTTACAAGATAAGGATTCATCGATATTTGTTTTCGTCTTTGCAATCAGATGAAGACACTCTCCCAATGTCAGCCTGAATTAACTGACTGAGCAGAGTCAGTTAATTCAGGCTGATAAAAACAATCAGGAAGCAGAGTGCGACAATCATCGCGCCTGTGATCAATTCCACCTCACTTGCACAAAATGCTTATTCCCCGATGAAATCCTCTGGATAGGGAAAATTAAATAACTCTCTTCCAGTGCATGCCGATAGACGACCGCAACAACAATCGGGTTAATGATGAATGCGATGAATAATGAGCATGACTTCGTGTCTTAATTCATTGCTATGTGGTTACCGCCAGCGAAGCTGCCAATGGGACCGTTTGGGCTGATTCAACTCTTCTTCGGTTAACCATTCTACGGTTTTATAAGTGCCAAAGGCGTGATCCCACCAATCTACAGCAAGACCAAAATTGTGATGCCACATACCATATTTGTGATGTACATAGTGCACAGGCATTTTCATCCAAAAGCACTTGGTTGGATTTTCATGCTGTAACTGATGGGCGTAAGCTGAGAAAGCCGCGTAGACTAGTGCGCCCATAAACCAACCAATGCCAGCTTGCAGGGAGAATAGGGAGGGAATACACATAACGATAAAACTGCCGCGGATGTAATCCCGAAATTCCCAAAGCACTCCTTGCCCTTCATTCCGTCGATGATGATCGCGGTGACGCTCGCCAATTCGAGGGGATACATGCATGAGGCGATGCAGCCAATATTCCACTAGGCTGGCGAGAATAAAGGCGCTGATAAAGCATATAACGATTAGCATTCGTTCACTCCTAACCCCTGATTTCAAGAAACCCCGATTCCGATAATCTAAAACTTCACCCGTGGGAGATGACAATTAAATTAAAACGAGGTTATCAGTTTGGATATCATCTTAAGCTGGAATGTTCTAGCTGGGCAAGAATACTCTATTATGGGCGGCGGCGAGTCCGAAGTTGTGAAAAATTGACCCGGATCAAAATTTAGAATTTAGGGTGATTGTCTACTTGCTTTTGGCTTCTAGATTTCCAGAAAATGGCGTTCAGTTTCAAGTAATCGCCCCTGATATTTGACTCCTCTGATGCTGATTTTCTTAGATTCCGAGTTTATTGTTAGGGGGCTTTGGTCCTCTGAACCTTTTTCAGCTACAGGTCAGGTTAAAGGGAATCAGCGTCAATATTTAGTCGACTGTTGTCGAGATTACCGAGTGAAACTCTTCTATTCGTAAGAATAATGCGATAATGGCTGCCATGGTCAATGGGTATTTAAGGTCAGCATTCCACCGAATTTTTCTATTCAATGGAGGTATATCGGCTGTTCAGGTTCACCACGCACAATTTAAAATTCGGAATTTATGAATTAATCCTAGAACTAGCCTTGAAAACTTGAAACGCTTCAAAAAAATAGTGAAGTAATTTTCAAACATGTACTCAGCGAAAGGGTGTGTTTATGGAACTAGCCACAACGCTCAAGGGCCAATCAATTCAAAATCGCATTCGAGAAGTAGGGATTAACCCAAATTATTGGTACCCAGTGGAGTGGGCCAGCCAGGTAAAGCCCGGTGAGGTTAGATCAGTGATGATTTGGCGACAGGCCATCGCGCTCTACCGAGATACGCAAGGGTCGCTCCACGCTTTGGCGGATGCTTGTCCTCACAAAGGCGTAGAGCTGCATAAGGGGGAAGTGCAAGGCTCCAACCTCGCTTGTCCGTATCACGGCTGGGAGTTTGATGGAGACGGGAACTGCGTCAACATCCCCTACTTTCCCAAGGACCAAAAACTTCCCTGTGCTAAGGCTCAAAGCTATCCTGTCCAAGAAAAGTACGAAATTGTCTGGATCTTTCCAGGGGATCCGAACCTGGCGGAGTATCAATCGCCGCCCGAGGTTCCAGAATTTGATCATCCAGATTGGTTTGTCGTTCGTATTCCAGGCAAATTTGAGGCTCATTTTTCCATTTGCAACGAAAATACCATGGATGTCTTCCATGGTTTCTTGCACAAAGATTTGCAAGGATGGTTTGATCCGGTGCTGTTAAATTTACAACAGACTGAATCTGGAGTTGCAGCGGATTATCGGGTTTCCTATCAAGGTTGGCTGACTAAGTTGATCGGCATTGGTAAGGAAGGGACTGGCGTCATCACTCGCACGGTCTCAATTCGATACCAGTACCCGCATTATCACAGCGCCCTGGAAGACGTGTCGTCGCTCTATCTGATGCGGTCCCCAGTAGAGTCCGGCTTAACTCGTTCCTTTTCCCTGATGTTTATCAGATTACCTTTACCCAATTGGTTGCTTAAGGGCCCCCTCAAAAACTTGATTGAAAAGTTGATTCTGAAACATATCTTTCTAAAGTTTCTGCATCAGGACGTGGAGATGATGGAGAGTGAGCAGCGAAACTATATCGGTAATCCTAAGCGCCAATACATTGAGGTCAATCCGGCCATTATCGCGCTGCAGCGGGTTATTATCGGGCAATATGAAAAGTTTATGCAACAATCTAAACAACCGTTCAATCAGACCAATGGCGGTTATAAGGCGTCATTGACCCTGGCTGAGATGGTTAAATCGGAGTGATGTATGGTTAGCATGGTCAGTTTGCAGCCTGCGTGTGCGCAGTGCTGAATGGCTATTTAGGAGTAGGTGTGAGGAGTTAATACAGTGGACGTTGTAGACGAGTACATGCAAGGTCTCTACAAAAGTGGCCTCTATCCAGACAGATTTATCTGTCATCACAAGCAGGGAAACCAGGTTGAGATTGAAGCTTACGATACCGGAAAGCGCTATAAGCTGTTGACTTTCTGCACCAATGACGTCTTAGGTCTGGTGCAGTCAGAGGCAGTTAGGCAAGCGTCGATTGATGCGATTGTTCAATATGGCCCCTCTAACAGTTCTTGTTCTGCTTTGAGCGGTCGGATTGATCTACATCGGCAGTTGGAGCAAGAAATTTCATCGTTTAAGCATTTGCCTCACACCCATTTATTTTTGAACGCTTGGATGGCGCTTCAGGCCCTAATGGACGCCTTCTGCCATCTGGCGATTCCGATTCCAGGGTTTCGGCATACCCGAGAGACTTTGATATTGACCGATGTGCTTAATCATGGCTGTATCATCTCCGCCATTGCGAATGCGGGCAACCGTTCCGGCAAGATGTTTAGCCACAGTCCTGATGTTCGGGTCAAGGCTTATCGTCACTGCGATGTCAATGACTTTAGCCGCAAGCTCCGTCGTTACGCCCAACCTGATAGTCGGATTTTAGTGATCTCCGACGCAGTTTTTTCCATGGACGGCGACATCGCCCCCTTACCTGAGATGCTAGACGTTTTGGAGAATTATCCCGGTAGTGTCATTGTGATGGATGAAGCCCATGCCAGCGGGGCGATTGGCGCCACTGGACGAGGAATTTACGAGCACTTCGGCATTTCTCCCCAACAGGTGTTGGATCGGGGGATCTCACCCTTGATTATGACTACCTTCTCCAAGTTCGCCGCCTCAGCCGGCGCTGCCATTAGCAGTTATTCTCAGGGGCTGATTGACTTACTCGAGGTTTCGCCCACCTCCATCGGCACCATCTCTCTGCCGCCGCCGACCGCCGCCGCCGCTTTAGCAAGCATTCGGCAGGTAAAACAACAGCCTGAGTTGGTGGAAAAGCTACAGTCTAATACGCGCTACTTGCGGGCGCGCCTGAAAGATCATGGTTTTAACGCCATCGGCGAAACTAACGTCATTCCAGTGTTGTTGCCCCCGGAGTTCAATCCTAAGGACTTTGCCCGTCATTTGATGGAAGAGCATGACATCTGGGTGTCTCCCATTTGGTTTATAGCTAAGCCTCGCTTGCGGGTCACCGCTAACGCCTTGCATACAAAGTCGGATATGGATCGGCTGGTTCAGGCTTTGGTCGCCACCCGGGAAGTGCTCTACAAATCACCAGATCGAGAAACTGCTTAATCGGGCATTCCGCTTTATCAGATGTCTAGCGATTGGGGCGTTTTATACGATGCGACGCCGCACACTGTGGACCTTTGACCCATGAATCACTCTTCTTTCCAAATCAAAGCAGTCCTTACTGCTACAGACCAGGAACTGTTCTTAGATGTTCCTGGCCGGGTCTATCAGGGTGATCCGAACTGGGTGCAGCCATTGAGAAGCAGTATTGCTAAGCAATTTGCCCCAACCAATCCGTTTTTCACCTATGGTGAGCTGCAGGCGTTTATCGCAATGTCTAACGGCGAGGTTTTGGGGCGAATTGCGGCGTCGATTAATCGGCGGCTGATTGAGCGGGAAGATCAGCAGATTGGGCTTTTTGGCTTTTTTGAGTGTGTCCAGGACTTTGAAATAGCGCAGGCTCTGCTGGAAGCGGCTTGTCAGTGGTTGCGCGATCGCGGCGTCACCCAGGTACGGGGGCCGATCGACTTGTCTACTCACAATAACTGCCTATTCTTGGTTGACGGCTTTGATTCGCCTCCAATGGTGATGATGCCCTACAACCCGCCGTACTATCCAGACTTTATGGACAAAGCAGGTTGGCGAAAGGCCAAAGACGCTCTGGCTTATAATTTTCCACTAGATCAACCCTTACCCGCTGAATTTGAAAAAGGCTATCGAATTGCTTGTAAGGCAGGGGTCACATTCCGTCCTATTCACACCAAGGGGGAACCCTTTGAACGAGACTGCCGGGCTCTCTACCAATTGTTTACTAAGGCGTTTTCGAATAATTGGAGTTCTAGTCTTCGGACTGAAACTGAGTTTTTAGAAGAAGCTAAAGATCTTAAGCAATTGGTTGATCCAGATGTTTTCCCGATTGCGGAATATCAGGGAGAAATGGTGGGGTTTTTCATGGCGCTGCCTGACTACAACATCGCCCTCAAGCATGTCAATGGTCGACTCAATTGGCTGGGCATTCTCAAATTTCTTTGGCATAAGCGCCAAATTGATCAAGGTCGAGTGATCGCCATTTGCGCTCTGCCCGAATATCAGCGTAAATTGGTTGCCCTAGGACTTGTTTATCTAGGCATGCAAGGTGGAACTCGGAAAAACAAACCTTACCAAAAGGCGGAATTATCTTGGGTCTGGGAGGATAATTTTTCATCTCGGAAGATAATTGAAGCCACAGGCGCAAAGGTTTACAAGACCTATCGAATTTATGAAAAGGACTTGTAGAAAGTGAACACTCTCTATTTGCTCAACATTTAATCTCTGATATGAAAGCATTGGTGACGGGGGCCAATGGGTTTTCCGGCTCCCATTTAGTCAAAGCGCTGGAGCGACAAGGCCACAGTGTAGTGGGTCTGGTGCGCCAATCGAGTAATCTATCTCGACTTGCGAATACGAATGTCCGTTTGGTGTACGGCGATATCACTGATCGGCAAGCCCTCAAAACCGCCATGGCTGAGGTGGATACGATCTTTCATTTAGCGGCTTTGGTCGATTTGGGGCTGGTGAATGAGGCGGAAATGGAGCGGGTGAATGTAGCCGGAACTCAAGCCGTGTTGGAAGTCGCCCAGGAGATGGGCGGCCAATCCCCTAAAATCGTTTACTGCAGCACCATTGGCGTATTTGGCGACACAAACGGCCAAACGATAGACGAAACTTTTCAGCGGACCCAGTCTGATTTTTCCTCCGCCTACGATCGCACTAAATTTCAGGCGCAGCAACTTGTTGATCAAGCCGCTCAACAGGGGCTCTGGGTAGTCAGTGTTTTGCCGGCTGGAATTTTAGGTCCTGATGATCCTCATTTTGGACCCGTGATGAAGCTATTTCTTTCCGGCCGATTGCTCTTTTGGCCAGGGGGCCAGCGAGTGACGGGCATTGTCCATGTGGATGATGTGGTAAACGCCATGATTTTGGCGGTGGAGCGGGGACAGTCAGGTGAGCGCTATATTCTTTCCACGGGGGATTTGACCACCCAAAATATGTTTGGAATTCTGAGCCAGGAAACGGGGCTTCCCATTCCGAGTGAGCCGCCTCAGTTTCTAATTCGCTTAATTGGACAGCTCCTGGATCCAGTGGGTCGCTTATTCAACTGGAATCCGCCCCTCAGTTCTGAGCGAGTTCACTATATCTACGATCGCTGCGTCCGAGTTGACGCCAGTAAGGCAAGGCAGGCGTTAGGTTGGCGGCCGAGATCGGTGGAAAACACGCTGCAGGAGATTATTAGAGAGATGCAAGCAGCAGAATAATCGCCTCCTGCGAGATGCTTGCATTCAGCAGGGTTATGGCGTGTAATTCATGCCGGAATAGCCCTTTATAGAGGAAATACAGAAGTCAGAAGTTAGTCAGACACTAAATTCTGACTCCTGTATTCTACCCTAGGGAAATTTCCCGCTTTAAGTTGACAGCCGAGGTTAGCGAAAAAAATAGCGCTACAGTAAATCGGAATCCAGAGCTTGACCGACTGCTCTATTCTGATCTCTGTATCTCTTACACGCCAGAATTTTTCGGCTCAAATTACATCATGTTTTTTCTCAATTGAAACGGTTCTCTGAAATCCAGATGATATTGATATGAAGACTCTTTAGAGGGAAGACTAGGGTTACTAAATACTGGAATATGGATATCAATAATTATCCCTTAAAACTCAAAATACACTCCCCCTTAAAATTGTCGGATTAATTCAGTTCTCTGAAATGCGATTTTTACATCAAGGTGTGAAATGTTGGATGGTATCGATTAAGATGTAAGGGGTCTGAGATTGAATCTCTCTATGAATCCAAGAAATATAAGAAGCCTTCAAATAGAAATATTAAAATCAAAAATAATCAGAACTTATTTTATTTGCTGAAACCGAAAAAAGTATTCTGTGCCGATTATAAGCATGCCAACTATCCGCGATTCAGATATCCAGGAAACATTTGAAAGTTTTATAGGGAAAGCGTTGAAACTTATCAATAAAATATCAAAGAGGGGGATTTGTCGTTCAAATAGGCTCTCCATTTGGGTTGTACTTGCAGTTGACGAATCAACCAGGGTGATTGAAAATAGGTATGCAAGTATGTCTAAGAAGCATGCAAAAGGTATAATCGAAATCCTGTAAACCTTTAATCTTTCCCTCTTCAGAGAGTGTCTCTGTTTGCCTCCGGGAAGTTGTGGAAAGCTGCAAGTAAGGGGTCGAATATTAGCTGACGTCAATATATGTAAGAAGTTTTCTGAAAATTTAAGAAGTTTTCTGCCGATTAGTAACGTAGGCGAATTATTGAGAAATTCATGGCTTCATATCGCAGTATCCTTTCTCACGAAGTTCTGTCCGAGCTTTCTTATCTGCCGCGACTCAATCTTTTCACTCCTATCCATCTAGATGCGTTCTAAGGTTCGAGGCGTTTATATATCGCTACTCTAGCCGTCGAAGGGATGAATTGGATTTTGTTCGACCGAAGAATTTCAATTCTACTTCAGCAAAGTAGAATTGTTTATCTGTGTGTTCTTTCAGGTTCGATAACTCTATTCCGAAAAGTGAAAACGTTATTTGTTTTTGAGGAATAATCTTTTTTGAGATGTCTTGGAAAAAAAGTATTCATTTTTCATTTAGGTGTTATTTCACAGTATTGCAGAGTATCTTGGTGGAAAAAAAAATTGAGTGGATGTGGGTGATTTCTCATGCTGCCTACAGATAGAGTTTTCAACGCTAGTTTCTCAAGCTAGTTTCTAATAAAGTTTGCTCGCTCCATGTCTGGTGCAGTGCTCCCTTGTGTGCAAAATTGTCAAATTCTGAGGAAAAAATATGCTTGTTAGCGATAAGCCTTTGGTTATTGAAGGTGGTAAGAAGTTATTGAATCATGACTTTCAAGTGACGACTTTAATTCCTGAAGAGGGCATTAATAAAGCAGTTGAAGTGATGAGAACAGGTAAATTATATCGTTACAACTGTTCTGTTCCGGACGAGTCCGAAGTGTCTCTTCTCGAAAAGGAATTTGCAGACGCGGTAGACGCTAAATATGCAGTCGCTGTGAATTCTTGCGGCAGCGCTATGTATATTGCTTTGCTCTGCTTAGGGGTAAAGCCTGGGGATAAGGTATTGACGCCTGCCTTTACCTTTACGGCGGTTCCCAGCGCCATTGTTCATGCTCAAGCGGAGCCTGTGCTGGTTGAATGTCTAGATAATTATTGTGTTGACCCAGAAGATCTGGAACGAAAGATAACGCCAGATACGAAAGTTTTCCTTCTTTCCCATATGAGGGGCCATATTTCTCATATGGACAAAATTACTGAGATTTGTCAGAAACATGGCATTACTTTGCTTGAAGATTGCGCCCATAGCTTAGGGGCTTTGTGGAATGGCCGCCAAACGGGCCGATTTGGCAAAATTGGCTGTTATAGCTCCCAGTCCAATAAGATTCTCAATTCTGGAGAAGGCGGCGTTTTAGTCACGGATGATCCGCTGCTCTACACCAAAGCGGTTCTTTATGCCGGTTCAATCGAAAATTACTGGTCTCGGCACTTTGCCCAAACCGATTACTTCGAGGAGCTGCAAAATTCTATTCCCAATTTCAGCTTACGCATGTCTAATCTCACCGCAGCCCTGATTAGACCCCAGCTTGCTAACCTTGAGGAGAGGTTGGAAGATTTAAATAGTCGATATTTTGAACTTGCAAGAATCGCATCGACGTCTGAATACATTGACGTGCCTGACCAGTATCCCCAAGTTCGGATAGCGGCGGACACGATTCAATTTAACCTGCTTAATTTCACTGCGGAGGAAGCCTTGAAATTTACCCACATCATGGGTATTGAAGGGATTCCCACCAAAGTATTTGGGTATTTAGACAACCCTCGTTATTTCCCCACCTGGAAGTACATCAACAATATCGGGGAAATGGCTGAAGGGTTGCCCCACACCAAGGAGTTTCTCGCCTACGCGTGTGATATTCGCCTCCCGTGTTATCTCACGATGGACGATATCCAGATCATTGGAGATACGCTTTTAAGAGCGGTTAGATACGTTAAAAATAGCCACTAATCAAGGGATAGCGGGTGTGATGCTTAAAATAGCGCTGCATCATTACTCGCTAAGGTGTCATTCGAATTAGCCCGATAGTGTTCACGAAGAGACGTTGCATGCAACGTCTCTTCGTATTGTTGTCTTGACAAGAAACTGTTGACCGAAAATGTCCCCGTCTGGCGAAACTCCTGTGGTTTTATGGGAAATCCTGATTCAATCCGGCTGCATCCATCATGTGGATATCAATTCCGCTCTAGATACAGGGTCAAAATTACCGGAAGTTGAATCCACTTTTTCGGCCTACGTAATTGACATTTCATAAAAAAATACGGGTGACTCCCTTGTGATTAGGCGATTATAGAGGTAGACACTGCCATCCGGTTGTTATGGAACCCACCTCTTCCGCCTCTGCATCTCCTGCTCTACAAAAGTGTCCTACTGGTATTCGGGGACTCGATGATATTACCCTGGGAGGGCTGCCCAAAGGTCGGTCTACCCTTATCTGCGGTAAAGCAGGCTGTGGCAAAACCCTTATGGCAATGGAGTTTCTGGTGCGGGGGGGACTGACCTTTGGAGAACCTGGGGTCTTTGTTTCCTTTGAGGAGTCCGTAGAGGAGCTTGCCCAAAACGTAGCTTCGCTAGGGTGGAACCTAGAGGCTCTGAAGAGTCAGCAACTGTTGCGGCTGGACTACGTCCACGTCGAGCGTAATGAGATTGAGAAAACCGGGATTTACAATCTTGAGGCCCTGTTCGTACGCATTGGGTATGCGATTGATCAAATTGGAGCAAAGCGGGTTGCGTTGGATACTCTGGAAACTCTCTTCTATGGCCTTCCCGACGTTGCTCTAGTGCGTTCAGAATTGCGGCGACTCTGTCTTTGGCTAAAGTCAAAGGGGGTAACTGGGATTATTACTGCAGAAGCTGGGGAAAACGCCCTGACTCGGCATGGCATTGAAGAATATGTTGCAGATTGTGTCATTGCCCTAGACCAGAGAATTCTGGAAGATTTGTCTACTCGCCGGTTACACATCGTAAAGTACCGAGGGTCACAGCATAGTTCTAACGAATACCCTTTTCTAATAGACAATGAGGGGATAGTCGTCCAGCCGCTGACGTCGGCAACCCTTGAATATAAAGTAACGTCCGATAAGATTTCCACAGGCGTTACTGGACTAGACGAGATGTTAGGGGGGCAAGGCATTTATCGTTGTAGCAGCCTATTGATTTCAGGTACTGCTGGCACAGGCAAAAGTTCCCTGGCGGCCCATCTAGCTGTTGCCTCTTGGCAACGGAGAGAGCGTTGTTTGTACATTGCTTTTGAAGAATCGGCAAGTCAGATAATTCGGAATATGGCGTCTATCGGCGTCGATTTAACGACTCCGACGGAAGCGGGAATCCTCAAGTTTTTCGCCATGCGCCCCACGGCTTTCGGATTAGAGAAGCATCTGGTTAGGATATCCCAGCAAATCACCAAATTTAAGCCAGAGATGGTGATTTTTGATCCGATTTCTGGAATTCTTACGGCGGGTCAATATCACCATGTTCGTTCATTTTTGGTTCGCTTAGTGGACTTTCTAAAATCCCACAACATCACCTCCATTATGACCAGCCTAACTTCAGGGAGAAGCCCTTTGGAAACGACTGATGCAGGGATTTCATCGCTTATGGATGTGTGGCTGTTGCTGCGGGATCAGGAAGAAAATGGCGAGCGTAACCGCTTACTGTATGTGCTTAAGTCCCGTGGGATGAGTCATTCGAACCAGGTGCGAGAATTTAGGCTGACAAATCAGGGGATACACTTGCTCGATGTCTATTTGGGGGCAGGCGGGATTGCTACTGGCACTAGCCGAGCTGTCCAGGAGGCTAAAGATTCTGCGGAGGCAATGGCTCGTAAACAGGAGATTGAACGGCGGCGCCAGGAAATTACGCGAAAACAGTTGTTGATGGAGGCTCAGATTAGAGCCATACGGTCAGCGTTTGAACTGGAAAAAGAAGAAATCGAACAGATCATTCAGCAGTCGCAAGTGAGGGAAACTTTAATGATTCAGGAACAGCGAGAACGGGCTAAGTTTCGAGGTGAAAATTCCTCAATTGCGGATGCCGAATGAGCTATTGTCAATGAGCCATTTTATAGACATTCACACTGACGCCGCCATGCCACATTCAAAAGAATATGAACAATTTTTTCCAAAAGAGGCCCAAGATGTTGCCGACTATCTGGAAGAGTTTCCTACGGAAACTTATGAACTGCGGCTTTACATAAATAAGAAAAGTCCTCGTTCCAAGCGGGTCATACAACGCGTTCAGCAATTTTGCGACGACCAGCTTTCGGGACGTTATCGCCTCAGCGTTGTCGATATCTATGAGTCTCCAGAGATGCTAATGCAGGATCAGATTTTTGCTGTGCCGACTTTGGTGAAGCGCCTGCCACCCCCGCCAAAATGGCTGATTGGAGATATGTCGGACATGGATATCCAGAAATTGGTTTATTAGTTGAGCAGGCTAACAGAAATAAAGTATTCAGGGGCCTTCATGGCTGATTAAGCTAATCCTGCTTCACCGATGGCTTGGTTTAAGTCTTCACTGAGCCCCAGCTTGCCAACCCATTCATCTAAATAGCGATCCGCTTCAACAGAAGTATCCTCGGCTTGCGGTCGATACGTATCAATCATGGATAGATAGTTGGGCCAATTTATTCTGAGGTTCTTCGATATCCAGTAATATTAACGCTTTGCTAAACACTTTTTTAGGTAATATTCTCTATACAAGCTCCTTAGGGCGGTTCCATGGTAGCCTTCGCTTTCGAACCCGGCCGCTTGCACAAGCAGCCAGACCTTTTTAGTCGCTTTGAAGTGTCAGGCGACGGGGTTTCCGTTGGCGCTGTCAAATTACCCGGTTCTGCAGAGTTGATTGTGTTCGAACGGCAGGGAGAACGGCGGGCGCTGCTGGTTCAAGAGATGGTCTATCATCATCTCGCTCAGGGGGAACTGGCAGGCGAACCTTATATTGTTTCCTTTTGCGGTGTCTGTCACAGTGGCGTGGGCATGACTCCCTTGGTCAATGGAAAACTCCATCACTTTCAGGTGGGAGGCTTATAACGCTCTTCAATCACTCTAAAGGGACAAAAATTAAGCTTAAGGTGTGAAGCGTTTGGTGCGTCTATGTTTGGAGCAAGAATAGCGAAGCCCACCGTGAGCTTTGTG
>JAAUYH010192750.1_pt1 | contig 27740 bp, 19 predicted proteins | sample 7278061 | NCBI WGS metagenome assembly JAAUYH01 (sample SAMN14350203, study PRJNA611818) | marine sediment metagenome | isolation source: surface marine sediment (0.6m) | place: French Polynesia: Moorea | collected 2018-08
GGGGTTAAACTTGGTTGGTTAATCGAACCATCAGCGAAAACGGTAGAAATCTATAGAATCGGGCAACAAGTAGAGGTTTTAAATAATCCTCAAACCCTATCAGGAGAAGATATTTTACCTGGGTTTATTTTGGATTTGAGTGAGATTTTTTAGATAGTTTTTCCTATTTTGATCACGCCAAATTTATTTATATGGGAATGACATATAGAAATATTTTTCAATATAGCTTTAATAAGCGGGACATTTTGTAATTGTCCAAATAATATATAGTTAGAGGTCTACCTGTTCACAAATATTACTATCTTCATGAGAAATATTTAGGGAGTGCAAATGCATGATTCTTAAAGAGAAAGATCCAATAGGCACTAATCTAGAGCAATTAGAGAACATCGCAAAATTACCAAACCTCCCTAAAGAAAAACTTTCCAAGATTAAAAAAGAAATTAAACTTTTAAAATCTGGGAATAAGGGTGAGAAGAACTCAGCATATTTTATTGATTTCTACTATAAAGATGTACAAAATTGGGTAGTTATTCATGATTTAAGAGTAGAGTATGATGGCTTTGTAGCTCAGATCGATCATTTACTCATCAATCGGTTTCTTGATTTTTACGTTTTGGAAACCAAGCACTATGCTCATGGTGTTAAGATAACGGAGCGAGGAGAGTTTCTAGTTTTATTCCAAAAACGTTATATCGCAATCGAATCGCCAATTGAACAAAACCAAAGACATATCAAAGTTTTAAAGAATTTATTGAGTGGAGAAAATCTTTTACCCAAAAGGTTAGGTTTCTCTCTACAGCCTAATTTTCTTCCTTATATCTTAGTTTCTCCTAAGTCTAGAGTAATTCATCCCAAGGCAAAAGACTTTAATACTGATATGCTTATTAAAGCCGATGAGTTTTACAAACAGACACAGGATAACATCGATAACAAAAACTTTCTTGCATCTGTAGGATCGATAGCAAAAATCATTTCCCAAGACGATCTTAAGGAAATAGGTAAGCGATTAATAAGCTATCATAAGCCAATTAAAATCAACTACTACGATAAGTTCGGAATTTCCAGAACGCAAGATGCTGACTTATCTAATACTAATGTAAGAGAGGTTCAAGTTCAATCAAAACAAGTCCAATCAAAATATTATTGTTATAAATGCAAAAAATTTATTTCGGAAAAGGTAGCATCATTTTGTTTTAAAAGTAAGACTCTCTTTAAGGGTAAAGCTTACTGTTTTGATTGTCAAAAGCTGTTTGCACCTCAATGATTCCCTGATTTTACCCTTTTCATTATATTAAGTAAATTTGTGGCTGCAAAGTAGGTGCTTCAAAACCTTTTCTGAGAAACATTTAAATTTTTCACAATGTAATAGAATAATCTAAAATTTTAAATTCTATGATTGCTATTTATCCTGGTAGTTTCGATCCGATTACTTTTGGTCATCTAGATATTATCGATCGCGGTGCGCAACTTTTTGATTCGGTAATTGTCGCTGTTCTTTCTAACCCTAGCAAAAGACCTTTATTTAGTGTCGAAAAAAGAGTAGAACAAATTCGCTATTGTACTGAACATTTACCCAATGTTCAAGTCGATTATTTTAGTGGACTTACTGTAGAATACGCCAAACTAAGAGAAGCAAAAGTATTATTGAGAGGCTTAAGAGTTCTATCAGATTTTGAAAAAGAATTACAGATGGCACATACTAACAGTACTCTTTGGTCAGAAATAGAAACGGTTTTTCTGGCTACTGCTAAAGAATATAGTTTTTTAAGTAGTAGTGTAGTGAAAGAAATAGCTCAATTTGATGGCGCGATCGATCATTTAGTGCCAGCCAATATCGTTCAAGATATGTGTGAATATTATCAAAATAAGTAGGGGCGAACGGTGGTTCGCCCCAAAAAATAAATTGTAATGTGATTACTAAAAATTATCAGAAATTTCCATTTGATCTGTTGGTAATTCTTGTACTACTGCTGCCGACTGTAAAATTGGCGTACTAGTAACAGAATCAGTTGTTAAAGTAAACAAAGGATTAGATAAAATTCCTGCTAAAGAAGTAGCAATTACAGAAATAATTAAACCAACTTGCATAGGACGCATTCCTGGCAAAGTCCAGTTAATTTCAGGATAGTTTTTGACAGATTCTGACATTTCCTGAGGTTCTTTTACTACCATCATTTTGACTACACGAATGTAGTAGTAAATGGAAACTACACTAGTAACTAATCCAAGTAAAACTAAACCATACATTCCTGCTTGCCAACCAGCCCAGAATAGATAAATCTTACCGAAGAAACCAGCTAAAGGAGGAATACCACCTAAAGAAAGGAGACAAATACTTAAACAAAGAGTGATCGCAGGGTCTTTATGATACAGTCCTGCATATTCGCTGATTTGATCGGTGCCAGTGCGTAAAGCAAAGAGAATTACACAAGTAAAAGCTCCCAAGTTCATAAACAAGTAAACTAGCAAGTAAAAAATCATGCTAGAGTAGCCCGCATCTGTACCGGCAATCAAACCAATCATGACAAAACCAGCTTGAGCGATCGAAGAATAAGCTAGCATCCGCTTCATACTAGTTTGTGCCAAAGCTACCACATTGCCCAGTACCATACTGAGAATAGCCAAGGCGGTAAAGATAAAATGCCACTGTTCGCTCACTAAAGCAAAAGCTGTGACTAGCATCCGAATAGCCAAAGCAAAACCTGCTGCTTTAGAACCTACAGAGAGGAATGCCACTACCGGAGTAGGAGAACCTTCGTACACATCAGGAGTCCATTGGTGGAAAGGAACAGCAGAAATTTTGAAAGCAATACCTGCAATTACAAACACAAGAGCGATCGCTAGTCCCAAAGATTGACCACCAGTAACATCAGGAATGGTAGCTGCGATCGCGTTTAAATTGGTTTCTCCTCCAGATAAACCATACAACAGAGACACACCGTAGAGGAAAATAGCGGAACTAGAAGCCCCAATTAGCAAATATTTAAGTGCTGCTTCATTAGAACGAGGATCTCGCTTCATATAGCCCGTCATCAGGTAGGAGGAAATACTGAGCATCTCTAGAGAAATAAAAATCATCACTAGCTCATTTGCCCCAGAGAGGAACATTCCCCCCAAAGTAGCAGTAAGCATAATGCCGATAAATTCTGCTAGAGAAGTACCTGACTGCTGAATATAGCGAATAGTCATGGGAATAGTCACTGCTGTAGAAAGAGCAATAATTCCCCGAAAAACAATACTTAGATTGTCGCCACTAAAAGCACCCAAAAAAGCATCAGGATCGGGAGTATCCCACTGGAAATAAAGAGCTACTATAGATGTCAATAAACCAGCGATCGCTACATAGGGTAGCCAGCGGGCGGAATTTCGACCAACAATTAAATCACCTACTAAAATTACCATAAGGGTAAGAATTACAATCCCTTCTGGCAAAATTATTCCAGCGTTAAGTTGGGCAGCAATATTACTAGAAAAATCCATAGGGTTTTCGGTAAAGTCAAAAAAATAGTAATTGGTAAGTTGTCAACTTTCTTTCTGCTAACCCAGCATATTGGAGAAAGATGACAATTTAGGAAAGCAAAGTTAGCTTAGTTAAAAAACCTTTACAGAGGATTGTAACCTACAAACTGTCTTAATCTTGCGGAAACCTGCTTATATTGTCTCAGGTAAACAAGCGCAAACTAATGATATTTGTTGGGTATGTTGAATATAAATTTAATTTCGGTCAAACAAGATGTTTGTTGTTAAAACTACTATAGATACCAATTTAGGAAGCTAATCTCAATTCAAAATAGACACCTAGTTTTTTTACTGCGCTAATTTCATTTCTATATTTCTATGTCAACTCTGGTCATTGTTGAATCTCCTACTAAAGCTCGTACTATCCGTAACTATCTGCCTTCTAGCTATCAAATAGAAGCATCTATGGGACATGTCCGCGATCTACCTTCATCGGCGGATGAAATACCTACTGCCTACAAAGACAAACGTTGGGCAAAAGATTTTGGAGTTAATGTAGAAAATGATTTTGAACCAATTTACGTTGTTCCAAAAACCAAGAAAAAGGTAGTACAAAAGCTCAAAGATGCTCTCAAAGAAGCAGATGAACTAATTTTAGCTACAGACGAAGATAGGGAAGGAGAAAGTATTAGTTGGCACTTGCTGCAGCTACTTAAACCTAAAGTTCCTGTCAAACGGATGGTTTTTCACGAAATCACCAGAGAAGCAATCCAAAAAGCCTTACAAGACTGCCGAGCTGTGGATGAAGATTTGGTTCATGCCCAAGAAACTCGACGTATTTTGGATAGATTAGTTGGTTATACTCTCTCTCCCTTACTTTGGAAAAAAATTGCTCGTGGTTTATCTGCAGGAAGAGTACAATCAGTGGCAGTACGGTTGTTAGTAGAAAGAGAAAGGGAACGCCGTGCTTTTCAGTCTGGGGATTATTGGGATTTAAAAGCACTTTTAGAACAAGATAAAAGTCCTTTTGAAGCTAAATTAATTACTCTAGATGGCAAAAAGTTAGCCACAGGTAGCGATTTTGACCCTGATACAGGCAAAATTGCTGAAGGTAGAGATGTAGTTTTGCTCAACGAGACGCAAGCCAACGCTCTTAAAGAAAGATTAATCGATCAAACTTGGACTGTCAGTAATAGAGAAGAAAGAGCCACTAAGAGAAGACCTTACCCACCTTTTACTACTTCTACACTACAGCAAGAAGCCAACCGTAAACTAGGTATTTCCGCTAGAGATACTATGCGGGTTGCCCAAAAACTCTACGAACAAGGCTATATTACCTATATGCGGACAGATTCAGTCCACCTTTCTACAGAAGCGATCGCAGCAGCTAGGTCTTGTGTAGAACAAATGTATGGACAAGAATATCTCAGCCCTAAACCAAAGCAGTACAGTACCAAGAGTAAATCAGCACAAGAAGCCCACGAGGCGATTCGCCCTGCGGGTAATACTTTCCGTACTCCCAAAGAAACAGGGTTGGCAGATAGAGAATTTAAACTCTATGACTTAATTTGGAAACGGACTGTGGCTTGTCAGATGGCAGATGCTAGATTAACCCAAATTACAGTTAATGTAGATGTAGAAAATGCAGTTTTTCGCTCATCGGGGCAAAGAATCGATTTTCCTGGCTTTTTCCGTGCTTATGTGGAAGGTTCAGACGATCCTGAAGCAGCACTAGAAAATCGAGAAGTATTACTCCCACCCCTTAAAGTAGGAGATACCCCTGATTGTAAAGAACTAGAAGCCATCGGACACGAAACTCAACCCCCCGCTAGATACACAGAAGCCTCTCTGGTAAAAACCCTAGAAAAAGAAGGGATTGGTAGACCTAGTACCTATGCTACTGTTATTGGCACAATTATCGATCGCGGTTATGCCCAAATGCGGAGTAAAGCTTTAGTACCAAGTTTTACGGCATTTGCAGTGACAAGCTTGCTAGAAGAACATTTTCCCGATCTAGTTAACACTGGGTTTACTTCCCAAATGGAGCAAACTTTAGATGAAATTGCTAGAGGATCTGCTCATTGGATACCCTATCTCAAAGAATTTTTTAAAGGAGAAAAAGGTTTAGAAACTCAGGTAAAAGTTAGAGAAGAACAAATAGATACTATTGCTGCGAAAACGATCCGTTTAGATAATGTAGATGCCAAAATTCGGATTGGTAGATATGGTCCTTTTATCGAAGTGGATAATGACAATGAGGAAGAAGAATCTCTGAAAGTTGCTATCCCTGTCAATTTAACTCCTGCCGATCTCGATCCCGAACAGATACAATCTTTAGTTAAACAAAAATTAGAAGGTCCTGATAAAGTAGGACTGCATCCAGAAACAGGAGAGCCAATTTACCTTAAGAAAGGTCCTTATGGAGATTATGTCCAATTAGGCGATAAAACCGACGATAATCCTAAACCAAAACAAAAATCTCTGCCCAAAGGAGTTAAGCCAGAAGACGTTACTTTAGAAATTGCTGTAGGTTTATTATCTCTTCCCCGTCTCTTAGGACTACACCCAGGTACAGAAGGTAAAATCAAAGCTGATTTGGGTCGTTTTGGTCCTTATGTTGTTCACGAATTTAAAGAAGAGGGGGAGAAAAAGTTGCAAAGAGACTATCGTTCTCTCAAAGCAGAAGACGATGTCTTAACAGTGAGTTTCGATCGCGCTTTAGAATTATTAGCACAGCCTAAACGTACTCGCGGTAAAAGCAGCAAAAAACCTCTCAGAGAATTAGGTTCTCATCCTGAAGATAACGAACCAGTAAATATCTATAAAGGACCTTACGGTGACTATATTAAACACGGTAAAGTCAACGTGGGTATTCCTGAAGGAGAAACAGTAGAAGGGATTACTTTGGAGGCAGCAGTAGCTTTACTAGCGGAAAAAGCTGCGACGAAAAAGACAACTAAGAAAGCTACAAAAACTGCTAAGAAAAAAACTACCAAGAAGAAAACTACTACAAAGAAAACTACTACGAAAAAAGCTAGTACAGGCTAATACGTACCTTGGAAGACAAATTCTTAGTGGAGGTAAGTAATAGGCATTGGTGACAAGCTAAGGAAGTATATATCACTTGAGCGGGAATTACCTAATATTGTAATTCCCGCAACTAAAATCAACACAAATGATTTACTTAGTTTATTAAAAAGTACCTAGCAGAATAGCTAAAGTAAATATACAAAAACCTACTAATCCTGCTGCTATAATAACTTCATAAGGTGCGTGATTAGTACTGTCTAAATATTCATTGACTTTTTGATCCCGCTCTTCAGGATGCCAAATCATATTTCTCATAATTTGTACCTCATTCGTTGGTAATTAATTAATAATTATAGAACTCAAAAAAAGCTTAAGTCTAACCATACAAAAAATAAAATTATTTTTAATTTTAATTATTAAAACTTGACTTTATTTCATTAAGATCGATAAAGATAACAGCATAAAATTAAAGCTAAAATAGACTAGTAAAAATCTAATAATTTATCCTATTTATTAATTTAATTAAATTTTTTCATGAAGATTCTGATGCTCTCCTCAACCTTTCCTTATCCACCAACTAAGGGAGGAACTCATAATCGTACTTTTAATTTATTACAACCTATTGCCCAACGTCATCAAGTTACTTTAGTTACTCAAAGAGCTACAGATGTAACTGATGAAGATATAGAAAGTTTAAAAAACCACATAGATAAATTAGTTATTTTTCCTCGTCCAACTATAGTTGAAAGTGGTTTGATTGCTAAAATAAAGCGTTTTAGTAAATTTTGGTTGGCAGGAATACCTCCTAATGTTCTTTATCTTTATTCTCAAGAAATTCAACAATGGATAGATAAAGCAGTTGCAGAGAATCAATTTGAAGCAATTACCTGTGAACATAGTGTAAATGAAGTTTATATTAGACCAGAATGGCGTGATAAAATACGGACAATAATTGATATTCATAGTTCCATTTATCGTACTTGTAAAAACCAACTAGCAACTAGAACATCTGATAACGAATTACGCGATCGCTTTTACCTACCCCTATTACGTCGTTACGAACAGCGATCGACTCGTAAATTTTCTCATGTTGTAGTTACTACCGATGAAGATGAACAACAAATAAAAGTTTTTAATCCCCAAGCACAAATTACAGTAATCCCCAATGGAGTGGATTTACATACCTTTCCCTATCGTCCACAAGATCCCAATGGATACAAAATTGTGTTTGTGGGGGGTTTAGATTATTTTGTTAATATCGATGCAGCTTGCTTTTTTGCTAGAGAAGTATTTCCGCAAATACAACAAAAATTCCCTGAAGCTACTCTGACTTTAGTAGGCTCTAAACCTGCAGCAGAAGTACTAGCTTTAACCCAACAAAATTCCGCTATTGAGGTAACAGGAAGAGTACCTTCTATTGCCGAATATCTACATCAGGCTACTGTCGCTGTTGCCCCTTTAAGAACAGGTTTTGGGATGAAAATAAAAACATTAGAATACATGGCATCAGGTTGTCCTGTAGTGGGAAGCGATCGCGGTTTAGAAGGTATAGAAGTAGATAGCGATCGAGTTACTTTAAGAGCTTTAAGGGCTAATACAGTAGATGAATACGTAGAGGCAATTAGTAATCTTTTTAACGATGCAGACTTGAGAGCAAAACTATCTCATAATGGCAGAGAAATGATCGAACAAGAATACACTTGGTCAAGTCTTGCTCAACTGTATGAACAAGTTATTAAAGCTGATTAATTTAGGAGCAAGCTATACATTTTACATTTAGTATTTATAATTAATTGAATCTTCAATATTCACAATCGTTTTAGTAGATTTTACTGACAAAAATTACGTACATTTATGGAAGTAAATCACTCTGATTTTTGGGCAATATAGATTAGTGGGAATTAGCCAAGAAAATACTGCCTATATCCCTTTAGTAACAACAAAATCAGGACGATTAATCCCATGACTATGCCCAATTTCCTCATTATTGGAGCAGCAAAATCAGGAACAACTGCTTTGCATGAATACTTGCAACAGCATCCTCAAGTTTACATGACACCAAACAAAGAAACTAATTTTTTTGCTTTTGAAGGAGAAGTTATCGATTTTAATGGGCCTGGGGATAACGGGGTTAAAAATTTCTCAATTACTGATTTAGAAACATATCAAGCCGAATTTGAGCAAGTTACTAACGAATTAGCTTTAGGAGAAGCCTGTCCTTCCTATCTTTATCTCCCCAAAGCAGCACCAAAAATTAAAAAATATGTTCCCAATACTCGTTTGATTGTAATTTTGCGTAATCCAGTAGAAAGAGCCTACGCAAACTTCCTTCATCTAGTCAGAGACAATCGCGAGCCTCATAGTGATTTTATCTCAGCATTAAAAGATGAAACAACCAGAATCGAAAATAACTGGGAATGGTTTTGGCATTATATTCAAGTTGGCTACTATGGCTCGCAACTACAACGCTATTATGAAATGTTCTCTCCCAGCCAGATCAAAGTTTATCTATACGAAGATTTTAAAACAAAGCCTGTAGCCTTAATTCAAGATATTTGTCGCTTCTTAGAAATTGATAATACATTTGTTCCTGATATGTCTTATCGTCCTAATCGATCGGGAGTACCCAGAAATAGAACGATTCATTCTTTTGTGATGAAGCCTAATCTGCTTAAAGATTTGTTTAAACCTTTATTGCCTAATATCTTTCGGCAAAATATTAAAAACCAAGTCAAATATAACAACTTGGAAAAACCACCGATTTCCCAGTCAGCTAGACAGTATTTAATTAAACTTTATCGAGAAGATATTATTCAGTGCCAAAATTTGATTAACCGAGATCTCTCACCATGGTTAGCAGAAGAGGTTAGCTATCTTTCAGACTGATAATATTCATATAATATTCATAGTTTCCCGAACAAGTAGCTGGGTCAAAAAATGTACAGACGTTTGATTTTAAACTTATTCAGCATGAATAAGTTTAAATTTTTGGTCTGTGAAGATTTAAAGCATTTCCAAAAGACTCTAATTTCAGGAAAACTGAGCTAAATTGTCCATTATCAATTGTTCATTGTCAATTGTTGAATGCTATTTTAGAAGTTATATCTTCCCTTCAATTTTTTCAGCAAACCCTACTTATTCAAGTTAATCTTGAACTTCTTTACTACCATTAACTGAACCTAATTGTTGGCGGACATCATCGATTGCCAAATTTAACTGAGCAATTTTATCTTCTAAACTGTGTCGTGCAACCTCAATACTCTCTTCTGTCGTAAATTTTGTTTGTGTACCAGCCTCTATGAAAGATTGTTCTTCTGTCCCAGACTTATTTTCTTGACGAGAAGATGCTAGTACAGTGCCTAAGACTCCGCCGATAACACCGCCGACAATAGAACCAATTACAAATCCGCTACCAAAACCATCTTGTTGACCCATAACGATATTTTTCCTGATAAAATTTATAACATCATTTTCTCTAGATTAAAGAATAATGGATACTAGCTACAAGTTGGTCAAACTAAGTACCAAAAGCTCGATCGCCCGCATCTCCTAACCCAGGAACAATGTATCCTTTACTATTTAAGCCTTCATCAATTATCGCAGTGTAAATATTTAAATTAGGATACTCCGCACTTAATTTTTGTAAAGCTGGAGGAGCAGCTACTACAGAAATAATTCTAATAAAAGCAGCATCTACTCCTCGATTAGTCAATTCTTTCATTGCCATCATAATCGATCCTCCTGTTGCCAACATGGGTTCAAGTATTAAGACACGGATCTCTGGATGAAACTTCTCAGGTAACTTATTTAAATAACAGTTAACTTCTAGAGTTTCTTCATTGCGAACTAAACCTAAATGGTAGGTAGAAGCAATAGGTAATATAGTTTGCGCTCCATCAAGCAATGCTAAACCTGCTCGGAGAATAGGTATAACCCCAATGGGCACTTCTGGATTAACTAAAGTAGCATCACATTCAGTTAAAGGAGTTTGTACTTTAGTTTCCATGGTTGGCAACCAAGTACGTGTTGCCTCATAAGTTAACCAACGTCCTAATTCTGTCATCGCGCTTTTAAACAAAACAGGAGGTGTATTGGCATCGCGAGCGACAGCTAGCCAGTGCTTAATAAGAGGATGTTCTGGAACATAAACGCGCAGTTGTATACTCATGAAGGCGATCGATTTTTACTTTTTGCTATTCCTATTCTCGCCTAGGTTTTTACCTCGGTAAATAGACGATAGATTGTGTTGACCTATAATATCTCAGATTTAAACTCTAGTGCTAGATTTGCTAACATTTCCATTTCTCTCAGCAATAGAATTATTTTTGCTAAAGTAGCGTTTACCATACTTGGCAGTGTAAGAGTAGTTGTCAAACTCTTTGCGCTTAACTCCGTTAATAATCATACCAATTACTTGCTTGTTAATGTTATTGAGAGTTTCATTGGCTAATTCAGCACTTTCTCGCTCTACTACCCCTGGACGACTAATAAATAAAATTCCATCTACTAGCTTAGAAAGGGTTAAGACATCGGCAGTAACTGGTAACGGAGGAGCATCAATCAAGATTAAGTCATATTCTTGTCTGGCTCTGACAATTAAGCTACTCATCTCTGGGGAATCTAAAAAGGATAAAGGATTAGACTGTATTGATCCTGCTGTCAATAAATCTAATTTTGCCATGGGCTGATATAAAGCAGTATGAAAATCTTGAGTTTTGCCGACTACATCCTTAACTCCAAATTGGTTGCTAAGACCCCAAATATGATGTTGTGATGGCTTTCTTAAGTCACCATCAATGAGTAGTACTCGGCGACCTAATTGAGCAATAGCTGCTGCTAAATTGGCAGTTATGGTTGATTTTCCTTCTTCTGGTAAAGAACTAGTCGTTAACATGACTTGAGGAGCATTTTCCGCAGCCATGAATTTCATATTGGCTTGAATCATGCGATAGAGTTCGCTAGTAAAAGAATCTGGTTCTCTTTGTACTATGACTCCAGCTTGTTGTTCTTCTGATTCTTGAGGAATAACCCCTAAAACTTTGTGAGGGAATTTTTCTTTGACTTCAGCAACAGTTCTGAGAGTGCGGTCTTGCATCTCTAGTAAGAAAATTGAGACATTAGACAACAATAATCCCAGTAAAACTCCAGAAGCCAATAAAATCGTACCTCCAGAGCTACCTGTTTCTGGTAACACTGCTCTTTCAATAATTTCTGCGTTGGCAGTTTGTTGATTTTCCGCCAATTGTACTTCTTGCAGGCTTCCCAGTAGAGTTTCGTAAGTAGCCTGGGCTGCTTTAACTTGACGGAGGAGATCTTGCTCTTCTGTCTCTAGTCTGGGCAGTTCCCTAGCCCTAGATAATTGCACTTGTTGGGATTGATAGAGAGAAGCTAATTGTTTTTGTAGATTTAGCTTTTCAATCTCGATCGTAATATACTGTTCTAGTTGATTTTCTCGATTATTGTTATTACCTTTTAGTAAGCCCTGAGAAACATTTAAGTCTTGTCCTACTCCTCGTCTAATCTCTTGTTTGAGTCGGCTGTTAAGGTCTGCTTTTTTAGCTTCTAGGCTGACGATACTAGGATGTTGGTCTTGAAATCTTTGTCTTTCTCTAGCTAAGTCTGCTTCAACTGCGCCTAACTCATTGAGAATACTTTGAACTCCAGGAGAGTTACCTACTTGATTAAGAGCGATCGCTTGCTGTAAGTTTATACCAAGTTGTCCCTGTAGTGTAGAAGACTGAGCTATAGTTCCTTGGAGTTGAGCAGCCAAACCAGCAATATCTCGATTAAGATTAGCAATTTGTAGGACAGTAGATTCTGCCTCTTTTTGAAGATCGACTACATTATTAGCTTCTTTAAATCTTCTCAAAGCTGACTCAGCCTTAGCAACGCTTGATTCTACTTGTGGTAGTTGTTTATTGATAAATTCCTTGGCAGTAGTTGGCTCTGCTTGGTTTCCTTTTATTTGCGCCTGAATATAGACATCCATGAGGGTATTAACCACTGCTGCTGATATGGCTGGATCTTCGTCTTTGTAAGATATCTCAATTACATCACTACCACCAATCAGCTTTAGGTCTAATTTCTTCTCTAAAATATCGGCTTTGAGAGGATTTCCTTCCTCGTCTTCTAGCTGTAGCTTTTCTATGGTTTGTAACAATACTGGGTCAGAGGTAATGACCTGAATTTGCGTACTTAGAGGTGTTTGATTATTTAGTAGAGGTTTGAGTGTTCCTAGGTCTTCTCCTACTCCTGTTAAGGAAGAAGCTCTATTCTGCTTGAACAATAGTTTTCCTTGAGCTTCATAGGTTTTTTTGAGCAAAGGAAGCATACAAGCTGTAGCTCCCAAAGTTAGCAAAAAGATTATTAAAGCAGGTTTCCAACGTCTTTTAACCTTAATTAAATATGAAGCAAAATTAATGTCGATAGCTTCTCTAGATTCTTCTTGTTGCCCTTTTGATGGGGGATATTCGCCCAAACCGTTGTTGATATATTTATTATTTGTCATAGTATATTCTTGTTAGGAATTAGTAAATTGCATTTTAAATAATTATTTCCGTGAATTCCTCATCATGTTCTCGCCTTTATGATTAGAAGTCAACATATGGCGTTTCTCGTACTTAAGAATTGCAGTTCGGTATTTTAGTTCCTGGTGATTAGAAGTAATCTCATAACTTTAGAGACTGGTGTATATCATTAGCTACAGAATTTAGTACCTAGAAGATATTATTTTTTTAGGTATTATAATTTAATTCAATAAATACTGTATTCTCCTTGGACTCAGCTTTGTCTTCTGGCTATTTTTTGGTTTTTCATGGCAGTCGCGATCGACGTGGACAAGTAATCTTGTCAAAATTAATATATATCCTAAATAGGGAATTAGCGGATAGGTTCATCTTAACTCAGGGAAAATACTCAAAACAACATAGTTCAGATACCCCAAATAATATCCGTAATTATACTGGAAATTGTTTTGACTCGAATGTTCAAAGAGTAGATTTTCTAAGTAATATGGAAATCCCATCGATTGGTACTGGCTCTTTAGAATTAACTACCATACCTTTACATAAAAAGATTGAAAAATATGCTAGTTTTATTCAGAAATTTGGCTATACACATCTAAAAATTCTGCCTTTATTTTTAAATCCTGGAGTTCATGTCTGTGAAGATATTCCTACTGAAATCTCTCTAGTTAAAAGGTTTCTAGCTAAAGAAATGACTAGCGAATTATTACCATATCTGGGTAGTTATCCACAAACTCTGACAATTTTGAATAAACAGTTTGCTCCCACAGCAAACGATGGCAAAATTCTTTTAGCTCATGGAACAAGATATCCTCGAGGAAACATTTGGCTACAAAACTTGGCAAATCAATTAAATGCAAGTATTGCTTATTACTCAGTTAGCGGTAGTTTGCAAGCACAAATAGAAAATTTAATCTCGAAGCAAAAACACAAAATTAAAATTATTCCTTATTTTCTGTTTCCAGGCAGAATTACCGACGCGATCGCCACTGAAGTAAACAAGTTACAACAAGTCTTTCCTAAAACTCAATTAATTTTAGGAAAACCTTTAGGCGAAACAGAAGAATTAGCTAATTTAATTATTGAGGTGTTAACTAAATGAGTCAGTCCCCAAATTATGTAGGTAAAGTTTATCTAGTGGGTGCAGGGCCAGGAGACCCAGGACTGATGACTCTTAAAGGTAAAACTTTACTAGAACACGCAGATGTAGTAGTCTATGATGCCCTAGTTAGTCCAGCTATCTTAGGGATGATTTCCGATCGAGCCGAAAAAATTAATGCGGGTAAACGTCGGGGTCGTCACTCCAAACTACAAGCGGAAACTACTCAATTATTGCTCGCTAAAGCTGAGACTAACGCAGTAGTAGTCAGGCTCAAAGGAGGAGATCCTTTTGTCTTCGGCAGAGGTGGAGAAGAAATGGAAGATTTAGTCAAAGCTGGAGTCAGTGTAGAAGTAGTACCAGGTATTACTTCTGGTATTGCTGCTCCCGCCTATGCAGGTATTCCTGTAACTCATCGTGGTTATAGTTCTTCTGTAACTTTTGTCACTGGACATGAAGCAGCAGGGAAATACCGTCCCCAAGTTAATTGGCAGGCGATCGCTTCTGGTTCGGAGACTGTCGTTATTTATATGGGAGTTCACAACTTACCCCAGATTATTCCTCAACTTATGGCAGGAGGTCTAGCCCCCCAAACCCCGATCGCTCTTATTCGCTGGGGTACTCGTCCAGAACAAGCGGAGTTGATGGGTACTTTGGCTAGTATAGTTGAGCAAGTAAAAATAACTGGTTTTGAAGCTCCTGCGGTGGCTGTTATTGGTAGGGTAGTAGATTTACGGAATGTTTTGGGATTTGGGTAAAGAAGGAAGGAGGTCAGGAGTTCAGGAGTTCAGGAGTTCAGGAGTTCAGAAGGCAGAAGGCAGCAATCAATCATTAGGTGACTGTCAATTATCAACCATCAACTATTAGCTTAAATTAATTGATTCCCCTGTTTGCACCCTCCACAAATTAGCATAGACTCCATTGTTCTCCAACAATTCTTCGTGAGTACCTTGTTCTACTATTTGACCAAATTCTAAGACATAGATACGGTCGGCATGGCGGATAGTGGAAAGACGATGAGCGATCGCAATAGTAGTTCTATTTTGGGTAATCTTTTCTAAGGAACGAGCGATCGCAGCTTCGGTTTCGTTATCTACTGCGGAGGTAGCTTCATCTAAAATCAAAATGGGTGGATTTTTTAATACTGCTCGTGCGATCGCAATTCTCTGTCTTTGTCCCCCAGAAAGTTTCTGTCCTCTTTCCCCAACGATGGTGTCGTAACCTTGGGGTAGGTGATTAATAAAATCATGGGCTTCGGCTATTTTTGCAGCAGCAATAACTTGTTCTCTTGGTGCGTAAGAATTACCGTAGGCAATATTATCTCTGACTGTACCGTGAAAGAGAAAAACATCTTGACTCACTAAACCGATAGCTTGTCTTAAATCACCTAAGAAAATATCTTTAATATCTTTACCATCTAGAGTTATTTTACCCTGTTCTATTTCGTAAAAGCGTAGCAATAGTTTAACCAGAGTACTTTTCCCTGAACCAGTTGAACCAACAATAGCAATAGTTTTTCCTGCGGGTATATCCAGAGAGAGATTTTTGATTACGGCTTTCCTTTCTTTGTAGGCAAAGGTGATATTTTCTAATTTGATAGCACCATTAATTACTTCCACAGGTAAGGCAATATTTCCCGAATGAATAGTGATAGGAGTATCTAACAAATTCATCACACGGTTCGTAGATGCCATGGCCCTTTGGTACAAATCTAGAGTTTGTCCTAATCTAGTTAAAGGCCAAAGCAGTCTTTGAGTGAGAAATACCAAAACACTGTAAGTACCTACTGCCAAACTTCCTTCGATTACTTTCATGCCACCATAAAGCAAAATGGCGTTAAATCCTGCTAAAATTACGATGCGAATCAAAGGAATAAAGGCTGCTGATAGAGCAATCGCTGTTTGGTTACTTTCACGATAGGCTTCACTTTCTCGCCTCAGTCTTTCTAATTCGTAAGCTTCAGTAGTAAAGCTTTTAATGGTGGTTATGCCACTGAGATTATTAGCCAAACGAGAGTTGAGTAAACTAACCTTTTCTCTTACTTGAGCGTAACGGGGTGCTAATCTTTTTTGAAAAGCGATCGATCCCCAAAGAATAATAGGAATAGGCAGCATTGCCATCCAAGCTACATCAGGAGTTAAGACAAAAAATGCCCCACTAATAATTACTACTGTAGTGCCTACTTGCAGTATCTCGTTAGCACCAATATCCAAAAATCTTTCTAGTTGATTGACATCATCATTAAGAATAGAAAGTAAAGACCCTGTACTCTGTTCTTCAAAATAAGCTAATTCCAAATCTTGAATATGATCGTACGCATCTAAACGTAAATCATGCTGAATATTTTGGGCTAAATTTCGCCACAATCTTTCATAAATATATTCAAAGAGAGATTCAAAAACCCAAACAATTGCTGATAAAGCACAAAGAATTAGTAGTTGTCCAAAAACATCTGTAATTCCAAAACGGGCAAGTAGAGAGTCTTCCTGTTTAACTACCACATCAACTGCTGCACCAATTAAGGCAGGGGGTGCTAAATCAAAAATTTTGTTGAGTATAGAACAGATAACTGCTTGCCAAATCAAAACCCGATACTTCCGTCCATATTTCAATAAGCGGATCAAGGGATGTTGATTGCGATCGATCTTATGTTTATTTGCCATAGTGGATGCTCGTTTGAGCTATGCTCTTTACCTCAATCTGAGTACTATTACACATCAAAATAGCATTTTTGTTATAATTATATATTTATCTACATAAAAATTAATTAACATAACTTAATAATGTTTAGTAAAATGAAATCATAACAAATTAGGAATTTGTACTTAGTTTTTATGATAGAAACTCAATTCCCTTGGCTTACCACACTCATAGTCTTTCCCTTAGTGGCATCTTTACTTGTCCCCATCATTCCCGATAAAGAAGGCACAAAGGTTCGTTGGTATGCTTTAGGTGTAGGTATCGCCGACTTCGTATTAATGTGCTACGCCTTTTGGCGAAATTACGATGTTAGCACTGCTAGCTTACAGATGGCAGAAAGTTATGCTTGGATACCCCAAATAGGTCTTAATTGGTCAGTATCCGTTGATGGTATTTCCATGCCATTGGTTTTATTAGCAGGGTTTGTCACCACTCTTTCTTTACTATCTGCATGGCAAGTCGATCGTAAGCCTCGTTTATTCTATTTTCTGATGCTGCTTCTCTATGCTGCACAGATAGGAGTATTCGTCGCTCAAGATATGCTCTTACTATTTATCATGTGGGAGTTAGAGTTAATTCCTGTTTACTTATTGGTATCTATCTGGGGTGGCAAGAGAAGACGTTATGCAGCGATGAAGTTCTTACTTTATACCGCAGCAGCCTCAATCTTCATCTTAGTAGCAGCTTTAGCTATGGCTATTTACGGTGGAGGAACTCTAACCTTCGATATGGCAGCCTTAGCAACTAAAGATTTCCCTCTAGCTTTAGAACTATTCCTTTATGGAGGATTACTGATTGCTTTTGGCGTAAAACTAGCTATCTTCCCTTTGCATACATGGCTACCAGATGCTCACGGTGAAGCTTCTTCCCCTATCTCCATGATTTTGGCAGGTGTATTACTGAAGATGGGAGGATACGGACTGATTAGATTAAATCTAGGTTTATTACCTGATGCTCATGTCTACTTTGCTCCCATTCTCGTTGTTTTAGGTGTAGTTAATATTATTTATGGCGCGTTTACCTCTTTTGGACAAACCAATATGAAACGTCGTCTGGCTTATTCTTCCGTTTCCCACATGGGTTTTGTACTCTTAGGTATTGCCTCCTTTACAGATTTAGGTATTAGTGGAGCAATGCTACAGATGTTATCTCATGGTTTAATTGCTGCTGTATTATTCTTCCTAGCTGGAGTAACTTATGATCGCACCCATACTATGATTTTGGATAAGATGGGCAACTTAGGTCAAGCAATGCCTAAAACTTTTGCTCTCTTTACTGCAGGTGCAATGGCATCTTTAGCACTTCCTGGTATGAGCGGTTTTGTTAGTGAGATAGCGGTATTTGTTGGCTTCAGTAATAGCGATATTTATAGTTCTTCTTTCCGCACTGTAGTAATCTTTTTATCAGCAGTAGGATTGATTCTCACTCCTATTTACCTACTCTCCATGCTGCGCCAGCTATTTTACGGAAGTGAAGCTGCTAATGTATGTGCTATTGGTAATAAAGGTTCCCAAGATAGTAGCAATAATAATGAAGAAGCAGCTTGTTTCGGTAATAGTTGCGTCTTACCTAGCGAAGCAAAATTCAATGATGCTCAACCCCGTGAAATATTCATTGCTGCCTGCTTCTTAGTCTTAATCGTTAGTGTTGGAATGTATCCTAAAATGGCAACAGGGATGTATGATGCGACAACTGTGGCAGTAAACGCTCAAGTACGTCAATCCTATACTCAGATTGCTAGTAATAATTCCAATATTTATGCTCAAGGATTACAACTTTCAAAATCTGAAGTAGCATCTGTCGAGGGAATTATCAAATAAGATTATTCATCTATAGTGTTCTGAAGTATCTAGAAAAACTCTTAGCTTTCTGAACAAAAACGAGCGTAATTCTACCTTGTAACAAAGTAGGTAGTGAGTAACAAATAACAATTAATCGAAGCTCAAAAACCGCTTTCAATTTCAGAGCGGTTTTTTAGTTTTAAATTTTCCAGCAACTTTAATAAATTATTCTGTTCATAGTTTGAAGCTAGTTGTTCAATACGTTGAGCAAAAAGAGAATATTGCTTATCTGATTGTTCCAGCAAGTTGGTTTTTTGAATTAGTCCATTCATATCACCGAGCTTAGATAAATTAAATAATTCTTCTATTATTTCTATGGGAGGAAAAACTAAAGATTCAGTAGAAGTATCAATGTTATTTTGATTATTCTCATTCTCTATCCATTCGAGTTGTAGATAATCTTCTAATAAATTTAAGAGTTGAGTTAAATCAATTGGTTTAGATAAAAAAGTTGTGAAAAGTTCTCGATCGAATTTAATACAGTCAGAAAATTGAACATTAGCAGAAACAGCAATCATAATTATGTCTTTTAATGTTTGCTCTTGTCTTACTTTGCTCGCCATTTCTATACCATTCATTACTGGCATCATCAGATCGACTAAGATAGCATCAGGTTGAAAAGAACGAGCTATTTCTAAGCCTTCTTCACCATTTTTAGCTTCGGCAATTTCAAAGCCAAGAGGTTTTAACCAACTGGATAATAAGTGAATATTGGCTGGGATATCATCTACTACTAAAATTTTCCTCTGCTCACCACGAAAACCAATAGGGGTAGTTGCTGGGGACATAGGATCGCAAACAAGATCGGAATTTATACTAGGTAAATCTAGATCGAAGCAAAAAATACTTCCTTTGCCTAAAGTACTTTCGATCTGGATTTTACTATCCATAAGTTGGAGAATATTATCAGTAATAGTTAATCCTAATCCAGTTCCTTTTTGATTGGTTAGATCGTTACTTACTTGTTCAAAAGGCAACAAGATTGTTTCTAATTTATCTTCAGGAATACCAATCCCTGTATCTTCAACTTCAAAGTGGATCTTATTATTGTTTTCTATCTTAGAGCTATCTCCCTGTCGATCGCCAAAATCTTTTATATAACCCACTCTCAAACTTACACTACCTTCTGGGGTAAATTTAATGGCATTACCTAATAAATTTATTAATACTTGTTTAAGTCGAGTTTCATCTCCATGAACTAGATTGGGTAATTGGGAGAGCAGTTGATAATTAAAACTAAGATTATTTTGTTGAGCCTGTTGACAAATCAAACTAGCTAAATCATCTAAAAAGGCTGAAAAGCAAAAATCTTTTGGTTCTAATACTAATTTTTGGGCTTTGATTTTGGAAAAATCGAGGATATCGTTAATTAATGCTAGTAAATGTTTTCCAGATTGACGAATCAGTTGAATATTTTGCTGTTGATTTTCATTTAAATTCAAGTCTTTTTGTAAGATTTGGGTAAACCCAAGAATACTATTTAAGGGGGTTCTTAATTCGTGACTAATATGTGCCAAAAAATGGTCTTTTGCTTGATTTGCAGTCTCAGCAGCTTCTTTAGCCTGGAATAGTTCTGCTGTGCGTTCTTCTACTCTTTTTTCCAAGTTAAGATTAGCTTGACGGAGTTTTTTCTTTGCTTGTTTAATTGCTACTTCTGCCTGATTGCGTTCGGTAACGTCTATCATCACTGCTAGAGAACGAATCACTTTTCCTGAATCATCTTTTTCGGAAACAGCAGAAAGAAGAACATCAATTATTTTGCCGTTTTTGCAAATAAATTGATATGGTACATCAGTACAAGTTCCTGTTTGCAAAAACTGGGGTAAGACAACTTCTTGAGCATACAAGCGAGATTCTTCTGTGAGAAATTCAACGGATTTTCTCCCAATTACTTCCCTTTCTTCATAGCCTAAACGTTTTAACCAATAATCACTCACACTGATTATTTTGCCAGTCCTATCGATCGAATGAAGCATAACTGGGGTATTGTGATAGAGATTGCGATAGCGTTGCTCGCTTTCTCTAAGAGCTTGTTCTGCTTGTTTGCGATCGCTAATATCGAAGATTGCTCCATTTAAATAAAGGATATTGCCGTAGTCATCAAATATGCCTTTTCCTTTTTCATATACCCAATGAATACTACTATCTTTATGTATTATTCTATATTCCAGATTGAAAGGTTCTCTGGCAGCTAAAGCTTGATTAATTACGTACTCTACATAGTCTTGGTCTTTAGGATGAATAATACTGGCATAGCTTCTCACCTGATTGTCAATAAAATCCGTAGCTTGGTAACCACAAATCTCTTCGATAGCATCACTAATAAAATCCATTGTCCAGTAAGAATCACACTGACAACTATAGATCACACCAGGAATATTAGACACCAGAGAGCGAAATTGTTCTGCGCTTTCTTTCAAAGCTTGTTCTGCTTGCTTTCTTTGAGTAATATTTTCGATGAGCTTAACAAAGTAAAGGGGTTGGTTTAATTCATCTCTTACCAGAGAAACACTAAGATTGATCCAAGCTAACTTACCTTGTTTATGAATGTAGCGTTTTTCCATCTGATAATGCTCGACATGTCCCTGCAACAACATGTCAACATAGGTTAAATCCGTATCTAAATCATCAGGATAGGTAATTGCCTGAAAAGTAGTTTGTTTAAGTTCAGCCTCAGAATAACCAAGCATTTGACATAAATAAGGATTGACTACGAGCCAATAACCTTTCAAAGAGACAATCGCCATACCAATAGCAGCCGATTGAAATGCACCATAAAAACGAGCTTCGCTTTCTCTTAGAGCTTGTTCTGCTTGCTTGCGTTGCTCTAGTTCGTTTTGAAGATTGTTTAATAGTTCTGCTTGTTTAATCGCGATCGCCAGTTGTACTGCCAACTCATCGAGTAATTCAATTTCTTCTTCTTGCCACTGATAAGTGTTATGACAATGATGGGCAACAAGTAATCCCCAAAGACGAGAAGCACCAAGACTAGATGGAGAAGGTGTAGGTAAAATCGGTACAACTGCGACTGCCTTAACTTGAAATTTTGCCAAAAGAGCGAGATGACATTGATTAAGTTGGGCGTTATGGACATCATTAATTGCTAGTGTTTTACCCTGTTGATATTTATCTGACTCTTTAGCTTGAAAAAAAGTATCGATTATTTTTTCTCCTAGCAAATTTTTCCAACCAGGTTTAACTGATTCGGCAACAATATCGCCACTCCTATCCACAGCAAAACTATAGACAACAACGCGATCGCAATCTAGTATTTTTTGTACTTCTCTAACTGCGGTGTCGAGAATCTCTTGCAAATTAAGAGATTGACGAATACGTAAAGCAACCTCTGTTATTAACTCTTGTTGCTTTGTTTTTTCAGCCAATAAATTGTGTAGATGATCTTGTGTAATTAATTCTGTGTCAACATCTTTTAAGCTAATATTCTCAAATCCTTCACCATCAGTAAGTTCCAACTTGATAGGTTGGTTGTTATTAACTTGGTTATCTGACATAACGACAACAGAGTTTTTAAGTATTAATTACTATTTCTATTTATTGGTCTGATCAAACAACTAAATTACTAGTTATTTGATAAGGTGAGAATGGATAAAATCTTCCCTAGCTTAAACTAAAATTTCGAGAAATGGGGCAAAAGACAACAGTAAAAGATAAAAAAATCATCAAATAAGTAAATATTTACTAGGGTTTGCTGAATAAAGAAGAAATATTAACAGTTAAAAGATTTGCTATCTCAAAAGGTTAATAAACAGGATAAGTAAATACCCATCCTGTCATAATCGTATTAAACTTAAACTTACTGCGCTTTTCAAATGAGTAGACCATAATAATAAAAAAGCTAAGAGCTAATAGCTATTAGCTACGAACCAACTAATTAAAAACGTAGTCTATTCAACTGAAAACGGCTGTAAATACAAAGCTTAACCTGAGCTAGCTTTTATGCTAATTCATTGAGTTTGAGTGCATGACAAGCTCAGTTAATTTAATACTGAAAAACATAAGTTGTATTAAATAATATTAATTGGTACTTAATCTCAATCTAAGCATCTGATATAGGCACAAAATGGAACGCATCAATTCTAGTGTGTTCACCTGTATAAATATTTCCTTGTTCCATGCCTTCAATGCGAAACTCATCACCAGAAGATACCAAGACATCAGAAATTTCAAGAGATGTCTTCGTTTGATTGTTAGCTAACTGACTACCAAGTTGTCGATCTAGCTTGAAAGATGCAAGCTGATTACCATTCTGCTCAATGTCAATTTGACCGACACCATCATTTTCATCGAAGGTGTCAATGATGATATTGTATAGACCAGTACCGCCTTCAAAATCAAAACTAGCAGCACCACTATCATTATTATTTCCATCTCCACTATAGAGACTAATTACTTTGCCATTACTAGCAAAGGAATTGTTTTCTTTGTGGTAATCTCCAGAAAGCATCGTATTTTCTGCTTCAATATGCCAAGGTTGGTTCTCCTGAGAAGATGGAGGAGATGAAGGGGACGAAGGAGATGGAGGAGATGAAATATTTTCTTGAGGTATGAACTCTAAGCCATCAAGACGAGCATGTTCAGCAGTATTGACATTACCCTGTTCCATTCCTTCAATGCGAAACTCATCCCCAGCAGAGACTTCTATGTTCTCAAATTCTAGAAATGTTTTTGTTTTCCCATCAGCCAAATTACTACCAAGTTGTCGATCTAGATTCCAAGATGCGATCATATTGTCATTTTGAATAAGTTTCATCTGACCAACGCCATCATTTTCATCAAAGTAGTTAACCTTGATGGTGTAAACACCTGTAGAACCTGCAAAATCAAAACTAGCAGCACCAGTATCGTCATTATCTCCATCGCCACTATAAAGACTAATCACTTTGTCATTACTAGCAAAGGGATTGTTTTCTATGCGATATTCTCCAGAGAGCATCATATTTTCTGCTTCAACAATCAGAGGATTGCTAGGTTGTTCAGGAGAGGGAGATGGAGTTGGAGGAGGAGTTGAAGGCTTATCATTACCATTTGACCATGAAGGAGGATTAGCTTCAAAAAAAGTTTTAGCATCATAAGGACTGGCATTTTCTTTACCTGTAAGGGCATAGAATAACATTCCTGCATCTGATGGATCATTTCTTTTATTAGAAAGAATCATCAATTCTCTTGCTTCTTTAAGTACAGGATCGTTTTTTTTATCTAGCCAATTCCATCCATCGTTATAGAAACCAGGATTTTGATCGTCAATGTCTATAAAGGTTACTTCAGGAAAATCCTTTTTTAAGTCATCCCAAGTTCTAGCTTTAGTGAATCCTGGTCTATTAATGACATCACGGTTTTCATTCCACCAAGAATGAGAGAGTAAAGTAATATTTTGGCGATTTTGAGAAGAAGTTTTTGCTAGAGCGCGATAGACTGCTTCCATAGGTCCTCCCTCAATGGAGAGAACTTTTTCTCCTGAATTGAAGATTTTAACTAGTTCGTCAGTGGTAGCTCCTATATTAGATTGATAATCAAAAGTGTCAAGGCCAAGTTTTTCGGCAAATTTAGCACTTTTACGCATCTTTTCAACTTTAAAATCTTCATTTTTTTCACTCAGATTATTACCATAAAAAAATGCTGCATCATCTTGTAAATTAGCACTATTAACTAACATTGCTGCAATAGGCATAGCAGCTATATCGTCAGGATCGTTATTGTTTCCATCAAAATGAAATACAATTTTGCCAAATTGAGAAATTAGAGAATTCATGTTTGCAGTACTTAAGATAAAGGTAAGATAAATAATTTATCTTGCAATTATTTAGATAACAGAAAAATAATAAGTACTGCTTCAGTGCAATCACTCGAAGCTTCAATTTTTTTTGATATATACCTAAGTGATTACACGCATCTAATAAGTAATTTGCTATCTTTTTATCAGTAAAATACTATTAGCAAACAAGATTAAAAAAATTATTAATACTTCTGAATAAGGTCTATAAGTATTGAGATGGAATAACCTAAAAAGAAGAAAATACAGAGAAACTAGAGGAGAAATAAAACATGGCTAGGTTTTTCTTTAGTTACGCCCAATTATTTATATGAAATACCAAAAAGAATGATACAAATAACTACTCATACTAAATTCTGTTTGCAGATGTTATTTATCTACGGCAATCTAACCATTGTTGTAAAATAATCGCAGCAGCTTGACGATCGATCATTCCCTTATCGTAAGTAGAAAAGCGTTTTTGCGCTTTTAGCTGAGCCTCTGCTTCTACAGAAGTTAGTCGTTCGTCTACATACTCTATAGGCAATTGTAGTGCTTCAGAAAGTCTACGGGCAAATTTTTGCACTTGTTTGGCTTGAGTTCCAATGCTGCCATCCATAGAGTAGGGTAATCCAACTACTAAAACTTCTACTTCTCTTTCTTGGACAATTTGTTTGAGTTTAGCTACATCTTCCTGAAAAGAAGTACGCTTAATGGTAGTTAATCCCGTAGCAATTAAGCCCATCCCATCACAGCCTGCTACTCCTACGCGCTTTTTCCCTACATCCAAACCCAAAGCAGAAACTTTTTTCATTAATTAATCTTAATTATCTTTACCAAGTCTATAAAACTCCGAACACCAGATTCCGAAGCTCTGTTGTACGGAAACCCGCACTAATCAAACTGTTGCCATTTGATAACGTATTTAGCTAAATTAGCACTCGGAAGGTGAGAGTGCTAATCTTAAGTAACTTAACTTCTAAAAACCAATAATCGTTAAATATTTGTAATTTAAACCGATCACAAGTTAGTCATTTGGAGGACTTAATATGGCAGCTATTACCATTAATGTTTCAACTGTCAAGCCTTTAGGCGATCGCGTTTTCGTAAAAATTAGTGCATCAGAAGAAAAAACTGCTGGTGGTCTTTTTCTACCCGATAGTGCCAAAGAAAAACCCCAACTCGGTGAAGTAGTAGCAGTAGGACCTGGTAAACGCAATGATGATGGTAGTCACTCTACTCCTGAAGTCAAAGTAGGAGATAAAGTTCTCTATTCCAAGTACGCTGGTACAGATATCAAATTGGGTGGGGATGACTACGTATTGTTATCAGAGAAAGACATATTAGCATCTGTTGCTTAAATAAGTTTTTAGCTCCTTACGACAATCGCTCATGGGGGAAACCCCCAAGACCGCGTTGTCGCGCTCTTAGTTGCTAGCTTTTAGTTTTTTTAACTGTTTAAAACCCATCATCCAAGGAAGAAGAAATAGATCTATGGCTAAATCCATTATCTACAACGACGAAGCTCGTCGTGCTTTAGAAAGAGGAATTGACTTACTCGCAGAATCAGTTGCGGTTACTCTAGGCCCTAAAGGTCGTAACGTAGTATTAGAGAAAAAATTTGGCGCACCCCAAATCGTTAATGATGGGGTGACTATTGCCAAAGAAATTGAATTAGAAGATCATATCGAAAATACTGGAGTATCGCTCATTCGTCAAGCTGCTTCTAAAACTAATGATGTAGCAGGGGATGGCACTACTACTGCTACCGTATTAGCTCATGCCATTGTTAAAGAGGGTTTACGAAACGTAGCTGCGGGAGCTAATCCCATTGCTCTTAAGCGCGGTATTGACAAAGCTACTGAATATTTAGTAGGTAAAGTAGCCGAACACGCTAAACCTGTAGGTGATTCTAAAGCGATCGCTCAAGTAGGTGCAATCTCTGCTGGTAATGATGAAGAAGTCGGTAAAATGATTGCCGAAGCCATGGATAAAGTAGGTAAAGAAGGTGTTATTTCCTTAGAAGAAGGTAAGTCTATGACTACCGAATTGGAAATCACTGAGGGTATGCGCTTCGATAAAGGTTACATTTCTCCCTACTTTGTCACTGACACCGAAAGAATGGAAGCCTCTCTTGATGAGCCTTATATTCTAGTTACTGATAAAAAAATTACCTTAGTACAAGACTTAGTTCCTATTCTTGAACAAGTTGCTCGTCAAGGCAAACCCTTGATGATTATTGCTGAAGACATCGAGAAAGAAGCTTTAGCTACTTTAGTAGTAAACCGTCTACGGGGTGTTTTAAATGTAGCTGCGGTTAAAGCTCCTGGTTTTGGCGATCGCCGTAAGCAAATGCTCGAAGATATTGCTGTGCTTACTGGTGGTCAAGTAATTACCGAAGATGCTGGCTTAAAACTAGAAAGTACCAAGATTGAGATGCTTGGTAAAGCTCGTCGCATTGCTATTACCAAAGACAATACTACTATTGTTGCGGAAGGTAACGAAAAAGAAGTTAAAGCTCGTTGCGAACAAATTCGTCGTCAAATCGAGGAAACTGAATCTTCTTACGATCAAGAAAAACTCCAAGAGCGTCTCGCTAAATTAGCTGGTGGTGTAGCAGTAGTTAAGGTAGGTGCTGCTACTGAAACTGAAATGAAAGACCGCAAACTACGCTTAGAAGATGCGATCAACGCGACTAAAGCTGCGGTAGAAGAAGGTATTGTTCCTGGTGGTGGTACTACTCTAGCTCATCTCACTGCTGATTTAGAGCAATGGGCAACTGCTAACCTTAAAGATGAAGGCTTAACTGGAGCAATGATTGTTTCTCGTGCTTTAACTGCTCCTCTCAAACGAATTGCCGAAAATGCTGGTCAAAATGGTGCAGTAATTTCCGAGCGTGTTAAAGAAAAACCTTTCACTGTTGGTTTTAATGCTGCTACTAACGAATTCGTTGATATGTTTGAAGCAGGTATTGTCGATCCCGCCAAAGTAACTCGCTCTGGATTGCAAAATGCAGCTTCGATCGCAGGCATGGTTTTAACTACTGAATGTATTGTAGTTGACAAGCCTGAAAAAGATAAAGCTTCTGCTGCTCCTGGTGGTGATTTCGATTACTAAGTCCTGAGTTGCTATCAAGTTATTTGTTTCATCACTGGCTGTCTTATTTATAGGCAGCTATTTTTTTTGATAATAAAAAAATCTGCCGTTGTATTTTAATCTGTTACTCATTAAGCCAAATTAGGATCGAAAGCGATTACTCATCCGTAGTCGATCTCCTTAAGAACACAAGTGAGTTTTCCAGATGAATAGGCATA
>JAAUYH010202871.1_pt1 | contig 27726 bp, 20 predicted proteins | sample 7278061 | NCBI WGS metagenome assembly JAAUYH01 (sample SAMN14350203, study PRJNA611818) | marine sediment metagenome | isolation source: surface marine sediment (0.6m) | place: French Polynesia: Moorea | collected 2018-08
CTGGGCTAATAAAGTTGTCAGAGTTTTATCTTGGCTACTTGCTTTTGGACTTGCTGCATTTGATATAGCTAAAAATTTCGTCGGACTAGAGTTAGTTTCAGAAACTTTTGCAGGTGTTTTACGCTATGTTCCCACCGAACCAAGTATCCCGATTGTAACTATTTTAGTTAATATTTTTGTCTTGTTAGTTGCGATCGGTATTTGGATAAGAAGGAAAAATTGGTCTTGGTTGTTTGTAGGAGCAATAATAGCTTTGGTTGGCAATGCTTTACCTTCTCAACAATTAGGAACTCTTCCTGGTAGTGCATCTGAATGTGTTTTAGCTCTAAGTTTATTATTGACACAATACCATTTTGAAGATGATTTAGAAGAAGAAAAACCATTCACTCCAATTTACCCAGAAGGATGGAACTATAAAGAATATTCAGGCTATCAAATATTCTGGAAAGAAGAGAAACCACAAAACGAACCAGCTTATACAATTTATCAAACAGGAAGTCATAAAGATGGTGACTTTGTAAGAATATACGTTCCTGAACATCCTTACCAAGAAAATGGCAAGTTCAAAGTAATTACTTACTTACATGGTTTTGCTCTATGTTTGCCACAATTTTACGAAGACCATTTAAAACAGCTAGTACAACAAGGTTACTATGTCTTTTTCCCTGATTATCAAGAAAGTGATTATCCAGACTTTACAACAGAAGAAAATCAAGAAAGACCGACTTTTAGATATTGGTTGATTCGTGTTGGAGTCTTGTTAATAAAATTTATTTTACGGGGCGAAATAAAGAAAAAAGATTTCAGAAAACTAGCTGAAAGAAAGAGTAGGTTTGAAGGATTAAGGCTGGCTTCTAGTTCAGTATTATTCATTGGGGTAACTTCGATTTTTTATCTGTTCAATCGGGAATTTGGTAAAAATTTAATTCGCATGATTACTACTGTTATAGAAAGTTTGAGAAACTCACCAGAAGAATGGCTAGAGTTTTCAATTGATAGCACGGTAATAGCATGGGAAAAATTATGCGAATATAGCCGACAAGAGCAAAAACAAGAGCTAGATTTATCTCAAAAAGAGATTGATTTTTATGTATTTGGTCACTCTTTAGGAGGACTGTTGGCTCTTAGCTGGTCTTATTGCATAAACAAAAAATCAGATGAAAAATTCCAAAAATTTCAGCCCAAACAGGTAATTACTGGAGATCCTGCTCCCAATACTGCTATGGGAATACCTAAACTAGCTCTTGTGATTTTAGGATTTTTGGGCTTTCGTTTTGCAACACAAAAAATGGATATTAAAGATACTGGCAAAGAGCTAAATGTTCCTGTGGGTATTTTACACGGAAATGACGATAAAATTGTCAAGCCTACTCAATGGGTAAAACCTCCTTTATCCCAACAAAAAGGTTCATTTTTTGCGATCGCATCTACAGAAAAGAAAATTTACTTTTCACTGTCTAATAAGAAAGAAAAATTAAGAGCCAATCACAATCAGTCCGTTACTGATACTACCTATTATGGAGATGGTTTTATGGCTAATTTTGGTGGCGCAAAAGACGATCCTAATGCTTACAATTATCAATATATTTGGCCAGCACTTAATGCGATAGTTACAAATAAGGTACAAGCAAATCAATTAGATAATAATAATGGGTTTGAACTCCAAGATTTTCAGGTTGTAGATGAACCTAATTGATTAGAGTTTATGCCTTTTTGGCGATCGCTTTTCTCCCGATTTTCTCACTAATGCGATCGCTAAAATCAAAAATCAAGAAGTTTACCTTATGCTTGCAAGATAATAATAAAGCCCTCTCCTTTCATATTAGGATAGGGTTTGGGAAGAGGTTTATTTAAAACCTCCTCGGACTGTTACAAACCCCCATCCCCTTAAGTAAGCCATCCTTTTAAACGACGAGCTACTTGAGGGCGACGTAATTTACGCATTGCTTTACTTTGAATTTGGCGCACCCTTTCACGGGAAAGATTAAACATTCCTCCTACTTCTTCTAGGGTGTAGGGTTGACTGGTAGATAAGCCATAGCGCAAAGCGATCACATCTTTTTCTCTTTCTGTCAGAACATCATCAAGAACATCGATAATTTCCTGGCGCATCATGGCTTCGCTCATTTTCTCTTCAGGAAGTTGTAATTCGCTATCTTCTAGTAAATCTACTAATTCCGTATCTTCTGCTTTCCCGACACGATGATTAAGAGATAAGGATTGACGACGCAAATCTAATAGCTGTCGTAGTTGTGGTGGAGATATTTTTAGCTCTTTGGCTAATTCTTGTTCACTGGGATTGCGTTGCAACCTTTGTTTGAGAGTGCGTTGCGCTTTTTTGAGCTTGTTTAGCTTCTCGACAATATGTATGGGAAGGCGAATGGTGCGAGCATCATTCGCAATTGTTCTAGTAATAGCCTGACGAATCCACCAATAGGCGTAAGTAGAGAATTTATAGCCTTTGTTAGGATCAAACTTTTCTGTGGCGCGATTTAAACCAATTGCCCCTTCTTGAATCAGATCGAGAAAAGGAACACCACGATTAAGATAGCGTTTAGCAATAGACACTACTAAACGTAGGTTGGAGCGGATCATTTTCCGCTTGGCTACTTTCCCCTTATACAAAAACTGTTCTAGCTGACGTGTATTAGCTAAACCCATTGCTTTCGCCCATTCTTGGGAGGTGGGTTTTCTTTTGAGTTTTTCTGCTAGTTTTTGACGAATTTCCTCTGCTTCTACCATTAATCTAACTTCATTTGCTAGAGTAATTTCTTCTTCTGATTTGAGCAAAGGATAACGCGCCATTTCTTTGAAAAAAGCTCCAATATTATCTTCAAGACTGGCTTTACTCGGCTTGGATGAACGACGATTAGAAGCTGCTTCTGCTTCATTAGAATATTCAACTTCCACAAGTTTTAAGTCGTCATCTAGTTCATCAGAGCCGTCACTCTTTAACAGCAGATCCTCGTATTCATTAGAATAATTCTCATATTCGTTTATTTGAGTTGCAGTCATGATTTTATCTTGATTCTTATTGACTAAGATTTTTGAAGAATAATTATGTGATTTGTATAAGGTAAATTATTTCAGATTATTTACTCTAAGTATCATTTACCAACTTTTTCTTAATTAATGGGATTGTCTAAATGTGGTTTTCGGACGGTTGATTAGATTTTAAGAGGATAAAACTACAGATTTTCTTAATATTTCCCTCTAAATACTCAGACAGAAAGGTAATTTGGTGTAGTAGCTGTATTACTAATCAGATTAACAAAAATAATTAATGATTTTGTCGATCTAGTTACAAAATGATAATTAACTTAATTGGTTAAGAAAAATTTAAGTTGATCTTAGTACGATATTTAACCAACTATGAGTTATCAGTTATCAGTTATCAGTTATCCCCAATTCCCCCCGGGAGGAGACTTAATATATCTAGGTATTGAAGCCAAAAGAGATCGGTTTTGTTGTGAAGTCTCCGAACCGCCCCAATTCCCCAATTCCCCAATTCCCCAATTCCCCAATCCCTAATCCTCACTCCTTATCCCTGAGATAGGGTTATCTCTACTGTATAAAAATTAAGAACTCTTGGGAGGATAAAATGGTATCTTTGTACGAGACACAATTATTATAGTCAACAGTGGATAGCGATCACTCCGTGCCTCGGCGCAGCCGAGACCGCCTTTATCTAGATTCTGCTCTTTCTGTCTTGAGTAATTCCAGTAGTATAGTGGCAGAACCAAGCAACAGCTACGAACTAGGAACAGCATCATCTCCAACTAAGTGGGTAGCAGTATTAATCGACTTTCCAGGGGTTCAGGATTTTTATACTTATAGTCTTCCTGATGATTTGTCGGCGCAACCAGGAGATATAGTGAGTGTTCCTTTCGGAATGCAAATAACAGGGGGAATAGTCATTCAAGTATTAGATAGTCCTCCAGCAAATCTAGAAATAGAGCGAATTCGCAGTATTGAAGATGTGGTTAGTTCAGGGTTTTTTCCTGAGAGCTATTGGGAATTGTTACAAAAAGTTGCAGAATATTATTTGACCGACTTAATGAGTGCGGTTCGGGTAGCTCTTCCTCCTGGTATATTGGGGCGATCGCAAAGAAGAATTCGCATCTTACTAGATAATATACCTCAAGGAGCAGAAACCTTTTGTAGTCAAGTAGCCAGAAATATTTTACAACTGCTGCAAAAACAAAAAGATGGTAATTACAGTATTAAGTATCTGCGAAATCAGGTCAAAGGTGCAGACAGAGGAATTAGAGAATTATCGAAACGGGGTTGGGTAGAGAGTTATCTCGAACCGCCTAAAAGAATTCAAGCCAAACTGCAAACGGCTGTAACATTGGTTAGGGAAACCCTATTAGACGATCTTACTCCTAGACAAAGGGAAGTATTACAAGTGCTGCGTCAAAATGGTGGGGAAATGTGGCAAAAAGAATTAATTAATCTTGCTAGTACCACTACCGCAACAGTAAAGAAAATTGCAGCAAATGGTTACATTACAATTTCTGAAAGAGAGATTCTGAGAAAAGAACAGGGAATTGCTCAAAAAAGAGACATTCCTAAAGAATTAAATCCAGCCCAAGCAGAAGCCTTAAAAATAATCAATAATCAAACAGGATACGCCCAAATTCTCTTACATGGTGTAACTGGTTCAGGAAAAACCGAAGTTTATTTACAGGCGATCGCATCTATTTTAACTCAAGGTAAGTCCGCCCTGGTGCTAGTTCCAGAAATTGGCTTAACCCCTCAACTAACTGATAGATTTCGCGCTCGTTTTGCAGATCGAGTCTGTGTATATCACAGTAAACTTTCTGACGGAGAAAGATATGATACCTGGCGACAAACTATCCAAGGTGAACCTCAAGTAATTATTGGTACTCGCTCCGCTATTTTTGCTCCTTTACCCAATTTAGGTTTAATTGTATTAGATGAAGAACACGATTCCAGCTTTAAACAAGACCGACCTATTCCAACTTATCATGCTCACACTGTAGCTAACTGGCGTGCAGAATTAGCTGACTGTCCCCTAGTTTTAGGTTCAGCAACCCCGTCTTTAGAGAGTTTGGTTACTTGTTTTAAAGAAGATAAGCAAAACAATACTTCATCACAATACTATTTATCTTTACCAGAAAGAATCGGAGCGCGTCCCTTACCTCCTGTAGAAATAGTAGATATGCGAGAGGAATTGAATAGGGGTAATAGATCGATTTTTAGTAAGTCTTTACAAAATGCGATCGCAGATATTCAAGAGCGTCAACAACAAGCCATTCTCTTTATTCCCAGAAGGGGACACAGCACTTTTGTTTCTTGTCGCAGTTGCGGTTATGTTATGGAATGTCCCAACTGTGATGTATCTCTTTCCTATCACTATACCCATGAAGGCGCAGCAAAACTATTAAGGTGTCACTACTGTAATCACACCAGTATTCAACCTACTAGCTGTCCCCAATGTTGTTCTCCTTATCTCAAGTTTTTTGGTAGTGGAACACAGAAAGTAACTCAAGAGCTTAATAAACAGTTTCCTGATCTTATACCGATTCGTTTTGATAGCGACACCACCAGAAATAAAAATGCACACCGTGACTTAATTGCTCGTTTTACTTCTAAGCAAGCAGATATTTTAGTAGGAACACAAATGCTTACTAAAGGTTTAGATATTGCTGGAGTAACTTTAGTTGGGGTAGTCTCTGCGGATGGTTTATTACATCGTTCTGATTATCGCGCAGCAGAAAGAGCCTTTCAAACCCTAACTCAAGTCGCAGGAAGAGCAGGAAGAGGAGATGAACCAGGAAAAGTAATTATTCAAACCTACTCCCCCGAACACCCTGTTATTAGAGCCGTCAAGACTCATGACTATGAGAGTTTTAGTAGTGCAGAATTAGAGCAAAGAGAAGCTTTAAACTATCCTCCCTATGGCAAACTAATTCTAATTAAACTGAGTAGTATTAATGAGGCGGAAGTCAGAGAAACGGCGGATGCTTTAGCAGATGCTTGTTTAAATATTATTGGTGATGAATGGCAACTATTAGGACCTGCTCCTGCTAGTGTGATGAGGGTAGCTCGTCGTTATCGTTGGCAAATATTATTAAAGTATCCTGCTACGGAAGAATCTAATTTACCTGACTTTAATAGTTTAAGAGAAATTTGTCCTAAATCTGTCAGCATGATTATTGATGTCGATCCTATAAATATGGATTGATTCAATATTAAGATAGTAAAACATAAATTATCTACTTAATTTTATTAGATTTACTTGTGTGTTTTTGGCTAAACTAGATAACATATCTAAAAATATAGCCTCGATCATGAGTTCCTTAAAAGCAAAAATAATTCAACAATTAGACTATCTACCTCACAATGCACTCAAGCAAGTATTAGATTTTGTTGAGTTTCTTAATTGGCGCAAAATGGAAAATAGCCAAGCTAAATCAACTTTGATTGGTGAAGATTTAGATAAAGAACAAGATAGGGCTTGGTTAGAGACAGATTTATCTAATTTGAGTGAGTATGAACCTTATGAATGGGATTTGGGAGAATTAGAAGAAGGACTACCTATTGAAATTGATTCACAAAAAGGGATTGTAAGGGAGCATCCCATTTTTGCCCATAACACTTTCAATTATGCTTTGAAACCCTAGTATTCTCGTTAGTTTGCTCGATGGATTTTCCAAAATGGGATGCTCCCGATTGTAATAGTAGAAGTTAGATCATTTCCCTTTAAATTTGCTACAGATGACTGATGGGGAGACAAGGGAGACAAGGGAGACAAGGAGGACAAGGGAGATTAATGTGCAGCATATCTAAAGTGATTTGATATTAGATCAAATTCGAGCTATTGATGCGAAAAGAATTGCTAATTATCGTGGAAGTTTAACAACAGAACAATATCAAATTCTTATAATTTTTTTAGTAAATTAATTGGTGTATTAATATTACTTGCTACACCACTACGAACTAGACTGTCTTCATGTTCAGCTAGTTTTATAAGACTATTAACTGATACTTTATTATTTTTAACTGCCCAATAACGAACCTTACTATCTCGATCTTTACAAAGTTCTTCAATGATCCTTTACCACTCCAATTCTTCCTCAGAAACACAGTCAGACAAAGGTGTAGCCATTCCTTCGACAATAGACTCTTGCATCCCTGGAATAGATTGCAGATACAGTGTTTCTTGTAAACTTTCCCAATCATCTTTAGAAATCAAAACCCCATCTCCCTTGCGTGAAGTGATAATACAGGGTTTACTCTCTTTATTTACTTTTTCCAGTAGTTTAAATAGATTGGCTCTTGCTTGACTAGCACTAAGAATGTCCATAATTGCTCCCTGTTAATTGTACTTTTTATTGTACCATTTAAGGATAATTCAGTAATTTGTATCAGTTTTAAATAATATTTTTCAGCGAACGCAATTCTTCAATCTGTATAATTAGGAGATATTAAAATACAACTAAAGCTACATAAGGATGAGCTATAATCTGCTTTTTAAAATCAATAAGTTCATTATCTTCTCTCGAAAGACAAATATAAGCATATTATAGCTAAGTAAAATTACTTGTACATTCGCGCATTGCCTATTTACTATTGCCTCGGGAGGAGACTTAATAGATCTAGGTATTTAACCAGAAGATCGATTTTGTAATAAAGTCTCCTTTTTACTAGTCACAGATCAAGGGAGCTACGAATTATCTGATGATCAACAAGATGTTTCTCAAATGCAGTCTCCTTTATGGATAATACATTTAGGAGGAAAATTTCCTAGAGCTTATGATGATGCTATTTTACAAGCAACCCAGAATAGTAATGGAGGTGTTGCGAGTAATATTTCTACAGTAATCAAGTGTATAGCGACAGAAAAAGCTAGTGGTTTATCTGTGATAGATGGCTATAGTTGGACTGTAGAAAAATCCAACAGTGAAACTTCTACTAACAATAGTATTGAACCTATTGCTGCTCGTCAGCTAGTATTAAACTTAAGCAAACAGAGTCAACATCAGCTATCTTTACAGGAATTAGATACTATTCATCAAGTTGCTAAGAATTATGATATTGTTACTCCTTACTCCTCAATGATTGTTCTAGTTAACGACCAACAAAGAGAACATCTCAAGAAAGCAGAAGCTAAAACAGATCGCTTTGATACAGAAGTAGAAAACGGTGTGGAACAATTAGATAAACCTTTTAATCCTTTTGAAGTTTCAGGTACTCCTGAACCCGATCTTTGGCTGTCATTAAGTTTAGTTGCGATCGCACTTTTCCTAGTGTTTCAAAGACAAAGAGTCATCAAAATTCCTGATTAAAAGTCTTCATCAAAAAACAAATCAGTCTAGACTAGATTACTGGGATTATTGCTTAATTTATACTCCTCTAAGTTTGCGAGTATTATCTACTAAACTTTGAGCAAATTTATCAAATCTTTGTGATAGCTTCTCATCTAACAATTTGTTTTCATCATTAAAAGCTTGCCATGCTTGTCCAACCGCAATCTGTTCTGGAATTACCCATCCATGAACCCATCTTATGATAACCCTAAGATGATTGAGGGCGTTGCTATTGGATTGCCCACCTAAAACACTGATTAATCCTACGACTTTATCTGATAAATGTTCAAAACTCATAAGATCCAGTGCATTTTTCATCACACCGCTAACGCTACCATGATATTCAGGTGTCGCTAAAATCAAACCATCCGCCTCTTTCACAGTATCTCTAAGTTTGATGACATCAGGATAGTCGGGATATTCATCACCACCGTTGCAAAAAGGTAGATTCATTTCTCGTAAGTCTAGGATTTCTACTTCTGCTCCTAAAGCTTCTACCCTAGCAATAGCTTGTTGCAGTGCTTTAGCACTATAAGACTTATCTCGCAAACTACCTGTAATTCCTACAATCTTAACCATAATATTAGACTCCGATAATTTAATTTTTTAACTTATCCATACTCGTTATGACTACGCTTAGTCTAACAAAAAAATTTACTTACTGTCAAAGGATGTTAAATACCTTTCCAAATGAATGTGGTGATTTACACCAAACCCTAAAAAGTTTATCGCAAAATTCTCGAACTGCGAAAAAATGCTCATGGGAACTGATAAGTAAGTAAATAGATACAAAGGTGTATGATGAGAAAAAAAAATTATGAGCCAGTCGCCAAGTAATAAATTTGACAAACAAATAAAAAGGCTAATTGTGGAAACTTGTCAGCATCCTCGGGATAGTTTCGAGCGGAAAAGTGGTTTAACTAAGCTTATTCAAACCATCACTCAATCGAAAAAGCTATGGTATTCTTATAACCCTTTTTACGAAGATGCTCTACAACAGACATGGCTCTACTTCTGTCGAAATCTTTGTGAAGCTAACACTGGCAAGAAGTATGACCCAAACCAAAGTCAGGTAATTACTTGGCTCAACAGCTATCTCAAATACAGGTTGTTTTCTTTTCAACAAGAAATACAACAACAAAATGAGAAAAAAGTTTCCCTCTCTCCAATCAGGGAAGAGACAACAACAGATCCGATTCAACAAATTCCAGCTACTCCTGAGATTCCGCCAATTTTAGAAGAAACTCTTAATTGGGTCAAAAATGACCCTGGTGGGGAGTTAAGTTCAATTCACATCAAAAAACGCCCAGATATTACCTGTCAAGTTTTAATTTTACGTCGTCTGCCACCACCAACAGATTGGAAAACGCTAGAAGCAGAATTTAACTGTTCTTACTCAACTCTGGCTAATTTCTATAAGCGACAATGTCGTCCCCGCTTGCGTCAATTTGCTCTCACTCAAGGATTTTTAGAATAAAGGAAAGTTTAATAATGATACTCTCACAAAAATCTCTGGAAATGCCGATTACCAGCAAGGTTTTAGCAACTTCTGAACAGTTTGCTTCTCAACAACCCCATCTCCAACAACGGGAACAAGTTAGTCTTAATACTCTGGCAGTTTTAGCAGTCCATGACTATTTGGAGTTAATGGACATAGAAACTGAACTTGAGGATAGCGATAGCTGGAATCCTGTAGTGCGCTTGTGCGAAGATGTAGCGGACTTAATGGTGAAAGGATTGGGAAAACTGGAATGTCGTCCTGTACTACCAGATTCAGAAAGCAGAAGTATTTATCATCTGCCTCCTGAAGTATGGGAAGACCGCATTGGTTATGTAGTGGTTGAGATAGACAAGGAAAGAAAAAAAGCCACCTTATTGGGGTTTGCTCCCACTGCGAGGAATGGTGAATTGCTGCTGAGAGAGTTGCAACCTCTTACTGACTTACTAAAACATTTGGAATCCCTAACTCAATCCCAAGTCAATTTAAGTCAGTGGCTTAACAACATTTTTCCTCTCGTGTGGCAGGAAATAGAAACGATTTTTCCTCTCGAACCAGAATCAACTACTTCCCCAAACTCAGAGCAATTGGGTTCTAATTTACCTGGATGGTTAGAACAGATTGTAGATACGAGCAGGCAGATTTGGCAAGATTTATCGGGTTCTGAAAGGATGGAATTACAAAATGCAGGTGCCTTTCGTAGTCTGACCAGAGTTAATAATTTGTTGCCTAAGTCTGAACTAATGCGAGCTAAGTTAATTGACTTGGGAGTGCAACTAGGTTCTGAAACTGTAGTTTTACTCCTGGCTTTGACCCCAGAGTCCGAGCAGAAACTGCGTCTTATAGTTCAGATGTATCCTATAGTTGGGGAAGAGTATCTGCCAGCTAATCTTAAACTAGCTTTACTTTCTGAATCAGAAGAGACTCTTCAGGAGGTTACATCCAGAACTCAGGATAGAGGGATGCAACTAAAACCGTTTAAAGTTCTGCAAAATACCAATTTTAAGTTAAAAATAACTCTCGGTGATTTTAGCTTAACGGAAACTTTTAGTTTTTAAATTTATGACTAAACTTGTAATTCTCAATCTCGGAGTGGGAAATTTCCAGAAAGGGTTTCCGACCATTACTATGCAGCTAGGGGAAGCGGGAAAGCTGTGGATGCAAGTAACTGGAAGCTTACCACCTGCACCAGAACTACCAGAACTGTATCGTTCCTGGCAGATACTATATAAAGCCATAAATTATTACAACAATCAAAGCAGATCTATTGAAGTTGAAGAAGCTAGTATTACCCATTTTTCTGAGGATGAATATAGTAGTATTTGTCAAAAATTAGACAAGAGTCTCAATAATTGGCTTGGAAAAGGGGGATTTATTAATATAGAACAGCAGCTAAGAACTCAACTTAATGCGGAAGATTCAATCAGAATAATCATTCAAAGTGATAATCATGATGTTTGGCAGTTACCTTGGCATCGCTGGAAATTAGTTAAAGAAGACTATCCTAAAGCAGAAATAACTCTTAGTGTCACTGAATATCCGCCACCACAAGTAAAATTAACCAGAAAACAAGAGAAGACCAAAATCTTGGTAATTTTGGGCAACAGCACTGGGATTAGGGTTAAAGAAGATGAAAAGTTACTAAAAAAGTTACCCAATGTGGAATTACTCCTGTTAAATCAACCAGAGAGGCAGGAACTAAATGAGCAACTATGGGAACAGGGTTGGGATATTCTCTTTTTTGCTGGACACAGCCAGAGTGAGGATGATGGTCAAACGGGAAGAATTTATATTAATCAAAATTCTGAAAATAATAGTTTGACCATGGGAGAGCTAGAAGAGGCTCTCAAGCGAGCAGTAGCACAGGGATTGCAATTAGCTATTTTCAATTCTTGCGATGGTTTGGGTTTAGTACGAGAACTGGCAGCAAAGGCAGTTTCCCTCCCAGTAGCAATTGTCATGCGAGAACCAGTAGCCGATCTAGTAGCTCAATGGTTTTTAAAGTATTTTTTGCGAGCTTTCGCTTCTGGAGAAAATTTTCAGGTAGCAGTAAGGCAAGCGAGAGAGCAACTGAGAGGTTTAGAAGGAGAATTTCCCGCAGCAAGTTGGCTACCAGTAATTTGCCAACACCCAGCAGTTGAGCCTCCTAGTTGGAGTCAACTCAATAGCATCGAGGCAGTAACTCAGAAAAACCTAGCTTCTCCAATGGCTATCAGTTTTTTGACAACCATCTTAGTAGTAGGAATGCGACTGCTAGGTATTTTGCAAGGGTGGGAACTGAACGCTTTTGACTTTCTACTACGGATGCGTCCTTATGAGGGACAAGACCCAAGAATTTTAATGGTAATTGCTACCCCAGAAGATATTGAAAAACAGCCAGTCAAGCCTTTAGGTAAAGCGTCATTATCAGATAATACCCTGGCTATACTGCTAAAAAAACTCCAGCAATATCAACCCACAACTATTGGGTTGGATATTTATCGGGATTTTCCAGTTGCAACGGCTGATTCAGAACTGGGAACTTATCTGGGACAAAATAACCTTTTTGGAGTCTGTAAGGTTAGGTCTCCTCAAGATGGAGACAAGTTAGGAATCGCTCCTCCACCAGAGATTTCTCCTGAACAGATAGGCTTTGCTGATTTTGTGGTTGACTCAGATCGAATTGTCCGTCGTCATCTTTTAGCCATGGGTTATTCCTCTGATGCTACTGACCCTTGCACAGCAGTTAATAGCTTGAGTCTTCTAGTTGCTCTTCATTACCTACAACAAGCTCACGGAATTGAATTTGATTATACTTCAGCAGGGGAATTAAAAATTGGCGGAGTTGTTCTCCGAGAATTAGATACTTACCCTGGTAACTATCGTGTTACGGATACTCGTGGGCGACAAATTCTCTTAAATTACCGTTCCCTAGATTCCCCTTTGGAGGTTGCCACCACAGTTACTGTAGGAGACATCATTGAAGATAGAATTGCTCCTAGTCTTTTACCACAACTCAAAGGGCGCATTGTTTGGATTGGTATTGCTGCTCCCTTTGCCACTAGTAACGATTACTGGCTCACCCCTGACAGTGCAACTCAGCCAATTGCCGAGTCAAAAATACCAGGAGTATTTATTCAAGCTCACATGGTCAGTCAGTTAATCAGTGCCGTCTTGGATGGGCGACCTTTACTATGGCTCTTACCTTGGTGGGGGGAAGTTTTATGGATTTGGGGGTGGTGTTTGATTGCTAGTTTACTAAATAGGTTGGGTTGGTCAAAGATAGTAGTTATTACTTTACTTATAGTAAGCTGCAATGTAGGAGTGAGTTATTTCCTCCTTCTTAAAAGTGGTTGGATGCCCTTAATTCCCTCAATAATCGCGATCGCGCTGGCTAGTTTTGCTACTAAGATATCTTGCCGAAAATCACCTGAATAAACTGATTCCTAAGCTGTTACCCTTTTAAATTTGGTTGTTGAAAAGAGGCAAAAAATAACTACTAATAACCAGTTTAAATACCCAAAGTCTTAATTTGTAGAGATAGATTCAATCAGCAATTCTTATCAGAGACAAAATCAAAGATTAATTCTATATAAATTTCAAAGAACTCATATCAATTGAGGACTCATTTTCACTTAAACTATAGGTTAACTGATACAGAGAAGAAAACAGTCCCAGAATATATTTCCGTTTTTCCTACTTCTTATCCAGGGCTATTTCATTCTGACTATAATCAACCAAGAAATGAATTTCTTGGCTTAAAGCCCAAGTCCGTTTAAACGGACTTAATATTCTTAGACAGAGAATTTATTCTCTGGATGCACGAGAATGAAATATCCCTACTTCTTCTCGCTCAATTTTTAATCTGACAATCAAGATAATTAAGAAGATTTAATCTTTATTTATAACTTAACGAGATATTAGTATCGTCTAGAAGTTGCTGATGAATAAAACAATATTTAATCGCATTTTAGCTGTCAGCCTGATTAACTTAACAATTTTACCAACCAATCTACAAGCACAAATGGCTGAATCTCAGCAAAGTATTCAGGGAAATTTACCTGTAAATTTTAAACAACCTAAACCCCCACCAGATGCTCCGAAAGTGGGACGAGGACAAGGAGGAGCAAGTCGGGGTGAATGCTCTATTGTTAACTCTAGTTCAAAAATAACTTTAACCCCTTTACTTCCGTCTAATGGTTGGGGGTTGACAGCTTCTGAGTCTCCAACACTATGGGTGAATGTTACCTATCCATCAGGTAGATGGGAGGGAGAAATACCTCTGACGGCAGAGTTATCGGTGGAAGAGCGAAAAACTGATACTAAGCTAGAACCCAAAAGTTACCCCCTTGAATTACCTAGAACTTCAGGCATTTTTAGTATTACCTTACCTCATTCTTTAGAGTCAAATAAGTGGTATCGTTGGTATCTAGTTATTAACTGTGAGACAGAAAATTCCTCCCTCAGTGATGTTTTACAAATTGAAGGAGTTTTACAACGCAGAGAGTTAAATGAATTGGCATATAATGCAGAATCTTTGAATCCATCAGATTTAGTGAGCTTATATGCCCAAAACCATATCTGGTACGATGCTTTCGATCAAGCTGCCCTGCTCCACTGTAATAATTGGTCGGATAATGAATTAAAAAATTACTGGCAAACTTTGTTAAAAAGTGATGAAGTTAACTTAGATGCTGTTAGCGATCGCGCTATAATTTGTCCCAATACTAATTCCCGCTAAGAGAGAATATTTACAACCAATTGCCAATGATCACAAATGGTGCCCAGAAATAAGGTCTTCTCCAATCTGGGTCGCTCAAAAAATAGATTTGGGTCTGTTGCAGGGCTTGGGCTACAGTTGCTCCATCTCTCAATGCCTCATAAAACTTAGTCATAAATTCCGCAGTAGCTAGATCGTTAACTTTCCACAAACTAGCTAAGGTAGTACGCACTCGTGCTTGGGCTGCTACCCCTGCCAATCCCAAGGCAGCCCGCCGATTGCCCTGGGCTGTTTCACAAGCACTGAGAATTAGTAATTCAATTACTTGAGGACTATCAGGATTATTAATCTGGAGTATCTGGTCTAAATCTCTAACTTTGACTCGCTTGCCCCAAACCAGTATGTAAGTTTCATCGGGGTCTGAATTAAACTCCCCATGAGTGGCAATGTGGACGATAGAAAAGGTAGCAGAGTCGATTTGTTGTTCTAGTTCTCCCTCGGTAAAAGTTTGATTTAATATTGGTTCAGTGCTAACATCAGCCAATTGCTGGATGTCTGCTAGTTCGCTGGGTACATAAGGTAGGGCTGCAAATTCGATGCCATCAACTATTTGCCCTTCACTTACTCCCGCAGTTAGGACTTTGATCTGTTTTTGTCGGGGGCGGGGATCAAAAAGCTGTCTATTGGGTATTACTGCTAGGGCATACTTTTCGACTAAATATTCTTGCTGGTTATAGAGTACGGATAGGGGAATATCTCGCACAGTATCATCTAAAACAAAAACTAGGGTATTAACTTGACCGCTCTGTCTTAATGCTTCTAGGTCTTGTTCAATGGGTCTAATAATCCATTGATAGAGCTTCTGAGCTTCTTGTTTGACTTCTTCTGTGAAACGAGATTGTCTTAAATAGCGTTGGAGTTTTTGAACTGTCGCTTCAACTTCTGTATGCTGTATGAAGGTTGCTCGGTGAGCAAGGGGTTGTTGGGGTAGTTTGAAAATAATTTCCAAACGATCTGAGAGAATTAAGGGATAGATAAATGCTGCTTGGGGGTCTATTTCTCCCACCACTGTTTCTACTTGCAGTTCGGGAGCTAGAGAACATTGCAAGAAATTTTCTAATTCAGAAAGGCGGAGAAAGTCAATAATCTCTAAAGCCTGAGTAGGAAAATCCTGGGCATCAGTCTCAGAAGTACCTTTTGTAGTTAACAGTAGATCGATTAACTGACGGTATAGAGGTTCAACATCATCACGGAAAGAAAATTGCACATCTGAATCGAGGGTAATTAGGTCGCTGCGGACAGATTCTAAGGTTTTGCTTGCTGCTTCGTAAAAGGCGATCGCTTGTTCTCTATTTCCTTGGTTAGCCCACAATCTCCCTAGCTGCCATTGCCATTGATAGGCGATCTGGGGCGTTCGATCAGGTTGAGCCAGTAATAGAGCATTAGATGTTAATTTAATAGCCTCTTGACGACAATCCTGGGCTGTTTGACACCAATTAGGTGATTTTTTGTCTACAAGACTATAAGAAGCCCCCCTAGCCTTCCGATCCCCCCTTGATCCCCCCTTGGGAAGGGGGGTGGAGAGGGAACGAATTGTCTCCCCTTTTAGGGTAGATTTATAGGGGTTGGGGGATTTAGGGGGCAATGAATAACTTGTACCTTCTCTCTCCAACCACCAAGCACGATATTCGTACAATCCTGCTAAATTACCCAGAGCATAAGATTCTAAATAATTGTCTGGAATAGATTGGGCATTTTGTTTGGCTTCAATTAGAATTTGTTTAATTTTTTGCCAGTCAGGAGAGCTATTTTGTCTTTCAGCTAGACAGGCTTGACTTTTGGCAAAGTTAATTTGGGCATAAATTGTTGCTTTACTCAAAGGTAAGTTAGAAAGGTCAATCTCAGATAGTAAGTTGTTGGCTACTGTTAACTTTTTAGAATTGCTAGAAGCTGTATCTAGAATTAGGTCTAAAAGATTTAGTTGGGCTGAGATTCTGGTATTTCCTGGAGGAGATAGGGTAATACCCTGAGAGTATTGTTCTTGAGCTTGCTGATAAAAATTTCGTGCTTCTTGAGGCAGATTGCCAGATTTAGGCTCGATAACTTCACAACGCCAAGGGAGATAGTCATATTTGGGAGAGGATTGGCGATCGCGTATAATATTACCTCTAGCTCTTAAAGTATTGCCCAGGCTGATTCTGGTAGCTGCTGGGTTTGTATCTAGGGAGCTTTGACCTACTGTTTGTAAGACTAATTCTGACTCTTCTAACTTGCCCAGTAACCGCAGAACATTACCAAGACTTCGCCAACCATTTATTTGTAAGGATGAACCAATCTCAATTTTTGGCTCTAGAGTCTGGATGGTTAAATCTTCACAACTATTGCTATCTAGTTCTAAAGCCGACTGCAACAGATCACAAGCGCGGTTGTAGAGTCCTAATTGTTGTAGGGCTTCTGCTTGGTAAATTTGATTGCGAATTATTCCTTGCTGATCATTTAATTTCTGCTCAGAAATATTAGTAGCTTTTTGCCAGTTTTCTAAAGCTAATTCTGGTTGACCCAAACTCAACTGCAAGCGGGCTAAATTAGTTAGAGTTATGGCGAGGTTTTGCCAGTCTGATTGAGTTTCAAAGAGTTGGACAGCTTCTTCCAGATAGTTAATGGCTGAAACAAAATCCCCAGCACGATAATCAGCTTCTCCCTGTTGTACTAACTGTTGGGGATTCTTTACAGGTACTTGGGATAGGACTGGTGTTAATCCTGTGGTCAAAAAGATACTCAACAGAAATAAAATCAAATATCCCTGGCAGTTTTTTCTGAGCCAACAACCAAACCCTTTTAGAATAGAACCCATCGCATTGTGAAATGAATGCCATTTTCTTGCCATGTCCTCTCCCTTGAATCTACATCTACTAAAGGAATACCCCAATCTAAACGAGCATTGAAATTACTACCCTGTCGCCATTGCAGCCCCAATCCCACTGAGGAAAGGGTCTGGTCATCGGGGTTATCGATTCCCGAACTATTCCAGGTTGTGCCATAGTCAATAAAAGGAATAAACTGCACTACTCCTGTATCTTCAAAAACTCGAAAGATGGGTAATTGTACCTCTGCGGAGAGAAAAATACCGTTGTCTGTTAACAGTTGGTCTTGACGATATCCTCTGACACTTCCTAAACCTCCTAGAGAAAACTGCTCGGAAGAAAGCAATCTCTGGTCTGCTATCTGCCCGTTGGTACGCACTAAAAATAAACTATCTCTGCCCAACAACCGCACATATTGCCCTTGAAATCGCCAAGCGAAAAAGCGACTGTCAGGAATTCTATCTACTCCCTCTATTTGTTGGTTAACTGTCGAGTCCAAAGCATCTAGTCCGAAGTTAAATTGGGAACGCAGAGCAAATACGGAGCGAGGGTTACGTTGGGTATATTCTTGAAAAAAGCGTAGGGCAAAGACACGAGTTTCTCCTTCTTCATTAGCACCAGGAGAGAGGGGGAAAGGTAAATCTGAAACAGAAGATTCGCTATCTCTGAGGGAAGTAGTTAAGCCCAGGGTAAAATCATGATAATTTTGTTGTTCAATAGTTTGGATTACTGGCTGGCGTAGGGTTAATTCAAAGCTGTCTGAGTTGGATTCAATATCTAAATCGTCGAAGGGAGGCTCAATTATTTCATTATCACTGTGGTTGTAAGAGAAGCCAATAGTACCATTGCGGGGATTCCAAGGAATTTGGTAAGCAACATCAATCTCATCTTTGCCATCGGTATTGTTGTAACCCAACCTAATTTCATCTCCCAACCCAAAAAGATTAGCTTCGGTAATAGCTACACCTCGGCGAAAACTCCCCACACTGGGTGTGCGGTCATTAGCTAACACAATTTCTGGGGTAAAGGTGGCAGCTTCTATTACTGTTACTTCCAGAATACTGCCACCAGGGGTAGCACTAGCGGTTAAGGTGGCGGAAACATTGTCAATTAAGGGGTTTATTTGTAGTAGTTGCAATGCTTCTTGAAGGCGATTCAGGTTTAAAGGTTTGCCAGTGGCTAATTTTAGACGGGAGCGAATATAACTACGATTGAGACCTTGAGAACTTCCTGGTGCGGGAAAGATTTTAATCTCTTCTAGTTCTCCTTCAATAATTTGAATTTCAACAACTCCTTGTTGGGTTTGTCTTGTTACTTGGGGGATAGAGATGACAGCCCCAGAAGTAGCATAACCCTCGTCAGCATAGAGTTGGGCGACATCGGAAGCGATTTGTAGTAGTCGGGAGAGGGGTAAGGGTTTATTGCTTAGATTAGCCGTAAGAGTTGCTAGTTCTGCTTCGCTCACAGCAGTATTACCAGTGAAGATAAATTCAGTAACGGTTATGGTTTCTTCTGTAGTAGGAGCAGGTAATTGTTCTGGAGTTGTGGGTGAAGGGAGTAGTTCTTCTGGTTGGGCTGGGGAGGCGGGAGGAGTAGTTGGTAAGGAAGGTATAGGAGTGGGAGGAATAATATCTTGAGGCGGTATAGTTTCTCTCTGATCTGGAATAATTTGCGCTATCGCAGATGTAGGCATTAAACAGGAGCAAATAACAGCTATAATCAAAAAAAATATCCAGTTTATTGGTTCTGAGCGCGAAAATCCACCTAATACAGTATTCACCTACAAAAAACAGAGTATAACAATAGCAGGATATTACCATATTGCTTTTACTTGAGAAAAAATTAGTTTCTCTATTGTTAGGTTAAAGAGTTATAAAATATTTATAAGCGATCGCAAATTTAAGTGGAATACCCTTGATTATGACTAGCTATAGTATTAATTTGAAACCCTTAGTAGAGCAAATATCGGATAGCGACTTCGAGCGTTTATGCGCTTCTAATCCTGAACTGAAGCTAGAAAAAAGTGCAGTAGGCAATTTAAATAATCCTAGTAGTTTATCTGGAGAAAATATCTTGCCTAATTTAGTTGTAGATTTATCTGATATTTTTTAGTCTTTTGTCATTCTCTCTTAAATGCGATCGCTTTATTCCATTAAATAGCAATATTTATCACAACAACTATAAGAGCTTCTTGAATTCTTCGATGGTTAATCCAGCATCTTTAACAATTCCAGCCATCGTATAAGCATTGACTGGGTTAGCTAGCTTGAATGACAATTATCCCTCCACCATTTGTCATGGTAATATGTTTCCCCTGTCTAATGACTTGAAAACCTGCCTTTTCAAAAGTCTTAATTGTCCTTGAATGATTAATTCCTGGAAGCTTGGGCATGATTACCCCAGTTCTACATAAAGAGATTCGGTATCTTTGTTTACTTCTTCAACCGTCTCTAGATAGATATAAATTGCATCTTTAATATTTTCTAGAGCCTCTTCTTTTGTTTCACCTTGCGACCAGCATCCTGGTAAACTTGGACACCATACCGCATATCCTTCCTCGCTCTCTTGCAACCTCACCTTATAGCGCATATATACTGTTTTAACTTGGTTATCCTCATCTGTAATTCTATCTTATACCAATTGGAAAAAGTAATGAGAGACTTATATATAGCCAAATTTTTGATATAGAAAAAGTGTTTTTTTAGCTTCAGAAGTTAAGAAATTTAAAGTCAACTACTAGGATTCAAAATTAGTTTCTCAAATTTACAGCGAAAAAAATAAAGTTTTGTAAAAGTGCGAAATTTTTTGATTCTCCACCGATAACTCAATAGAGATTAATTCAATCTCTAGCAAACAGATTAATTATTAACCAAGCTGAAAGAGAAATTAAATCAATCATGAATAATCAATATATTGAATCCATCAAAAATCAAGCAGTTTTAAGCGCACAAGAACTGCTTTAAAAAACCTTTACAAGAAAAAAAATAAAGTTTTGTAAAAGTGCGAAATTTTTTGATTCCCCACTGATAACTCAATAGAGATTAATTCAATCTCTAGCAAACAGATTAATTATTAACCAAGCTGAAAGAGAAATTCAATCCATCATGAATAACCAAAATACTAACTCCATCAAAAATCAAGCAGTTTTAAGCGCGCAAGAACTATTAAAATCTTTCGCTTCTCAAGAGGGGCTTTCAGCTGATTTTACTAAGGCTTTTGGCTCTAAGTTCGATCGCGAAGCAGCAGAAGAGTTAGTTAATCAATGGGAAACTGGTGAATTTGACTCATTCCCAGAAATTGAAATTCTGGCTTCGGACTCATAATTTTGGTAGCTTGGTAAGAGCGATTATTTGGCTTTGGGATACTCAAAATCAAGCGGATTGGCGCGATAGCATTATTTATCTTCAACCAGAAAATTAAATGTTTAATTTATTGCCAACAAGGTGGAACTAATTGCTTAATACCTGTAGCTCTTTGCTGACCATTTAATTCAAAATTGAGCTTTTGTGGTGCAGAAAAGCTTGTTGAACTAGGAACTAGGGGTAGCCACTCGCCGATTACTGTATCGGGAATTAGAAAATCATCTGGACTAGCTGATAAACCACCTCGTCCCAGATTATAAAAAGCTACTGCTCCTTCCCCATCCACATCACAACCTAATGCTACTTGGGTATCTACTGCTTGTTGGGATAGGGTTACTAAACCGCGATTCGGGTCAGTTTCTGGGGTATTGATATCTACAGTCCCCGCCAATCCAAATTCAGAACTAGCAGTAATATCGCTGAGGATAGTTGGTTGTGAGCGAAATTCAATACCTAAAATCCCTTCCGCAGTAATGGAGATCTTGCCCCCATTACCTTCAAAAGCATTAGCGGTAATATTGCTATCTTCGGTAGGGAAGGCGAGGATAAATTGAGCATTAATATCAATATTGCCCCCATCTCCTCCTGCTTGAGCAGTTCCCGCCGTGGCACTGATTTGACTATGATCTCTTAATAATAAATTGCCCCCGATGTTTAGTTCAATCTCACCACCGTCAGTACTCACAGTTTCAGCAGTGATAGCGGATTGGTTTTCAAGAGTGAGAGTATCTGCTTGCAGGTTAATATTTCCGCCGGTGCCTGTTCCTTGACTGTTAACGGCAATTTGAGAGTTATTGAGGGTAACTACTTGAGGGTCGATGAAAATACTACCACCGTCACCGCTAGATTCTTCTTGAGTGCTGGCGGAGATGCTGCTGTTAACTAGATTGAGGCTATCCCTAATCTGGAGTTGAATATCTCCTGCTTTTCCGCTACCTGTAGTATTAGTGATAACTGTGGCACCTTCTGTGAGTTCAAAGTTATTAGCAGTAATGTTAATGCTACCTGCTTGACCACTGCTAAAAGTAGAAGCAGAAATTTCTGTTTGCTGGCTAAGATTCAAGTTTTGGGTAGTAATGTTGATATTGCCAGCATTTCCTATTCCTGTGGTTTCCACTGCAACTTTTCCTTGTCCAGTAATGTTAATAGTAGAAGGAGCAGTGAGATTAATATCTCCTCCTTGCCCACTGGCAGTAGTAGAAGCAGAAATAATAGCAGTATCGGTGAATTGAATATCTAAGTTAGGTTTATTATCATCTGGTTGAAGGTTGAGAGTACCTGCTGGTGCTACTCCTTGAGTTTCGGCAAAGATGCCTAGTTTGCCAGTTAAATCTAAGTTAGAAGCGTTGATAGTAATACTACCACCCCTTTCAGTATTAGTAGAAGTTGCAGTAGCGGTAGCACTAATTTCTGCATCTTTACCGATAGTAAGATTGGGAGTAGTGATGGTAATGTTTCCTGGTTTACCAGCACCGCTAGTTTCTACAGTAAGTTCACTGTTATCTGTCAGGAGAACTGCTTGGGGAGCGTTGACGGTAATAGTACCCCCATCACCATTGGCTGTGGTAAAGGCAGAAATAGAGGCTCCTTGGTCGATGGTGAGTTGGGGGGTGTTGATATTAATTTCACCCGCTTTTCCTGCTCCTTCAGTTTCAGCAAATAGTCCACTGTCTGTACCTGAGAGAAAGAGGTTATCGTGAATTCTTAAGGTAATGTCGGCAGCATCAAAGTTGGTAGTGGTGTTGGTTTGAATTTGAGCACCTTTAACAGCTTCTAAGGTCTTGGCAGTAATGACTATATTACCTGCTTCTCCTTCTCCCTGTGTATTAGCAGAAACAAAAGCTCCATCTGTGAGAGACAGAGAACTTGCAGTAATACTAATTCCTTTTGAATCACCTGCTGCTTTTGAAAGCACCCTGTTCGATATACCACTGGAAAAACCCTGGCTAGATTCACCTGACAAGGAGATAGTTCCGATAACAATAATATCTATCTCTCCAGCATCCCCAATCCCCAAAGTACTTGAATCCATGAATGCTCCATCTTTGAGGAATAGGGAGCCAGTTTCTATCCTGATTCCCTCTGCTGTTCCCTTAGCTTCAGGTCTTACCTGACTAAAGATGCCACTAACAGATCCGTCCCTTTTTTCCCCTGCAAGAGAAATAGTATCAGTAGCCATAATAGTAATCTTTCCTGCATTTCCTATCCCAAAAGTACTTGCGTCTATTAATGCTCCGTCCGTAAGGGAGAGAGAACTAGTATTAATGATAATTCCCTCTGAGTTTCCCTGGGCTCCTGGGGCTACCGCGCTAAAAATGCCACTGACAGTCCCTTGGCTGTCTTCTCCTGACAGAGAGATGGTATCAGTAGCTGTAATAGTAATCATACCTGCATCGCCAATTCCAGCAATACTCGCACTAAGTTGTGCTCCATTTGTAAGGAAGAGAGAGCTAGTATTAATGATAATTCCCTCTGAGTTTCCTTGGGCTCCTGGGGCTACTACACTAAAAATACCACTGCCAGCCCCTTGGCTGTCTTCTCCTGATAGAGAGATAGTATCAGTAGCTGTAATGTTAATGGCTTTGGTATTTCCTACCCCGAAATTAATTACCCCAAGTTGTGCTCCGTCCATAAGGGAAAGAGAGCCAGCATTAATTTTAATGCCTCCTACCGTACCTTCTACATTTGGGAATACCTGATTTACAATAAAACTGGCATTTCCTTGGCTGTCTTCTCCTGACAGGGAGATGGTATCAGTTGCCTTGATGGTAATGACTCCTGTATCCCCAATTCCTTGCATATCTAAACGAACAAAAGCTCCATCGGCTATTGAAAGAAAGTTGGTATCAATAATGATATCCCCTGCTGTTCCTTGAGATGCTATTCCAACTTGGTTAAAGATGCCACTGTCTTCAAGAGTGATATTATCTTTAGCGGTAATATCTATCGTCCCACCATCTCCCAATCCGAAAGTACTCCCACTCATTACAGCACCATCTTGAAGAGAGAGTGAACCAGTATCAATTGCAATACCTCCTGAGTTGCCCTGAGCTTTTGCCCCCACTTGACTAAAGATTCCACTGCCTTCAAGAGTAATATTATCTTTAGCGGTAATACCTATCGTCCCACCATCTCCCAATCCAAAAGTACTTCCACTTATTACAGCACCATCTTGAAGAGAGAGTGAACCAGTATCAATTACGATACCTCCTGAGTTGCTCTGAGCTTTTGCTTCCACTAGGCTAAAGATTCCACTACGAAATCCCTGACTGGATTCTCCTGATAGGCTGATGTTATCAGTAGCAGTAATTTTAATATATCCTCCAATATCCCCAAGACTACCGATGCCTTCCCTGATCCCAGCTAAAAGCCTACTTCCTTCTCTTAGCTCTAAATTTCTTGTATTGATGGTAATAAAGCCTCCCCTTTCTGCTCTAATATCTACATCAGCAGCGTTAGTCAAGGTAATATCAGCTCTTGCTATTCCATCAGGAAAACTGAGACTATTATCAGCACTAATACCAATTTCTCCTGCTGCGGATAATCCTCCTAACTCAACTCTTCCGCCTGGTGCTGTTATATTTCCTCCATCTAAGCTCACATCTCCACCAACTAAAGTGAGGGTTTGTCCTGAAGCTACGGCTAAGTCGGCAGCATTAGTAATAATCCCTGATTCTCCTTCAAACTTTAAGCCAATGGGCTGTTCCACATTTACTGTTAACAAAGGCGGTAATCCAGGATTTGTCGCACTAAATTCCTTGCCAGACGGAAAGACAATACTATCAGCAGTCGTCCCAACAAATGAACCTCTCAAGTCTAAACTGGCATTTTGACCAAAGATAATCCCAATGGGATTGATCAAGAATAAATTGGCATTGCCCAATACTCCCAAAGTGCCGAATATCTCCGAAGGATTCACACCTGTGACGCGACTAAAAATATTCTCAATGGCAGCAGGGTTGGCGAAATAAGCTCCTCTTCCTGCATCGATATTAAATTCTTGAAAACTGTGGAAGAGATTACTACCGCGAATTGCTCCCCCTTCCAGGATATCGCTCTCTATTCCCTTAATTTCCACCTCAGGCACTACCACGGAACTTTCGTCACCGAGGGTATTGTCAGGAATGATTTGAGCAACAGCCGAAGGGGAGATGAGACAGGAACAAGCGATCAATCCAGCAACAAATTGCCAGGCTGATGGTTCTAATGGTAACAATTTGCCGAATAAAGTCAGAATAAATAACAATGGCAGAATCTTACCACATTTGCATTGTTCTATAGTTTTCCCCTAACTCTATATACAATTTGGACATAGTATCTTGTTCCAATCTTTATATTTTAAAAATTAAAACGAATTTACAATTTACAAAATTGATAAAAAAAACCGAATTTATCTCAAAAAATAAGAAAATTTAAGAATATAACATAAAATACTGCTGAAAGATAATAATCTTAGGCGATTAGCACATTGGCAGGGACTATCTATCCTTACTTTTGAAAAAATTATCTTTCTCAGTTTCAAGAAAAAAATATAAAGTTTTGTAAAACTGCGAAATTTTTTGATTCAACAGCGATAACTCAATAGAGGTTAATTCAATCTCTAGCAAATTAACTGATTACAAACGTTTAAGAAGAATCCATGACTAACAATTCTCAGCCTTCCTCTATACTTTTCGTTGACCCTAACGTTGCAGACTATCAAACTTTAGTTAATAGTGTTGAACTGGGGACAGAAGTAGTTATTTTAGATGCTAATAGTAACGGGATTGAGGACATTGCAGAAATATTAGGCAACTATAGCGATCTCGACAGCATACAAATTCTTTCTCATGGCAATTCAGCTAGTTTACAGCTAGGGAATACCAGCCTAGACGATAGCAACATTGAGAGTTACCAAAACCAGTTGCAACAGTGGGGACAAGCCCTAAGTAGCAATGGGGATATTATTTTATATGGTTGTAATGTCGCAAAAGACGAACTAGGACAGGGTTTTATTAATGGCTTGAGTGAAATTACCGAAGCGGATATTGCTGCTTCCGATAACTTAACAGGTAGTAGTGATTTGGGGGGAGACTGGATATTAGAAGCAACTACAGGTTTTATAGATGCACCTCTGGCATTTCAGGTAGAAGCGATGTCTGCTTTTAATTCTGTGTTACAGACCTTTATGGTTACAAACACTAACGATAGTGGTGCGGGTTCTTTACGACAAGCTATTTTAGATGCGGAAAACAATAATAATGGCGGAACGAAAGATATTATTGATCTATCTATGATCGCAGGTCAAACGATTAATATCTTTAGTAGTTTACCTACCATCGCCGAACAAGTTGAAATACGAGGAAATGGTGTCACTATTGATGGTGGTGATCCCGCGCTTAATCCCATATATTTTCCATTAGCATTTGTTCAGGATCCATTAACTATTTTCGCCCGTCAAATATTAGCAATTAATGCTCCCAATACCCAAATAATATTATCTGATTTAATTTTTCGAGATGGTCGTGCGGAAGGTATTCGTGGAGTCTCTGGCGGAGGCGGAGGTTTAGGTGCTAATCTTGGCATCTGCGAGAATTCCACAATCTTGTTTTTCTGCTCCCAAATTTTACTCTTGTTTGATGGAGACTTTAATCTAATTTAATGGTGCCTTGATCTCAGCCCAGCTCCACTAGCTAACGGGACTTAATATTAGCCAGTTCGGCAAAGCTAAAAATTCTCTAACTGGCTAAATTGGTGAATATTATTATATTACTAATATAGTTCTGAGATTCTCCGCGATCGCATTTAAACGCTCCAGGCGATCGCTGGTAGCAAAAAAGTAGGATGCTCCCATTGAGCATTAAACATTAAACAATTTTCAAATAAACACTAAATCTTTTGACTCTTGACTTTTGACTCTTGTAGGGGACGGGGCTTATAAAGGGCGGACACAGGTTCCGCCCACAGCCCCTCCGCTTCGCGAATCGCCCCTACTAACTATTAACCACTCACAAATAAAGAATCATGGCAAAAACATTAGTATCTCAAAAGTTTGGAGAAGTAGCCAATAATCCTATTGGTTTGGACAAAGAAGTTACCCTCCCTCTCTGTGAAGGTTTGAATCTTGCCCTAGCAAGTTTTCAAGGTTTATATCTGCAATATCAAAAACATCATTTTGTAGTTGAAGGTGCAGAATTTTATTCGATCCATCAATATTTTCAAGAAAGCTATGATGCGGTGCAAGGTCATGCTCATGATATTGCGGAACGTTTAAACGGTTTGGGAGGTACTCCCGCAGCTAGCTTTAGCAAATTAGCCGAGCTTTGTTGTTTTACTCCCGAAGAGGATGGTATCTTTGACTGTCGCCAAATGATCGTTAACGATCTAGCTGCCGAACAAAAAATTATCGAGCTAATACGCTCTCAATCAGCCCAAGCTGAAAGTTTAGGCGATCGCGCTACTCGTTATCTTTACGAACAAATTTTGTTGGCTACTGAAGAAAGAGCCTTCCATCTCGATCACTTCTTAGCTACCGACAGCCTTACTTTAGGTTTTATCGGTAATTAGTCAAGCTATTCGTAGGGGCTTTCAGTGCCGTTCGCCCCTACGGTCATTAGTTGCCAAAAAAAGGACATTCATTATGCCACCAATTCAAATTAACGATACAACTTTAAGAGATGGGGAACAGGCAGCAGGAGTTGCTTTTACTGTCGCCGAGAAAGTTATCTTTGCAACCTTGATGGATACCATTGGGGTACAGGAGCTTGAGGTAGGCATACCTGCAATGGGTAGCAGCGAAGCAGAAGCGATTACTGAGATTAATAATCTGGGTTTAAAGACCCTAATTACTGGCTGGAATCGGGCGGTACGTTCGGATATCGATGCTTCCTTAGCTTGTGGGTTACAACGGGTACATATATCTGTTCCCGTCTCCCCAATTCAAATTGCTGTTAAGTTTCAAGGTAATTGTCAGTTAGTTTTCGATCGC
>JAAUYH010091881.1_pt1 | contig 27717 bp, 14 predicted proteins | sample 7278061 | NCBI WGS metagenome assembly JAAUYH01 (sample SAMN14350203, study PRJNA611818) | marine sediment metagenome | isolation source: surface marine sediment (0.6m) | place: French Polynesia: Moorea | collected 2018-08
ATGAACAATCTAGTCCACATGAACATAATGGATCTGGTGACATGAATCCATGGACACCTTCCTCGGAACCTACACGTGATTTCGCACCCAGCACACAATCTGAGCAGGGAGAAAGGATGCCTAAATATTCCAGTAATATTATGAACAGCTTTCATTCCGACCAAATGAATGTTGCAGGTACATCGCCGACGACAGAAGTTCAGGAACCTCCTAAAAACGAGCAGTCCAGTACAAACGAACACAGTAACCCCGGCGACTTAAACCCATGGGCATCTACCTCCTCGGAACCCACACGTGATTCTGCTCCCAGCACCGAACCTGCACAAGGAGAAGAAACCTCAAAATATTCAAACGATGTTATGAACAGCTTTTATTCTGACCAAATCAATGTTGAAAGTGCACCACCAGTACCAGACGTTCAGAAACCTCTCATGAATGAACAGCTCAACTCAGATGAGCATAGTGGTCCCAGTGACTTGAACCCATGGGCGCCTTCATCCTTGACTGCTACACATGATTTCGCTCCGAGTATACAATCTGAACAGGGAGAAGGGATATCGGAACAATCAAACGATGTTATGAACAGCTTTTACTCTAATCATACCCCTGTTCAAGGACCACAGCCAGTGGCAGAAGTTGAGGAATCTCTTAAGAACAAACAGTCCGGTATAAATGAGCACAGTAATTCCGTTGACTTGAATTCATGGGTACCTGCCTCCTCGGAACCCGTACATGATTTTGCTCCCAGCACACAATCTGAACAGGGAGAAGGGATACCGAAACATTCGAACGATGTCATGAACAGCTTTTATTCTGACCATATCAATGTTGAAGGTGCACCGGCAATTGCAGGCGTTGAGGAACCGCGTAATGATGAACAATCCAGTCCTGATGAGCAGAGTGGTTCCGGTCAGTTGAACCCATGGGCACCTGTCTCCTCGGAACCCACACATGATTTTCCTCTCAGCACACAATCTGTAGAAGAAGGGATGTCGAAATATTCGAGCGATGTTATGAACAGCTTTTATTCTGACCAAATCAATGTTGAAAGTGCACCACCAGTACCAGACGTCCAGAAACCTCTCATGAATGAACAGCCCAACTCAGAGGAGCATAGTGGTTCCGGTCAATTGAACTCGTGGGTACCGGCCTCCTCGGAACCCACACATGATTTTGCGTCCAGCACACAATCGCTGCAGGGAGAAGGGGTGTCAAAATATTCGAACGATGTCATGAACAGCTTTTATTCTGACCAAACCAATGTTAAAGATGCACCCCCAATGATTGAAGTTGAGGAGCCTCCTACAAACGCACACTCTGGTCCAGAGAAGCATAGTGGTACTGGTCACCTGAACCCGTGGGCACCTGCTTCCTCGGGCTCTGCAAGTGTTGTCGCTCCCAGTTCAAAATCTGAGCGAATGGAAGGGACATCAGAATATTCGAACGTCGTCATGAACAGCTTTTACTCTGACCACGTTGCTCTTCAAGGACCATCACCTGTTGCTGAGGTACAGGAGCCTCTTAAGAATGAAGAGCGCAGTACAAACGAGCACCACAACGCCGGTGACTCGAATGCTTGGGCACCGGCCTCCTCGGAACCTACACATAATTTTGCTCCCAGTACACAATCTGAACAGGGAGAAGGGATGCCGAAGTATTCGAGCGATGTTATGAACAGCTTCTATTCTGGCCAAAGCACTGGTCAAGGAGGACCGCCTGTCCCAGCTGTACAGGAACCTCTTAAGAGTGAAGAGTTCAGTACAAATGAACACAGTAATTCCGGTGAATTGAATCCATGGGCACTTACTCAGAAGGACCCCGCGAGCGGTATCGCTCCCAGTGCACATTCTGGACAAGAAGCAATCTCAAAATATTCGAGCAATGTAATGAATAGCTTTTATTCTGACCAAACTACTATTCAAGGACCGCCGCCAACGATAGAAGTTCAGAAACCTCGTAATAATGAACAATCTATTCCACATGACCATAGTGGTTCCAGTCACTTGGACCCATGGGCACCTGCCTCCTCGGAACCCGTACATGATTTTGTTCCCAGCACACAATCTGAGCAGGGAGAAGGGATACCAAAACATTCGAACGATGTCATGAACAACTCCTACTCTGACCACACCGCTGTTCAAGGACTGCCGCCTGTTGCAGAAGTTCGTGAACCTCTGAAAAATGAAGGATTCAGTCCTCGTGAACGTATTGGTTCCGCTCTGTCGAATCCACGGGCGTCATCTTCCCCGGATGCGACAAGTGGTGCTGTTCATAGTACAGATTCTAGACAAGGAGAAAGCGCACCAAAATATTCCAATGATGTAGTCAACAGCTTCTACTCAGACCAAACCCCGATTGCAGATCCGTGGTCTGTCGAGGATAGCGCCAATTCTATGGCACATCCAATTGAACATACTAACCCGACATACTCACCAAATACGTCTGCCCTTCACCCTGCTCATGAGCCTGAATCAGTTTCATATTCACCGATGACTTCGGCACCTGTGGATACTGGCGACTTATGGTCATCGTACAGCCCCACTAAGCTTGATAGCCATTACGATGGAGTGCCCGCACCTGTTAATAACCCACATGCTCAACCGTTTGCACAATCATTTTCGATAATGGACTCTACTATATCGGATGAACGCAGAACTCCGCGAGCGTTAATGACTTGGGGCTTTGGTGGTTCTCTTGTTGTGTTGACACATGGAAAGACCGGCTCTATTTATGAAGAATCTTCGAAGCCTGCGAAGGTGAGAATCTACGATATGTCCACGATTGCCCAGGACAACGCCAACGAAGACTGGACTGTAGCTGTAGAAACAGTAGCCGCTTTGGAACCTTCGGCCTCCAATCTTTCAACATATGCCGATATGTGTGACCGGCTTTCAACCTATTCAATGGGAATGGACCGGAAATCATCCGAAAGTATATCCTACATGTGGCGTTTTCTAGCGACCATGTGCCGAAACCCGAAAGGAAACTGGTACCCCAAGTTTTCTGAGGTTTTAGGCGCACGTCTTTCGGTACCACTTTTTAATCATGATACGAATGAGCAGCAACTTCAAGACTCACCTCTACGTTTTGGTTCTCCTGAAGAAGTAAAATCCCAAGACGACAAGGGTCAGGCTGCGGTTCAAATTGAAAGTTTGTTGACTCGTGGTCAGTCTGCCGACGCTGTGAATGTTGCAAGAAGCTCTGGTCTTTGGCCATTAGCGTTGATTATATCTTCCTCTATGGATCAGACGGCTTTTATGAATGCTGTTTCTGTGTACGCACGCGAAAGTCTCGTGAATGGTACTGCCCTTCAAACATTATGCTTGTCTATGTCTCAGAATATTAACGAACTTGTCGAGGTGGCTACCTCAGCGGAGGGTGTACGCAACTGGAAGAAAACAGTATCGATACTTCTGAATCAAAAGGGTTCCCCGAATGCACCAGGCCGTGAAGTAAGAGTCATTGAAAAAATTGGCGACGCGCTAAGTCACCGAGAGAAAGACCTTGTTGCCGGACATTTATGTTACTTGATATCAGGTAAGATTAAGGCGCTTTCTGTGGATTCAGGTGAAGTCCCCCTTCTGGGTGTCGACTCAACAATTCCTTCTGGTCGTCCAGGTTCCATGGGTTCTCTCATTCCCATTCTGCAGTCAGTTGTCTATGAAGCCGTATTCTCCGCTCAACACGGCCAACAATTCCCTCACTTGTTACCGTTTCGTCTGCAGATCGTGTACGAATTGATTTCTGTCGGGAAACTGGAGTTGGCTTACCAACATGTTCAACTCATCATTTCCTCTGTTCGGGTTCTGCTAGAAAGGCGTAGCCAGGTTTCAAACTTGTTGACTGCACCCTTTCTTTCTACTCTCGAATCGGTCGAAGTACAACTGAAGAATAGGTTGAAAGGAACATCGGATAGTACTGGTGGAAAACTGATGGCGCTGAAGCAATCCATTTCATCTGTCTTCAAGAAATCAACAGAGGCTATATTATCGACATCTGCATCAGTAGCATCCGGGATGAATGTACCAGTGTCTAGTGAGCCCGTGCAAACAGATCATAGTGCACTTGAGACGGCGAATCCGGCCAGTAGCAGTTATTATGAGGATGGCGCTCAATATGATTTGCGGCAGCGAAGAATGGATAGTTTTGAACAAAGCTCTCCGGATTCGTCAAAGTATGGAGCTCGTGAACCCACTGAATCTTTCTCTCAGAACTATGCTGCAAGTCAGCCAAGCCCTTCATTCTCGGGCTCTACTGAACCCAGACAAACAAGTCTCCCGCCTCATCATGTCTATGGGCATCCGCAATCCATGCCAATAGCTTCAAACAACTTCTCTGTGCCATCAAACCAGATGAATATGAACATGAATCAAACTCGATCGAGCACAACTGCGACCAGCTCAACTAGGGAGACTGTTACCGGAAACGAAACTGTGGAATCGAAGTCTGAATCTGGGTGGAATTCTTTCGTCGCCAATACCATCAAGGTCCTTGCTCCTGCCGAAGGGGATTTGTCTCCACCGCCTGTTAGTACAGGAACAGATACCTTCCGGAACATGGCTACTAGTCCGAGATCCCAAAATTCTTCAGGTCTATCTCACATGCGATCTGCTTCGATGGGTGATGTTCCATCAATGATGGCCTCTTCTGACCCACGAAACTTGTGGGATCCGAACCGAAGAGACGTGGACCCTCGTAGATATTCCGTCGCAGGATTTGGTCAATCGCGTCAATTTGGAGGAATCGAACAATCTAATAGTTCTCAACCTCAAGACCCGTCTTTTGGTGAAGAGCGTCGGTCCGTTCCCGGTCATCGGAGAACAACTTCAGATATTACACACGAAATTCAAGCATCGGAAAGCCGACCCCCAAGACCCCCAAGACGTGACAATGAGAACAACGAGGAAGGTCGTGAAAAATCGCGTGGGACAGGATCTACCTGGTTTCGTCGAAGTAGGTTTGCCGCCCGTCTTCTCGGTGCGTTTGGTGCTCCAAAGCAAGCACACATGGGAGAGGAGAACAAGTTTGTTTTCGACAAAGCTCTTGGACGATGGGTTATCCCAGGTGAGCCTACACCCGACTTAGATGAATCTCTTGCACCTCCACCAGATGATGATGAACTAAGCAACAGTGGATTTAGTAACTTCCCAGATTCGCGGCAACAAACACCAGATTCTTTGCATGGACAACTGCCGAACCCCAGTCAAGATGCAAATCTGAATGACCTTTCGAACCAAACACTCGGACCAAGCATGTACGGTAATGCACCAGCGGGATACCAACACCAACAATCGCAATTTCCGTCACAGGCAGCTCAGAGCTTTTCACCACCGATCGGAGCCTACACAGAATCGGGAACTCTGTCAGGGAATGTGTCAGTGAATGATTCGACATCGCAGAATGGATATGGAGATAACATGAGCGAAACGTCAGTTCAGTCAGCAGTATCGGCCCCAGCCCTAAGAAGATCAATGCTCTCGGACGTGCCTCCTCCCGTGGCACCAATCACTAATAGGTATAGAGCAGGTCGAGCAAAACTATCAGGTCGACGAGCGTATGTGGACACTTTTAATCCGGGGAGTCAAAGCTCAATTCCAGCAGGAATTCCAGCACCTTTGAGACCTCCAAGTCAAATTATGTCGTCGTCGTCGGGAGCAGGGAATATGAAGATCTTTACGCCAGCGCCAGCTAGTACAGAAGCAGCATCGAGTTGGCATTCATCGGTAATAGATGAGACATCGAGCGTTGCTAGTGGAAATAACATGCAGAGTAGTGGACAAAGTAATGTGCAGTCACAACAACAAGCATATTCGTCGAACAACTCGGTTGAATCGTCACTCCCAGCTGCTGCTGCAGAATCAGAAATGTCGCCGCAGACTTCGTACTCAACGAGTCATAGGTGGGAGTCTAGTCAAACACCTCAATATCGACCAAATCGGAACTCAGCACCAGCCCCACCCGGACCAAGAATGAGTGCTTAGTTCTTTGTATTAATTTACATAGCGCTAACTAATAAAAGAGTAATGGTCTGTGTACCTATTCTTGTTGGGCATAACTTGGGCAGCAATATGAAACGAATAAGATTGGTTAAGACAAGAAAAGTTGGTCGATAATCTGCATGTTTCATGGTAGTTGTGTCTGTTCTTGGGGATCGCATTTCCACAGCCTAATGTATCAGTGTGAATGATTGAGAGCCCTCATTCTTGTTTGCTTGCTTACCACGAAAGGCGGGATTACGCAATGCATTTTATCAAATTTGAGTTACACACTTCATGACACGGCCTGTTACATTGCATATAGGGCTCATTTTGTTACACAACCTCGAATTGAATGGGATCAAATGTACCGTACGTGCGACTTATTTACGAGATTCATGAACTTCTGCCGAAATAGGTGGTAGAAGTGGTACCCGTCTTGAATTATCGAGCTATTGTGCTTTGATTTTTCAAATAAATGAAAGGTGGTATTAGAAGTATGGGCAGTCAAAAAATGTGCTATGCAATCATCGTTTTAGTTTCGGTACTCTTTCATGGATCAGAGTATTACCAACCCTACTGGCTACCGAAGGGATATGAAATTTTTACAACATCATTCACATACAGCTGTATGTTAATTTGTAAATTTTAGTGGACTACTCCTCCGTTCCAGAATACTTGTCCGGATTTCATTAACTTTCGAGTTAACCGCGTTCTTCTCAGATTAAAAGTAATAGTAGTAGCAGAAGTACTTAGATGGGATAGTAAAGGAACATTTAAATTTGCTTCTCCAAACCACCGTCCGCTTCATCCTTTTACTTCAGTTCAATTTGCCGTATCTTTTGTTGAAGGTGGGTATGGAGAGTTCGTGTAAGTACAGCGGATCGACAGGTGATCAATAGTTCAGGTAGTTCAGCAAAATACGGCGTTATCAGACGTAATGAATTTGCTACGTGGAACGTCTGGAAAACCACACTATACCGCATACGAAGTGGAAGTACCACAGACGGGTCACTAATGCCATTAGGAATGTCATCGATGATTAACACACATAGACTCGTGGTGTCATACTGTGAACAAGGTGAATGAAGGGCCTGGTCAATTAATCTAAGACTAGTGAAAATGCGGTCAAGTACTTTGGAACGGAGGGAGCAGCGAGTATTTCTGGATGTGTAACGCATTTCTTTGATCTGCATGGTGTAGAAAAGTCTGATCGAGCAACAATTTGAGTTCAATAATTTAATTCAATGACTCCAATGATTCAAGTAATGGCAAATTCCAGTGTGACCTTGTAGAAGAATTCACAAGCTATAGAGCATGTTGGTCGTCCGCAGCGTAGTGTTGCATTTCTGACTACTGGTTGTAAATTAGTGCTAAATAGATATCTTATATCAAGCAAAGTTAAGTGATGCAATTATTACTTGACAGAAACTCTAGTCAGAATAATCGCATTCACAAATATCCAGTAGAGCATCATTAAAAGGTGCACTCGTCAATTGAGACAACCCTCTAGCTGAAACAGGCAGAGAAGTCCTACTATAAATCCGTAGAAATTTTAGTTTGCGAGTAATTAGTGCAGTAGAAATGTAGGCTTGTGAAAAATGTGCAACCAATAGACCTCCGGGCAACATTGCGACGTAATTAGCACGTGTGTTGATTTGAATCGCTGATAATCTTATTGAGGAGTTGAGTGGTGAAACCACTCAGAAAATCCACTGACTGAGAAACTGAATGTTATATATTTAGCATATTCTAGTCAATTTCCAAGCGAAATATCTACGCAAGAGGAACTCAATGAATTAATTGTGCAGTCAATTATTGTTCAGTCTGAAATATCATCAATCGCCTAACACCGATACGACGGCGATGTTACTTGCTGCAGATTGATAAACTCCAGGATACTACTTTTGCATGAATTTAGTAACTAGTCCGACAATACGTGAAAAACTCAAGATTTCAGGCAGTTCATTTTGTCGTATTGGTAAGAACAAAAATCTTCAAGTAACCAGGTGAAAAACTGCTGTTCTCTATCGACGAGATGTGCATTGTCTCTGCTAAAGTCTCATCATGGATGAGCTGCTGGTCAAGGTTGTGAGGTTTGAGCGTAATACGCAACTTTTCGTTACACACTCGTCAATGAAGAAACATGCGCGAATAAATGCGGCCACGTATGGTGTATCCAATTTCAGAGCAGTCAGTCGTTACATTTAGAAGTTTACTTGCAGAAATACTATGCACTGTTCTGTATCTTTACATTGGAAGGTTGGTGCAATCCTTCTTCCTAGGCATAAAATGGAAATAAATGAATTGCGAATCGTGGCAAGTAACTTACCGCGGAAGAGAATTTATAAATTAGATAAAACGAGTTCTTTCTATCATGTGGGTCCTCGGAAATCGCACTAACGCCGTTCCGAAGACAAGAAAACTGCCCTCGGCACTTAACTGCAAAAGCAAGAACCAAAATCAGCCTTTTTGTTTGTTGATGTGGGTGGGTCGCTTCGTATTCCGGTCCAGTACATTCAACACGTATATGAGACGAAGTGTTTAAGGTATTCTCTACTAAGTACTCTAAAACAAAGCTAAACTTATCAAAAGAACGCTCGAATGGGCGATGACCAGTTTCAAGTGTGGATGACATACTAGAACAATGAAGTTTGTACTGTTACGACCAGAGAAGACGTGAATTCAATTTTTACTACAATCGGAGATCTTTTTGAATCACAATTATAATCAAAATCTACTGAAAGCTGTTCCAATCCATCCAGAATCCGGATAATAATTGTCTCTAATAGACTTTTCAAAAACCCAGGGATTGAAAATTATATTTAATCATTTGTTTCACGAATTTTTCTCTACTTTTCCGATCGTTTTAAACACTTAGCTTCTGCAACTATAGTCTGTCTCTAACTATCGCTATTAATTTTCAGAAGTAAAATAGTTTTCAGGATTAATGGCGACATTTTGTGTCGATCTTTGCCCAAAACTTCAGCAGCAATACATAGAAGTCGTTCAAATTCTGCAACCTACCTTTATCGGAAGCTCGAATCCATATACTTGTCTTCTCAAGCACTTTTAGGCGTTTCTTATTTGCTGGAATTTGTTCAGATACACTCACTTCAATCAAATTTATACGAGAACAGTCGTTGTTAACAGAACTTGGATAAACTTTGGCATGGTTTTGTTTCAAAATCTTCCAGACCATCGAGGTTTCTTTCTTGAAGTTTTATAAACCTGTTGATTGATTTTTTTTCTCATTCTCCAGCACGTTTTTATACCGGTATATCCAGTCCCTTATTTGCAACCATGTATACTGGAATGTGTCCTTCATTACGACAGGCTGCATTATTCTTGATACGAACATAGATTGCTTGTCTGCGATCTGCTAATGACTGCCCTTTGTTTGTAGATCCAGAGTGACACTCTGAATTTCAACGATTCATTAGTACATTTTTCAACTTATTTTTGAATGCCAATCCTTAATTTATATACACGTTTGCTTCTGATTTATTTTCAATTCGTACCATTTTCTATCTTAAATTTCGCCAGCGCTGCAGCATAAAATATTTTCCTGAGCATCTTGTTTTGTTGTCAATAATAGGATCTGATATCGTCATATTTTTTGCATTGTTCGAGTTGTTGATTTTGATTTAAAATCAATCATAGTTTTTTGACCGAATTTATGATAAATGAAAGCTCTGAGCCGTTTTCGACCGTTCGTTCCACTTCAAGATCGAAGTTGTGACTTAAGAATTGAATATGCGAAATAGATAGATTATTCGCTATTCTTCGATTTACTGTAGTATAGTGGACGATTTGGCAAATTACCCAATTGTCGTAATTAATTCGATTAATTTCAAATACATCTCTGAATTTTTGGATGTGAATTTGGGCATCAAACTCTTCAGCTTCAACTTCAACTAAGTCACTCTCTTCTGTTGTGACTGTATAAATCGAAATCACAGAAATAGGAACAGTACGTAACTTCCTTTGTTCTGTAGTCTAATACCCCGATTTTTGTTAAAAATTACATTAACCACGAATATGCCAACGAGATATGGTCCCTCGTGGCTCCAACCATCGTACATTATCGCACCTTTTCTCGTCTTCATTTCTTTTGTAATTTTCGTCTCCACTATTGCCAAAAATTCTAACATAACTTCTCGAATCGTTTCGTAAGACAAATTATACGGATATTTAGACAAATTGTAAAAATCTTTTCGTGATAGTTCGTAAAGTAACAGAAGCCTAGAAAATGAATCTGATATTGTCATGAACTGCTTTTTTCACGAGGATTGATTTCATATTCATAAAGTTCCGAGTTAACAACTGTCGAATCGTTGACTGTTTTTCTTCTTTTTTATGTCTAAGTTTCCAAGTTAAGTACTGAAAAATTGACACTAAATGGCATTTTCGAACATGACTGTACACGTTTCTGTATTCAGCGGTTTGTTGGCTGCAATATTTCCCTTTGGTACCTTCTCTCACTTCACATGGATCTTCTTTAGGGCAGAAGAATATACTTTGCAATACTCATTTTCTTCGTCCATATTTTTCATTCACATCTCAAGGTTCAATGCGTAGCAATGCATTAAAGTTTGAAAGATTTCTTTGTCACTGGACCTGATTTCGGAGCTCATGCCGGAAATTTTAATTAGTCCTCTCAAAATTTTGCAATCTACTCCTACTAAGAATCTAATAAAACGCCTGGTGATGTAGAATAAAAACGTCGATTGACATAATTTAAAACTATAAGCATTTAATTGAATTCTGCAAACTTGCTGAAAAACTCTGGTCTCTTGCCAATCCATACAATAATCTACCACAGCGATTTCAATCCGTCAAAAATCCAATCCAATCACAATCGGATTGTGATTGGCAATCCATTTCTCGTCTTCCCTGGTTACGACTGGTAATATTCTGTTCAAAATGGACAACTGTGAAGGTTCTGAGTGTTGAAATTCATATGATAGTTCAGTTCAAGTCTGCATGCGCCTGCAAATCAGATACCTTAGTGGGCGGGTGCAATAAAGAGAGATACGAGAAATGCACGGAGGAACAGAACCTACATGTCGCCCTTCATGTAGGAAGCAACCTGTCGAAATTCGCCTGCGAGTCTGCTTGAGAGATAAATTCATTAACCTTTATCGAAAAAAAGGAAGACCCCGTAAATATTATTCCAACCAAATGAGCATACGTCCCTACTCTAATACAAAATAGATATACAAATAAAAATGATGTCAATATTCATATACAGAAGAAAGGAAAGTCCACTCGAATCTAAGAGCAGTATTTGAATGTACTTCCCTTGCTTCTGTATTGCGAACGGGCAACTCGTCGGTTGAGAAAAATCGAGAGCTCACGCGAACACAGGGCGCACCCTAGAATAAGGCCCTACTGTATAGTATAAAAATATTGATTTAGTATTGAAAAGCGAAAGTGAAATGCGCACAACCACCGATACACAAAGATTTTCGAACCTTTCAGAGATAATCACTACAATTGTAGGAAAAGCACTTCGTGGTCAGGAGGAGTGTAAGCTCGTGCCACGGTACGACAACACCCTTTCGAAGGTGTCGAAGCTCTCTACAGGGTTGATGCGCCCACCGACCAAAGCCAGAATACGCAAACTCAATCGAGCTCGGGTTGCGTCAAGAAAGCAGTAGTGTAGTGCAACGCTATCTCGGAACCACTGGTGGGATGCTATGGTGACTCGCGCGGCACGAATGTTGATCATGCTAGCCATGGGAGAGTTATATAGTTTAGAATTCTCTCAAGGTGCAGTGCCCTCCCGATTTGAAATACTTTGTCGTAGTTAGTGTTATATTTTAATGTAGTTATATATGTTGTGATCGCCTTCCCTCAGCCGTGGCCATCCTTTTGGGCTTGGTGTTTCTTTGTGTTCCTCCCCTCGCACACAGGTAGATCACGATATCACTGGGTCTAATACCAATTCAGTACGGTAGAATAGCAGGATTTTCTTCACAGAGACCGGCAGAATGGGTTCGTGTGTGTCCATAGCACTACCCGTTCACACTGAAGTTCCGCAACCTAGCTGGGTCCACTCTAGGTAGGTAAAGGTCAGCACTAGCTTTTTACCTGTAGCGTTGTCGGACTAATTAGACAGCCGCTTTCGAGCCCGGCTTACAAAGTGAGTAGAAAGTCTAATCTGTCTCAATGATAGCCGATAAATATCTAACCCGAAAAATACAAGACGGCTCTATGCCACAAACTTATCCAGATGGATTGATTAAACTCATAGTAGTGTCCTCTCTTCGATTTATCGTGTAGTCAAACTTTAAATGAAAGCTAGAAATTTGAAATTCTTGCAAAATTTGCCACAGTATTAGTAAGTTCCAATAGTAATTACTGAAAAAATATTGACTTAGTCCTAAGGATTTTTCTAAGAATTACTCCTTTTTCTAAGTGAATAGAAGTGTTTCCGGAGATTTATTACACCATATCGCCACACCATATTCTCCCTATAGATCTGTCGAAGATTTTGATACTGTGTCTCTAGTAAATCATACTCCCGCCGTTCCAAAATACATGACCGAATTTCATTAATGTTCGAGTTTATCGCGGTCTTCTCAAATTCAGCTTCGCTGCTTTGGGCACCGTCTCTTGACATGTTTCGTCATAGTGTAGAAGTGACAGTAGTAGCAGAAGCACCCAGAGGGAGTAGTAAAGGGCCATTTAAATTTGCTTCTCCAAACCACCTCTTGGTTCAACCTTTTCCTTCAGTTCAATTTGCCGTATCTGTTGTTGAAGATGGATATGGAGAGTTCGCATAAGTACAACGGATCGATAGGTGATCAAAAGCTCGGGTTGTTCAGCGAGATATTGGCGTTATCAGTCGTAATGAATTTGCTACGAATAACGTATGAAAAACGACACTATACCGCGTACGAAGGAGAAGTACCACAGACGGGTCACTAATGCCATTTAGAATGTCATCGGTGATGACCATACATAGACTCTAAGTGTCATATTGAGAACAAGCTTAATGAAGGGACAGTTCAGGTGAACTAAGACCAGTAAAAATAGAGAAATCGGTCAAGTATTTTGGAATGGAGGGAGTAGGTAAATAATAAGAGAGTACTTATTGAGTCAGCATTTTCATCTGGCTTCAGCATTATTTTTAAGGAGTTTTGTCGTCTCAATCTAGATTCGAAAATGAATATATATATAATTAAAAAGGACTTTCAGCTCTAGTTGAGAAAGTATACAGTACACAAATTTTAATCAAAAAGACACAGACGATGATTCTTTTCTAGTATAGAGAACCCAGCGGTATGCAGTGAAAGAATTACTATCATGATTTCGCGGAAGAGCTAATTACTTTGAAAACAAGAGTTTTGAGTAAGTGCGAATAGAGGATTGCTTTTTTCCAACTAAATGTATCAGATTCTATATCTGCAATTCTAGAGGAACATTATATTTTTATTGTGAAAAATTAGTACATATTCAGAGGTTTATTCTTTCAAATGACACTTGGCGTTTGTTATTTGGCTGTAAGTATGACGTATGGTATTGTGCTTTACTTATTCTTGCTACTAATCAACCTTCGCCACTTGTTTCCTTATCTCCCAGTTTCTGGTAAGACAAGGTCACCCAGTCCAACATTGGCCACCGAGGCAATGGCGACTCCCGAAACACCCGTCGGTGAGCGGCAATTGATAGATGCTTCAGGTTCGTATTCTGGGAAACTTGAGATACCCACTTCTGTAGCATCCAGCTGTGTTTACGGCGTGGTGGCTGTGATCGGATGTCAGTCCAGTGGCAAATCAACTTTACTCAATGCTTGCTTCGGCACTGCGTTTCCAGTGCTCAATGCCGCTTCGCGGGGCCGAAGACGCACTACTCTCGGCGTATGGGGTGCACTGACCTCAGATAGAGATTCACCCCTTGTAGTGCTCGATACTGAGGGCGCTGACAGCCGCGAAAGAGGAGACGGTGCTCGTTCCTTTGAGAGTCGTACGGCTCTGCTTGCAGTGGCTCTTTCCGATGTCGTTGTTGTGAATATGTGGGCTCATGACATCGGACGCTATTCAGCTGCCAACTATGAGTTATTTGAGACTGTTTTCGCCCATGCAGTTCTGCTACGCAAAAGCGGTAGCATGCGTCATTGTGTCCGTATTCTTGTCGCTATCCGAGACTATGATGGGCTCTCTGATGTTGCGCACATTCAACGCGTTCTTTTAGGAGATCTGAAGGCTATATGGGAACGGGTACAATTGAAAAACATGAGTTTTGATGAACTTTTCAAGATAAGTTTTGCTACGTTACCACATTTGAAATATGCAAAGGAGCAGTTTTCCGCTCGTGTCATTGATTTCCGAAATGATATCAATAACCTGGTCCGTGCTGCGCTTGTTGATTCTACAAGCCCACGTACGCCTCTCGCCGCTTTTGATGCATTAAGCTCAGCAATCTGGCTAGATGTGAGCAATGCGACTGGGGGGATAGGGGACGAAGCCACATTTACTCTGGATGTACCAAAGCATGCTGCGTTAGCTGCACATTACTCGCTTGGCCACATCGTCGCTAACATTATAGAACAGGTCGTAGTTCCCCCTGCGGAGGAGCTTCGCGATGAACTGGAACAGAACTGGACCACACCAATGGAGAATTATGCTTCTCGTGTTCTTGAAATTGTTGATACTGCTCTGCAACGGTACGATGAGCTAGCAAGGCCGATTAGAGAAGCAGATGGGGGTGCGGAGGCTGGAGAAGTTCGGAGACGAGAACTTGGCCAAGAACTTGTCAATCTCGTGTCCCAGTTGAGAGAACGTTATCTTTGGGTCTGTCGAGATTCGACAATGACTGGGTTTGAAGAAGAATTCGGTCCATTGGTAGCAAGCGATAACGGGTATTTGAGACAAGCCAGAAGAATAGCAAGCAAGTACATAGCCAAGTACAAAGAGTATTTCGAGGAAGCAAAATTCCCTGAAGTTCTAGACAAATACCTTGAGGAGAAGGACATTTTGCTGACAACGGTTGATGGATATGGAAGTGATCCCCCGTCAGACGAGACCCTTGGTGTGAATGGTGATAGTTTTGACGCAGACGGGCCGCTTCTAGTTGATGGACCAGCCTCAACACCAAATGCTAGAATGGCCGCGATTCTCGCCCTGGAAGAAGACAGCGAAGATGAGAATATGAATGAGTATGCAGTCGATCGCTTTATGAAGGACTTGCATCGACTAGTTGAAGAGAAGAGAAGGATGGGGGAAGTAATGGCTATACCAGTTCCCCGTGTTCAAAGAACACCGTGGTGGAAAGGATTGCTCATGAGAGGTTTAATGCTACTCATTAACTACGTGCAAGCAAGGCAACATCATTTAGCCAGTGTACGTGCACAGCGGCAGCACGAAGAAGAATTCCCACCAGTTCCGACATTCTAGGAAATTCTAACTTGTTAAATTTGTCAACAACCCTCCAGACGAAATTAGTCTTCATCTTCAATAGTTTTTTTCATTTCTTCTATCGAGTCACCAGTTGCAGTCACTAGAAAGCGAACAGAATCACCTCCATAATTCCCTAGAAGCGTAAGGGCGGCCCAAATATCACGACGCTGATTTTCGTGCGGGACGTGTAGAATACCACGAACACTGGTATCGACAGACTCAATACTTGAAACAACGAACTCGAATTGAGCACTGCCAAGCTCCCCAAATGCCTCAATCAATGCTTTGTCAACGACACGCTGGAATCCTTTAGCGTCGGCGACATGTCCGGAGTAATGCACAAAGAAGAACGGACCAGCTGAAGCTTCACTTGAATTCTGTCTTCTATTTCGCCTTCGATTGGCAGGCATCGTGCTTTGCTTGGGGAATGGGATGATTTAGTCGGTTAAATTGTTTGCACAAACCGTAGTTGGGATAAATTGACGAGGATCAAAACTATTTTCACAAGTTATAATTGGTCGATCCACCTGTTGCTCATGTAACAAGATCATAATTTTACCGTCGTTAGCCACTTACAGTGCTACAACTCTGTTTGTGCGCTCAACTTCTGTTCTGACTTCAACAGTCATTGTAACTTTCTATGCATCTACCAGCCATAGTTGTACCTGAAAATGCACGGTCGAACAATGCGAAGAGGAGGTTACGTAGTAGGCGCTCTCCTAAGCAGCTCGAAGCAACTGCGAAAAGGAGACGTGCCATTTATTTTCCTCGATCGGAACAAATTCAAAGCGCTCGTGAGCAATTGCCTTGCTACATGCACGAACAGGAATTCATTGAGTGCGTACGGAAGAATGATATTGTGATGCTCTCGGGTGCTACTGGTAGTGGGAAAACTACGCAAATACCTCAGTTTCTGTTAGAGGAATTTATAGGTGGAGATAAGCGCGGTAACATCGTAGTAACTCAGCCACGAAGAGTTGCTGCTGTTTCTTGCGCTCGCCGCGTTGCCACTGAGCTTGGTGAAAAAGACATTGGGAAACTTGTTGGTTATCATGTGCGTCATCAACCTGTGACCAGCCCACAAACCAGGCTAAAGTTTGTTACGGACGGGGTGCTGCTGCGTGAAATAGAGTCTAACCTACTGTTGGAGGCTTATGATGCTGTTGTGATTGACGAAGCCCATGAGCGTTCGTTGAACACAGACTTGTTGCTCGCGCTTCTATCGCGGACAGTATCGATGCGTCGTTCTATCGGCACTCCACTCAAGGTTGTCATCATGAGTGCGACGCTTGACAACGCTGGTGTATTTACTGGTGAAGGTGGCCTTTTCCCAACAGCACCAACATTAACTGTCCCTTCAAGACAACATCCTGTCACAATTCATTTTGCACGCGTCACTCATGAGAATTATCTTGTGGAGGCACGCAAGAAAATTCGTAAGATTCATATGGAGCTTCCTCCTGGTGGAATTCTTGTTTTTGTCTCGGGAAGACGCGAAGTAACTCAGCTGTGTGAGCAAATCTCTGAGGAATTTGAAAAACGAGAAGTAAAACCTGAGGGTGCTCAACACGGAATGAAGGCCCATGTTCTTCCATTCTACGCTTTGTTACCAGAACATTTGCAGCACACTGTTTTCAAGGACCCTGGACCACGAGCAAGGAAAATTATTATTGCAACCAATGTCGCAGAAACATCTATCACTATCCCAGGAATCACTTACGTTGTGGATACAGGGAAGGTCAAAGAGCAGGTGTATGGAGGGGCAGGCGGTGGTCTGTTATCGTCATACGAAGTACGATGGGTAAGCAAAGCATCTGCAGAACAACGTGCCGGTCGTGCTGGACGTGAGGGACCAGGTCATGTGTACAGACTTTATTCATCTGCTGTGTTTGATCAACAATTCGCTGAATTCCGTGAAGCAGAAGTGAGGCGCGTCCCAGCAGATTCAATTGTAATGCGCTTACGTTCACTGGGAATTCTGCATGTGGACAAATTTCCATTTCCTACCAAACCAGACGCAGAAGCATTACTAGAAGCTCAATCACAACTCGAGTTAATCGGGGCCCTGCAAAGCGGAAACTGTATAATGCCGTCACTCACTGATATAGGTGGCAAAGAGGTCTCCTCAGCAGATAATGAAACATTATTGGGTGTGACGAAGCTTGGACGAGAACTTGCGAAAATTCCAGCACCACCAAGATACGCGAGAATGATTCTGGCGGCGCGTGATTACAGAAATATCGTACCATTGGTTTGTCGAGTAGCTGCAATGTTGAGTGTTGGTTCAGTTTTCGATCGAACCACAAGGCATGCGTGGCAGAAGCAGTCCTTATTTGCACATCCTGCCAGTGATGTGCTGACAGAGCTAAACGCGATTTGTGGAGCAGACAAGGCTGGATGGGACGCTGGTGATGCACAGAGCAGAAGCAACAACGCGGTTAGAGAGTATTGCGACAAGCATTCCCTTCACTTCAAAACTATGGTCGAGATACTTGCCACATCGGAGCAACTGGAACAGACGGCGACGTCAGCAGAGGCGTCGAAAACGGATAATGATCAGAAAATGATGATGCGATCAAAGGCGGTATTGCCTAATGGTGTGTCGAAAACAGCAGACAGGAAGGTGTTGCGTGCAATGATTTGCGGATTTCCGGATAAGATCGCTCGTCGACTGTCACGGGACGAGTCGTCAGCATTGGGAGTAGCTCGACGGTGGCAGAATTGTGCATTTGCAGTTAGTGGATGTCGTGAAGCAGTGTTTTTGTCGAGCAGATCTGCGGTGAGACTGGGAAACGAGGTCGAGTATGTTGTATTCGGACAGTTAGTGCGCACTAGTGATTCGAGAAAGCGGGGTCAACGAGCCGTAGATGCTTGTGAGAATGACGGAGAGGATGAATATAAGGAAGACGATGCAAAGTGGGATGCTGACGATAGCAACAAAGATGAATGTGGAGAGAAGGAGGACGACAAAGTGATTGCGGACGTCGACGAGCCAGGGTGTGGTGGACGGAACCCTAAGGAAAGCCGAATTATGATGGAAAATGTAAGTGTTGTTAATGCTACGTGGATCGCTAATAACGCTACGTCAATGTGTGAGATGGACGTGAGTCGCGACAGCATGCGGACAGCGAACAAATATGGGGTACGGTGTGTCTATGATTCAAAGCGAGATATGGTTCAGGTGAGCATGAAGGCAAAGTACGGAGGATCAAAATGGAACTTGGGAACGGTGATGGTTGGTTACAGGAACTCAATTGTAATATTGCAAAGACAGCAAAAGGAAGAGGAAATAATTCGTGCAGTGAAAAGTGCAGCTAGTGCGGCATTTGCAAAAGCGGTGGTTGAAGGCGAAGCAAATATCACGTGCGGAGATATGAAGAAACGGAAAATGAATGTGTTGATAGCGGAATTTTTGGCAAGAGATGTATTTTCCAAGGAGGAATACGACAGAGATGAGGAGAAAAAGAAGAAGACAGAGAAGGGGAGTGGATGAGGAGTTAAACAATGCTGTACTGTACTGTACTGTATATGATTAGCGTACCGCTACAGTACATATGCTGTAGAGTAACTACAGTTAGTGGTTGACCGTTGAAGGTTACAAAAGTGGGAGATGATTGTTAAGATTGCAAATCAAACAATGGAAGCAAACGTGACACGGAGCAAAAACGAATCAAATAAATCAAGAGAAGTACAGTACATACCCACTCACTGTCAAAGTGGCGCGGGCTTTCAAGTTCACTCTACGTCGGTACGTACACTCTCATTGATATCAAATTGTGTTCTTCGGTTTGAAGTTTTGTAAATTGAACTTGCTTTGTACAGCACTGCTCTAAACTATCTATCGTCTTTGTTATCTGAATTTCACACTCATTCCTCATCCCTGAAACATATAGCAATTTCTTCCAACTCACCAATACACTATTGTACTGTGCTGCACGTCAGAGCTTTCCGCACTCATTGCCCAACTCGCCCCACTTGCGCACTCTTCTTGTTGTTGAAACGCAATAACTACGCGCTAGTGTCCCATGAACGGAAAAAGTGATCAATCTTAACTTCGATCAAGATCCGCAGCGAGGACTCGTTCTGTATTGTACTGTACTGTACATCCACTTACCTACTGTATCACAAGTGAGGTGCAGCAGCAAAAGTGTGTGTGTTACAAGCGGGTACAGTACTACTGTGGCGTACCCACTGTATTGCTTTGCGTCCTACTTTGCGGAGACTGCGCTCGTCGGCCCGCATCATCCAAACCTGTTAAAGCATCTCGGGCGCGTGTGCGTGCTGCCAACGCCAAGTCTCGTCGTGAGCCTCGTCAGTCAACCGTTCCGCGACGATCTCTTCCACTGCTCTTTGTCTACAACTTCCCTATTCATTTGATATTTCCATTCGGCTGTGTCTGTCTGCAACCGTTATTCTCTCGTAAATCATGGACCGCGCTTTTGACCGGCCTCGTACTCCGGTGTTCAATGAACCGCCGACTCGATCACGGAGTAGTACTGCACTCAACGTTCGCTCTCCTCCTCGAGTCAGAGCTCAATCTGGGTTACCGCCACCGCATCCGAATACCGCATCTTCTACTCCTAAAACTCCCACTCGCCCCCAGTCTGCAAGGAAAGCAAGGAATACTGATGAGATGCGCATCCAAGTACATGGCGATGGTGTCGTCGAGTTTTCGGTAATGTTGGGCTCAAACGTCGATGCCAACCACCTCGCATCATTGGTTAATGCAGTACGGTCATCCACTGGACGAGAACAGCAATCCACAAAATCTTCAACTCAACCTCCGAAAGCGACTACGCCGAGTATGGCTAAGATTGACGCCGCTCTACAACAGAGTAACAGTAATTTATCTCCTGAACATGCGACATCCCCTGATTTGAAGCCGTTCACTAGACCTCCCTTTCGCCGAGCACATGCAAGTGTGCCGAGAAACCTTGGAGGGCAGTTTCCTCCTAGAGCCAAGACACCCCCTTATCGATCTTCACACACCCCGAGATTACCGGACAGATGTGGCAAAATTGAACGACCTTCATCTCCTCCACCTTTATCTGCATTGCCTCTAGACCCCCCTCCGAATCGTTCTATATCACAGCCTGATCTTGGCAATCGACAACTGGAACAATCACCCGCTTATGACGAAAACTTATCGATGAGACACGTGTCGATGCCCGATCAAACTGATACGCCCATGCTTGACGCCGAAGATTTACAAATTCCAGAACCCAGAAGTGTGTCGTATGGAGTCGCTGGCCATGGAAAGGGAAATCATCGGAATTTATCATCGCCTAAGAATCGAAACAATGGTAATATGAACTCAGTGCTTGATGAAACTCATGGCAAGCAGTGGTTTAATGTTGACTATGACTTACGGGCAGCGTACCGTCGTTCTGATGCACCGCCGCCCTCGAAAATGGCGGACAAATTATCTGGACAAGGTTCATTCAGTTCTCTGCAAGAGAATATTCCAGCACCAACCAATGGTACTCGACCCCGTTGGCGTCTACTAGCTCGGATGCGAAATATTCGAGGGAGGAAAGCAGAGAAGAAAGTAATGCTTGACAGGAAAGACAAATTAGCCGCGCAGCCTGAACGTGAGCCCCGGATTCACGTTGGTAGTTCGGGAGCACTTGGAGGATTCCTGGATGGATCGAAAGGCGCGGTTGAAGGTGATGAATGGTTAGAGTTCTCTACACTGATGTCTCGTGAACTTGCAATGAGTGAAGTGATGAGATTTGCAAAACTGCGAGGCAATCAAGTTTGGCGAAGGCCAGGGGAACACAAACTTCGATGTATTCGCAAGCTGTCTCGTAATAACGAAATGCACATGGTTATAGTAATTGAAGCTCATCCTACGACAGGGGGCACATTGGTACGAGTACGTCGTGCTCGAGGTGACCGTGGACGAACGGAATGGTGGCGGTATCTGCACTTCTACCGCGATATTATGGCGAGGCTTTCCGCAAGTGGACATTCTGTGATACCTCTACAGCGTAATGCCGCCCACGGTTTACCATTTCGTCCCATATCGTAATGTACTCACTCACACCTGAAACCAATTCAATCCAACCCACCCAACCCAATTGAACATTCCACAGAACAGCGTAAGTTTTATCTATTCGGTTTTGCCGATCAGTCTCCTATCGACAAGTACAACATGGTAGCGTGATATTTTTATGGTCCATTTTTGCTGTTTTCTTTTTCTGGCATGGTTCTTCGCAGAGACTGGACTAAATGTTTCCGCTGTTGTGTGAATTTATCTTTCGTGCCGTATTAAATCTCGTTCTTACAAAGTGTGAGTGCAAGGACTGCAGGCAAACCTCAACTAATGGGCTGTATGGTTCCCGGACATTCCGACTTTTCATTGTCGTCGTCCCATTCAGCTGCAACGTATTGAAGCAATCGAATCGATAAGACAGTTAACAGTTTTGATGGTAAAGAGCAAGTCAAATGCAATAGTGTAGCGCAGCTCCACACTACTGTTGCTGCCGTAGGTGTTGATAGGATAGTCTTACTATCGATTTGTTTTTCATTGTCACAGTGCTACGGTGGACGGAACGAAGTGCTAATGCTACTACGAATGCCGAAACATACTTTTGTCTCGTACAGTGGATGGGGCAAATTGAATGAAAGGCTTTTCCTTGGCAACATGAATTTTCACGAAATCTGATTCGATTACGCTATAATATCTATCTTTGTGCTCAGTTGATGCACGATTGTAGCGTGACAGCGAACTTCCTGCTTTACGGACGTATGTTGTGTGTACTACAACAGGAATCCTCACCTTCCGGCCTGTGTATATCGAGTTAAAGCGTGGCAACGGCTGGCGTCTCCTTACGAACTTTCGAATTTTGCTCGACTACCGCTTTTCGTTTCAGCTCTTGCACTTGCAGTCGAATAGTTCTGAAATCGACTTCCATTGTCTGCTGGACGGGAATCTTTGAGAACTAGAGCTAAACGACGGATCTGACACTATTCACACTTCCAGCAAGTGGGCATCGATTTAGTGTTAAGATTTGAAAACATTCAGTGGATAAGCCTACGATACATGAACACAAATTCAGATCGGAGTTTAATCCTTCTTCAACTCAAACTTCTCAACTTCGACGCCAGCTGGAGTAATCTTGAATATCTCGAGTGTGTCACCTGTGTAAATATCCCGTTCTCCTGCAGACGTAAAGGCATCCTTCACTAGCTCGACACAGGGTTCCAATGCAACTTCCTCTTTCGGCTTCGCTTCAGGTGCTGTCTGTCTGAATTCAACTTGATTATCTAGCACAGGTTGTAGCAAGCTCTGACCTGTACCACTACAGACAGCCCGGACCTTCTCGTGTGAACCAATGGCGTCATATCCGTAACACCAGCCATCACCTGGACAGAAAACAGAAGGTTAGTAACCTTTTTCAATGACTCGTCGCTGAACTGTGAACTCAGACTGGCCGGCGGGCCGCTATGCTTTCTACACTTTCAAATCAGTGGAAAGAAGACAGAAAAAAGTTTCATCACAGATCACTTTCAGGAACAACATTCAACTTACCATTCTCATCAAGACCACCAAGCACGTTAAAAGTATAATAAGGTTGGAAGCGACGATAGTACAGCATGTTTGACAACATCTGAGATACGGCGGTGAGGGTCATATCCTTCTTGTGTTGATGCTTGTACTGGACAAGTCGAATACGTAGCATTTTATGCAATGTCGCAATGTCTGTTTGCATTCCGCCCGAGGCTAGTACAACCTTGTCGGTTAGCTTCATGATGCGACTGACATAGCGTGCAGGAACTGAGTAACCTCTGCCAAGACGTGTATCAGAGGCAACGACACTATAGTCTTTGCCAGAAACAGCAACTACTGTACCACCATTGTTTTCGTAAGCTTGAAAATGTCGTCCATGCGGACCCACAACTCCAAGAGGTCTAGGAACAGCCCCGTTCATCCCGTCTAATGGATCATCATCTTTGACATGCTCGCCGAGAGTAAATCCTGTTGGTGCACGACGCGAAGACGAGAACGGAAGTCCATTCACATTGGCATCAGGGCGAAGGATCGACATTTCCCAATCCCGTTACCGCAGGATCGGATGTGCGCTGATCACAGTTAAGTTACGCGAGAGTTGATAAACTACCAATGCATATGGGTGCACCAAATCTGTCGAGTCCAGTTCTTTGCTGGAGGCACAGCTACACGTGTTCATGAAAAGAAAATTACAGTTGTTGAATGATGTTGGATTTCTAATTTTTTTGACTTGAAGTTCACGGATTGGTGTAGGGTTTCACCCTGTAAAAAAGTCACTTCAGTTCTAGCTATTGTAAAATAGCAAATCTGACAACAGTTTTGTTATTTATGACCCCTCGACAAAGTGCTCCATTAAACTGGAAGCAAGATTGTCGCAGACCGTACTCATCGAACTAGTGCAAAAAGGGGTTGGGGAGGAGGAGGACAAAAGGTAATGTCTATCTCTCAAAAAATCCTGGAAGCAATTATTCCTCATGAAAATATTTAAAACCGAAATTAAGTTGAGAAAAACTTGCAACGTGAAAATTTACACTATTTCGCTAACATTGTTTAGTAAACAAGAACTGTATCGTATAGCGATCAAAAGTGTGGTGATTCCTTAGGCTTGCGATGAATATCGCATATCCTCACAACTGAAATGGCCGGGATAAATACGGTCGACTAAGCACAATTATTTGGACCAGGCGAAATGCCTGTTTTAATTTAATTTATTTCGAAATCTCTGATTCTGAGGCGCATTCAATAGCTCTACTGCACTTCTACCGTATGAAAATCGCTTGAATTAGCGCGGTGCTGCGCTGGTCCAGGGTCTAGAAGAGAAAATCATATGATTCTGTCCACGCACCTAGTTCAAGATAAATTTAGCACTACTGAATCATTCAGAGCAGATGCAGTAAATCAAACGACTGCACAAAGCACAGTGATAAATTCTACCATGAACTCCCAACCCAAAGGCTGTGATCGAATTACTCGAGCATCTCAAAATCGAGACGAGTTAATAATAAACGCTGGAATGTCGTTCAAGTTTCCAATACAAATCTGCCACTATTGCCTATATTGCGCTTATCAATGATTGAAATCGCATTAATGCATTTGCGAGTGGTGGGATTTTATTATTTCAACACTAGAATTCTTTGCTCCTATGATCAATTGCCAACACCGCTGACGAAAAAATTAGCACGCCGATAAAGGAATACAAGAAGATAGTGCTGAACTATTTCTCAACCATGTGAACAGGATTGGATGTGAATCAAAAAATGTGCACAGGCCTAATCATGTTATTTCACAAGCGTACTAAGTATTGCTTGAAATGTTGGAAGAGTCTTATTTGGGAACACTGCTAAGTACAGCTGATTCATCTGTACCCGCATGGCTCTCCAAAACTCATGCTCGATTGGTTCTGCTGCGGCCGTGAGACAGTAATGGCGTTCTACAGATTTGCTTCTTGTGGAAAGAAAACAGATTATGGAAAGCGGCAGAGTTACCAGCTATATTTATGCAGTTTTCTATAACTCAATGTACTAATTTTGAACCACAGGTTAAATTTTGGGCAAAGGAAACTGTTTAGAATGGCAGTCCGAAGAAACTTGCTGCCAAATAAACATGTTCTGGAGCAATGTTGTTCTGCAAGCGAGACTAATCAGCTTCAAGACGAGGTTCATTAGACCAGAGCCAGACGCATTATCAATGAATAAGTGACGTTGCGTCGAATGTGAATCAATCTCGAGTGAAAACATTCGTACCTGGCATGTATTTCAAAGAAAGCATGTTTTGTTATATTTCCGAACATCTGATGCAGTTTTTCTCGATACAAAACCAAGCAAGGCTCATCTCTGAGCCAGAGTTCGCGTCAGATGTACGGTTAGCAGAGTAGTATCAGAATATAGGGGTGCATGCGTCTATGTAATGAATGTACTGGGTAAATTGAATAGTCAGCGTCGGTATCTTGGATTGACAAGCACCAAAGAGGAAGTTAACGATTTACATATTGAATAGCAAAAGCCAAGTGAAGCTAGGAATGACAAATCAGTTGCTCTCGTTTACACATCGAAACGCGCTCGAAGATTTTTCATGTGCATCAAAAAAACTCGGTGCTGAAATTAGTTACAACTGCCGCTTAAAATAAGAGTGATAACAGCAATATGAATCAAAGAGCGCTCATAACACTGTAGGAAGATGTTTTGTTTTGCGATTTATGTCAAGAAGTTTGGTTTCGATATTTTGTGGCCTCCACGAGAGTCTTTGCACTACATACAATACATCATGGTAGCTTCAAAGAGTTTGTAATGGACTGTACTTGCAGATATTGCCAAGCATTTGTACCATACGAAGGCGGAGAAGACGGATTATTCTGTCTAAATAAGAAGCACGTACCAATCAGAGAGCTTTGGACAGCTGGCTTTCGAACATATGTGGCACTGGGAACGTATTCAGAGATATTTTTCTCTTGGGAATCAAGGTGCTCTAGTGTTACCCCAGAATTTCACGAAATTGAAACGGTACGTCTTTTGAACCTATAAATAAAGAAACCCACAGGCATGGTTTAGCGAATTTCAGCACGCCTCTTGCTGATGTACATCTTGAAGCTCAGCGAAATTGTAGTTCAACTCGCGAGGGGATGGATAACGACACAAACTATACCCAAAAGGGAAGCCACCCGTGAAGGGAGATGATCACCCGTGAGGGAGTATGGCGACTGTAGAACCACACAGAACAACACAAACACGCGCCCTAGTATGGGATGTCAGCCCAAAGTGGGAGGTAGAAGTAGAACAAGTCGGCAACACCGCAAAGCGACCACCCTTGGGGGTTGTAGCATACCTGTGCACTAAGGATCCCGCTGACTCGACGTGTGCAGCCACCCAAATAGACCGCAGACGGTTGTTGAAGAAGAAAGTATCTCGTTGGGGCTGTAGTTTGGGGCCGAAAACTCCTTGGTTTTACTGGAGGAGTGCCTAGACTACTTATAGTAGTCCGCCTAAACTAATACTACCTAAAAAGGGTTGTCGAAAAATACTACAGTATTAAATAAGAACGGAACCGGTTAAACACTAAAAAGCACCTCCCAACAGGGGCAGCCAGTTAGCCGATGGTCGAAACCCGTAGGGATGAAGGCCCGTTGCGCTACAGAACTGGAGAAATTCTTTCTGGTCGACCGGAAGTAATGCCTCGCATCAATTTCGGCAGTACTTCTGAGGACGAAAACACCCATTCCTGCCACTTACATTTTGAGTCATCTAACACACATTCCCCAGGAATTTTCACCGTGCAATAGATGTGCGCTGATCCTGAGCTCCTTGGTTTATCTGTGACGGTTAAATGTTAGGGCATAAGCACTGCTCTTTCTGTGATACTATCTAGATTTATAATACTGCCAAGAGTGTGTTACTATAATAAAGGCAGTAACATGAATAAGTCTATGCTGTTACGTGTGCCATGTGTGAATGAGTAATGCTTGATACTGTGCACGTTTGTACTGGGCATATTTCATTTCGCCGGTATTTTTTACGGAGCCCCGAAGAAACGTAGTACTAGCAGCTATTCTATCACTGACAAGCAGATAGGCGGCATTAAAACTAGAAAAGCGGTAGCCACGTTACCTGCAGCTATGTTCAATTGCAACATATTAGATGCAGACAATCTTAGTACTCAATGCAACATGGCTTTCAATAATTACGGTATCAATTGAGTTAGTAGAGTGTAGTAATTTGCAAGAAAGGTAAACCCACTAACTTTTACGAACACAAAACTCCTGCATCAGCAATGCAACAAAATTCAGAACAAAAACATCCTAAATGTACCGCGTATTGTAAGTACGGCACCACAGACAATTGTTGACACGCGCAGTTCACATCGAGAAGCACCAAGATTATGGGAACAATAATTCGAGCAGCAGAATTATTAGCACATGCAGTATACGTAGAGCAGCACAACGATTATAGCGACAGTAATTGAAGCAGCATCAGCATCGGTAGTACCAGCAATACTTGAACTAGTATTTTTGACAGTCTGCGGCAATTACGATTAAGCAGATCTGGCTAATCACGAAATCAAAATTTTCGACTGCTGCACTGATTCAGGGCGGCTCTTAACGAGCGTGCGAGCGTGATCTGGTGCTGGAAATCTAGTATTTTATTAATGAATTTGCTTCGTAAGTCGCTAGATGTTCACTCCATGAAACAAAGCAAACTGTGCCGACAACACAATTTAAGACACAAAATGAATATTCAACAGTATTCTATTGGTTGCGTTTCATCAGTAGTAGTAGGTAATTTTTGAGTATTATTTTCAGTATTAGGAAAGTTCTTTTCGTGGTTAAGAA
>JAAUYH010099470.1_pt1 | contig 27709 bp, 27 predicted proteins | sample 7278061 | NCBI WGS metagenome assembly JAAUYH01 (sample SAMN14350203, study PRJNA611818) | marine sediment metagenome | isolation source: surface marine sediment (0.6m) | place: French Polynesia: Moorea | collected 2018-08
CCACCAGTGGAACTGGACCAGGTCCAGCTGGTCGACACCCAGGCGCCGCAGCGACCGATCCACGGCGGCTTCCAGCTGCGCCGCGGTGAGCTGGCCCAGGGTATTTCGGTCCGGCACAAACTTGGTGTGGACCTGGATGACGCCGGGGTCGACCAGGGTTTTGCGGAATCGACCCAGCAGTTCCTCCACCCCGGTGTAGATGTCCGCGCAGTCGAAAGTGGTAAAGCCCAGCTCCACCATCTCGCTGAATATTCGAAAAATCTCCTTTTCCGACCCGGGTCCACCGCCGTGATCCGGGGTCAGCTGCCAGCAACCGTTGATAATCCGGGCGACGCTGTAGCCCGGCACCAGCTCCACCCGCTGGACTTCACTCATGACCGTCGCTGTTGTGGAGAGGCACCACTGTAGTCTCGGCGTGTCTGAAGCTGGTTTTACCGGTTCGCGTGATCCGGAAGCGGGCGCCGCAGTGAGGATCGGGGCAGGCCACCTCGGCATCGGTTGTCATCCAGTCGTTGGGGTCGGTCATGCGCTGCTTGGCGGGGATCAGCGGCAGCAATGCGGCCAGGGCGTAGATGGAAAAGGACTGGCCCGGAGGCAGGGACAGGTTTTCTCCGGACACCTCGAAGTAGTCGCCCACGGTGTGGCTGCACACCATGTTTTCCGAATCACCCACCACCTCGACCCGAAGGTCCCAGAGTTCGAATCGGTCGTCAGGGCTCACGGCGTGTCCTCCAGTTCATTGCGGTACACGGCACCTCCTTTGATGACCAGTCGAATGTCCCGCAGGGCCTTGATGTCTTCGATGGGGTCGGCGCCCAGGGCCACCAGGTCGGCATGTTTGCCGACGGTCAGCGACCCCAGCACGTCATCGGCTCCCAGCATGCGGGCTGGCTCGATAGTGGCGGCACGCAGGGCCTGGGTCGGAGACATGCCAGCCTCCACGTAATACTGCGCCTCGCGGGCGGTGGCGGTGGTTCCATCATTGGGTTCCGCCGGCAGCTGGTCGGTGCCCAGGGCAATGGACACGCCTTCCTCAATAGCGAGCTCCAGGGCGCGCCAGTGGGCTTTGCCCACCGACTGCAGCCGCGTGAGGTACCAGGGCGGTGAACCGATTCTCTGGTAGAAATCGGCCGTGGCCGGCTGACTGACCACGATGGTGGGGACCAGCCAGGTCCCGGCTTTTTTCATTTGGCGCAGGGTGGGGCGGTCCAGGAAATAGCCATGCTCGATACCGTCAATGCCGGCATCCACCGCGATTACGGTAGCGGCCGGGGACCCGGAGTGCGCCGTGACCCGGGCGCCCAGGCGGTGGGCGGCATCCACCACGGCGCGGATTTCCTCCGGCGTCATCAGCGCCTGGGCGATGTCGCCACCATCGGTGGCTATGCCACCGGAGATCATGATCTTGATCCAGTCGGCCCCGGCGCTGATCTCCCGCCGGGCGGCCTTGATCAGTTCGTACGGTCCGTCGTGGTAGGTGACGTCGGGCTCGGATCCATGGCCGCCGGTAATTCGCAATGCCTCGCCGGCGCTGTAGATTCGTGGGCCCGGGACGTGGCCACGGGCGATAGCCTTCCTTAAGGAAAGATCGCCGTGCCGCTGCTCACCGGGCAGGCGAATGGTGGTAACGCCGGCCTGCAGGGTTTCCCGGGCCGCCGCGGCCATGCGCAGGGCCAGCTCCGCCTCGGATTCGTCCGCCAGCTCCACCGCCATTTTCCCCGGCAGCACCAGACCCAGATGGACGTGCATGTTCATCAGTCCAGGAATCAGCCAGGTGCCGCTGGCATCGATGACCCGGGCCTGGTCAGGCATGGGCACCGTGTTGGCCGGCCCCGCCGCTTCGATGATCCCGTCGCGAATCACGACGGCGCTGTTTTCCAGGGCAGGCCCGCCGTCCAGGTTGACCAGGGATCCGCCCAGGATCACTGTGGTCTTGTCGGCCGCTGGGACCGCCATGGCACAAAGCAGCAGGAAGCCCGTAAGGGCCAGGCTGAGATAGTTCACGATTCGGCTCCGCCAGGTGGCGTCGGGTTGTTATGGCGGAGAAGCCTGCAGGCAAGCGGGTATGGAGTCAAACGGGTCCTGGCCGGCAGCAGAAAAAGCCAGGTAGGGACAAAACAAAGAGGCCAGGGCGAACCCTGACCTCTTTGCACTCTCGATTTTTCTCTCGGGCTGGTTTTACTCGAGGTCGAAAGACTTGCCGATGGTGAACACCAGGGTTTCGTCTTCGTCGCCAATCAGGTCGTCGTTGGCCAGAATGAGGGATGCACCAAAATCGATCTCAGAAATGGTGGTGCCCCAGCCGAACTCAAAGTATTCACCGTCAAAGTCCTGGGAGAATCCGGCGTACTTACCGTAGAAACCGTTGTGTTCCAGCATCAGGGCGTAGTACGTGTAGTCCTGGGTCGGCCCATCGAAGTTGTCGTACTCGCCCACGGCTACCTCGACCGAGAACATGCCATATCCGCCACCCAGGTTAATTTCTTTATAGGTGTCGTCGAAATCTCCGGTATAAAAGTACCCGGTAAAGCCAACGCTGTAGCTGAAATCGCCGGATTCCCCGCCGTAGCCGAAGTAGCCATCCACTTCCAGGCCGTCATCGACGTCCGCGGCCCAGGTGCCCACGTAAAAGCCGTTGTTTTCGTAGTCGAATCCGCCGCTGGCGGAGGATTTAGCCTGGAAAATACCGCGGAAGTGGTATTCGCTGGCATAGCCGAGATTGGCCGACCACTGAGCCTGGGCCACGGCACTGGCACACAGGAGAATCAGGAGCAGAGAAAGTTTCAGTATGGTTCTCATTTTGTGTTCCTCACGATTGGATGATTGCTGACACAGCGGAACACAGAGCACTAATCGTGCCACTTATTTATTTTTTCAAAATCAATGTTTTAGAGGGCCTGTGCCTGGCGGTGGTGCACCGCGATGGTGCGTACCCGGGCGATCCCGCACGGTTCTGGACGGTTTCGGGTGATCCAGTAGTCTGCGCCGTAGGCTTCTAGCAGCCGGCCAGCCCCGGCATCTCAAAGTCGAGCTCTTCCAATGCGCTCAGCAGGGGTTTCGAATGCTGTTTCGACAGTGACTCCAGGGGCGGACGCACCCGCAGCCAGGCATCATCACCAGTGTAATGAGCGACCACGGCCTTGAGTTCCGCAATCATGGGCACACCTTTGAGCTGCTGGCGAACCCGGTTCAGTTGATCCTGCAGTTGCGGCGCCCGCACCGTGTCCCAGCGCTGGTACAGCTCGTTGATTGCTCCGGGGTTGATGTTGGCGGTGGCGGAAATGCAGCCGGCGCCACCGGATTCCATGGCCCGCAGCAGGAATACCTCACTGCCGGGAAACACGCGGAAGTCGGGCCACTGCCGGTCCAGAATCGCTGCCGTGTTGTGCCAGTCGCCGGAGCTGTCCTTGATGCCCGCGATGTTGTCGGGGTAAGCCTTGACCAGGCGTTCGATCAGACCCACGGACAGGCCCACCTGGGCGATGGGTGGGATGTGGTACAGGTAGATCTGCAGGTCTGCATTGCCAACCTGCTGGATGATCTCTGAGTAGCTGGCGAACAGCCCGTCGTCGGAAACGCCCTTGTAGTAGAACGGCGGCAGCATCAGCACGCCCCCGCAGCCCAGTTCCACGGCCTTGCGTGTGAGTTCGATAGAGTCGGTCAGCGCACAGCACCCCGTGCCGGGCATCATCCGGGCCGGGTCGAGACCGGATCCCACCAGGCTTTCCAGCAGATCGGCCTTTTCCGCTGTCGACATGGAGTTGGCTTCACTGTTGGTCCCGAAAACCGCAAGGCCTGCGCCCTGGGACAACAGCCAGCGGCAGTGCCGGATCAGCCGCCGGGCATCCGGTTTCAGGTCATCGTCAAAGGGGGTAATGACGGGGGCCAGTACGCCGCTCATTCGCGTGGGTCTGGAGGACATGATGCGTTCCCGCTTGGTTCTTAAACGACGCCGGTGAGCCGCTTCTGCGGCCCCAGCGCTACGGTTTGGCGGCAGTTTATGGCAAAAAGCGCGTCCTGCAATGATTTTCGGCCAACAGATACCGCAGTCCGGGGGTCACGGATTCCGTGACACGCTGGTCAAATCCATGAGGAAAAAATCACTAGAGCAGGGATGGCCGGAATTTTTTCCGTCTGGCACTCTGTGTTCCAAGTCAGCAACACCCGGTGGGTGGCCAACACGGAAGAGGCGCGCTGACAACCGCTTGAACATAAAGATTTAGGGACAGGGCAGAACAGGGTGTTCGCGATGGAATTTGATATGACAAACGCTTACCCGGCGAGTATCCGCCGACTGGACAAAGTGGTGAACGAGGCAGCCAACGATGCACAACTCAGTGCTCCGGTGAATGCCAACACGCAGCATTTTATCCGCAAATTCCTGACCGAGCGACCGGGGTTCAGCCTCCAAAGAGCGGACAATAACTAGAATGTCAGCCCGCCGCCGCCCGGCTGCGGCGGCGGGACTGGCACAGCATTATTCGAAACCGTTCTCAAACACCTCGTCCTTCAGGCCGTTGATCCGCGGCAGCGCAATCAGGATCGAATCTTCCATTCCGCTTTCCACCAGCCGAAAGGCAATGTTGGCAAAAGTACCGGGCACCTCGGAAAACGACGGGCCGCCAAAGTAGTTCCAATCGCCGGTCACAGTGACTGAAAAAGACCCGGGCTGGCGGCCCAGGAACATACTGTCGTCGAAAACCGGTACCGCCACGTTGACGTCCTGGCTTGAATTTCCCATGTTGTCGGACCGCATCCAGACGCCGGCCCAGGTGTTTCGGTCGGCCGGCTCCAGGGAAAATTTCGAGGTTTCATGATCAAAGCCAGCGCCAGCGAGACTGGAGGTGGTAATTTTCATGGCATTGGTCGCCGGACTGCCGGGATACAGCTCATCCGCCATCAGGGGAACTGCCTCCAGGCTGATGGTATCCGGATCCAGGCCAAAAGCGCGCCAGAAATCCGGGACGTCGCCGGTGACCAGGCCCTCCGCCGTGCCGCCGCTTCCCTGGAATCCGGGATTCGGCACCCGGTTCTCCAGCGGCTGGGCATCAACCCGGGGCGCAGCGATCAGCACGCTGTTGAAACTGCCGCCCTGGTTCAGGCGGATGGCAAACTCGGCAGTGAAGCCATCGGTGCCCTGGAAGCTGCCGGTGCTGAACTCGGTCCAGGTGTTGGTGGCGGTGACCACGATATTGGTGGACATGCCGGTAAAAGTGCCTGTCTGATCGAATACCGGCAGGGACAGGGTCACGCTCTGGTCAGAATCATCCTGATTAAAGGTGCGCAGGTAGACCGAACCGACGTAAGGCCGGTTGCCCAACAGCGAAAACCTCACCGGTGAGGTGTCAAAGCCGGCGTCCGACATCCCAGGCGAGCCAAAACTGTCAACCGTGAAGCTCACGGCGTTCACAGCAGGGCTTCCCGGAAACAGGATATCCGGGGCCAGCGGCACGATGCCGCTGGAGACCATGCTGCCGCCCACGCCAAATGCGCGCCACTGGGCCGGCGCCGATCCGCTGGCGTCACCCGCCAGTGTCCCGGACGTGCCAAAAAAATCCGGGTTCGGGAGCTGGTTGGTGGTGTCGGGAGTAACCTGTGCCTGGGCGGCAAAGGTCAGGTACAGCAGCGCTGCTACCATGGGCCGGTGTCCAGGTGAAAATGCGGGGCCAAACGGCATGTGTTGTCCTCCCTTGACGGCAACTCCGATTGTGTCTGAGCGCAAGAATAGCCGTACTTTAACCATCCAGCCATCGGCGGGTGTTAATTTATCGTGATGCCAACCCTTCCCACCCCAGCGGGGCGATGCCATGAATGAACAGGAGATGGTTCACAGTGCGAATCTGGACTGCACACCTGACGCCCTTTTTGACTACCTGACCCAGCCAGGCCGCTGGCATGAGTGGCACCCGAACTCGGTTGGCGCCAGCCATGATGCCGATACCCTGGCCGTTGGTGACGCCTTCGAGGAAGAATTCCAGATCCAGTTGCTGGGGTGGGCGCCGCTGCGTATCCGGCGGCGATTCAGCTACCGGGTAGTCCGGTCGGAGCGACCGGGACTGTGGGAAATCCACGGCACCGGAAGGGGTGTTAATCTGAGCTTCGTTTACCGGATGGAAGACGCCCCGGGGGGCTGCCGATTCACCCGGACCCTGCGCTACCGCCTGCACGGCCCGCTGGCCCTGCTCGGTCCGCTGGCGCGGCGGCGAAACCGGCAGATGTCGCAACGGGCCATGGACAATCTTGTGGCTCACTGGAAAAAGCGCGACAGTTGAGTCCATGTGCTTAGCCGTCCAGTCCTGGGAGGAAACCAGTGAATTTTCCTGCCCGGACCCCTATGTAACAGTTTTTGGCTGGTGATATTGCCGTGACCCTGCTGCTGGTTTTCTTTTCGATCGCCATAGTGACGTCGTTTCTCTGCTCTTTGTGGGAGGCTGTCCTGTTGAGCGTGACACCGGCTTACGCCCAGGCCCGCATGGAGCAGGGTTCCGCCACGGGACGCCAGCTGCAGGGGTTCAAGGAAAACATCGACCGCCCGCTGGCGGCGATACTGACTCTGAACACCATCGCCCACACCGTCGGGGCCATTGGCGTGGGCAGCCAGGCCAACAAGATCTGGGCTGAAGCCAACCCGATCATGACCACTCTGGTGGTCCCAGTGGTGATGACCCTGGGAATCCTGATCCTGTCCGAGATCATCCCCAAGACCATCGGCGCCAATTCCTGGCAACGGCTGGCGCCCTTCACAGTTCAATGCCTGAGGGTGCTGATCGCGCTGCTGGCGCCCCTGGTCTGGATGAGCCAGTCCGTGACCAAGTTTCTCAAGCGCGACAAGGATGCCCCGGTGTTGACCCGCTCGGACTTTCTTGCCATGACCCAGCTGGGAGAGCAGGAAGGCGTCATCGAAACCGCGGAGTCCGACATCATCGGAAATCTGCTGAAGTTCAGCAGCGTGCGGGTCTCAGACATCATGACGCCCCGGACGGTGGTGGTGACCGCGCCCGAGGAGCAGACCGTGGCGGACTTCCTGGCGGAACACCCGGATCTGCGCTTCACCCGCATCCCCATTTTCAGCGACGGCATCAAAGACCATATCCAGGGTTTTGTCCTGAAAACCGACCTGCTGACCGACATGGTCAACAACAAGGGCCAGACGCATCTCAAGGAGATTGGCCGCAACCTGATGGTGGTTCCCGGCACGGTTTACGTCCCTGATCTGTTTCGCCGCTTCCTGGATGACCGCCAGCACCTGGCCCTGGTGGTGGACGAGTTTGGCGGCATGTCCGGCATCGTCAGCATGGAAGACGTGATTGAAACCCTGCTGGGCATGGAGATCGTGGACGAGTTGGACCACGCGGAGGACATGCAGTCCCTGGCCCGTGCCCTGTGGCAGCGGCGCGCCAAGGCGCTGGGGCTGCTGGACGGCGCGGACGTAAAACGCGACACCAACCACGAAGAACCCGACGAGCGCGATTGAGATTGAAGGTGGTGAATCAGGTCAATTCAACCTGATTCACACGCTCTTCAGCGCGGATTGACTACAACAGCATCAACACAAGCGGAGTAATCTGATCAGGCCTTTGCGCCAGGGAACAATCCACCATGGAACTCGTTGTATTTGATCTCGATGGAACGCTGCTGAACGGAGAGTCGGTTATCACCGACTACACCCGCGACACGCTGGCGATGCTGGCTGACAAAGGTGTTGCCTACACGGTGGCCACCGGCAGAACCCTGCATGCTTCCCGGGAGCTGCTGAGCGGACATGGATTTGACCTGCCCCAGGTCTATAAGAACGGCGTGGTGATCTGGCATCCCGAGGCCGCCCGGTTTACCCATCGCAATGTCCTGACGCCTGACGAGTTGGCCCACGTGGCCCAGGCCTGCCTGGACAGCGAGATCGCGCCATTTGTGTTTACCCTGGAAGGCCATGACGGTCACGCGGTATATCACGCCCCCCTGCACAGCGACGCGGAGAAGGAACTGAAGGGGCTCTACCTGGATGGGCGCGGGTTGCCGGTTCACCCCATCTCGGCGCTGCCGGGTAACGCTGATATATCCAACATCAGCGCCATCGGCCCCCAGGACCGCATCGAGAGAATCGCGGCGTTCGTGGCCGATGAAGATCACCTGGTAGCGTATTCGGGGCCCGCCTTCGAAGGCAACAACCTGTACTGGATCGACGTGCACCACAGCGATGCCAGCAAGGGCGGCGCCGTGGACATCCTGCGCGACATGCTGGAGGTCAAGCGGGTGATCTGCTTTGGCGACAGCGACAACGACCTGAGCATGTTCGCGTCAGCCGACGAGAGCTATGCGCCCGCTAACGCCAAGCCCCGGGTGCGGTCGGCGGCAACGGCCGTCATAGGTCATCACGACGAGGAAGGCATTGCGCATTTCCTGCGCCAGCGCTTTGGCCTGGCCTCAGGCTGACTGTCCGGAGCGGTTCTCCCGCCAACCTTGACCGAGCTGTCACCTCCGATGCAGGGCGCGGACCGGGGGTGGCGGCCCGCGCACTGGAACTGCCTGCGGTAACTTTGGAGTCCAGTTGTCCGGCTATGATCTGGCCTGCAGCAGCGCGGCCAGCTTTCGCGCCCAGTCCCTGGCTTTTTCCGGCTCAACGGTGACGTTTTTGTCGTCGGGCATCTGGCCCGGCAGGGCGTCGAACAGAATGGGATCGAGATGGTATTTCTGGATCAACGGAACCAGGAATTTGTCCTTGGATTTTTCGGCGTCTTCGATGGCGATGCCACTGGACAGAAAAATGGCCAGGTTTTTGCGGCTGAAATCGTTTCGCCGCAGAAACCGCTTCCCGATCCTGTAGACCAGGCCAATACGAACGCCGGTGCCCAGAACAATGTTCGGGTAAGGGGACAGATCCGGGTTACGGTTTTTGCGCAGGTTGATCAGGTCAACGTCGAATCCCGCGGCGGACAGGGTTTCGGCGATCATCTGGGCGTACCCCTCTGTGGCGCCGCCCTTGGTGTAGAAAGCGACAGCTGTTTTTCCAGCCACGGCAATGCTCCTCCGTCACTTCCGTACTCAAGAGGTGATGCCGATTCCGGAGCAAATCAATTGCGTAGATTTACATAGGTTGGTGATGCAGAGCCTGCCGGCAGGGACTAACTGCGCGGGAGTTCGCTCACGGTCTGGTTCGCCAACTCCAGGGCCTCCTCGTGGGCTCGAGCCAGCACCCTCAGCCTGATCAGGCAGATGGCGAATATGGACACCATGGCCTGGTCGCTCATCAGCGGCGGCCAGGAAGAGGCGATTCAGGGCGCCGTGGCGCTGCTGGGCCGGGGCCAGGGGATTTCCCGGGCGTCAACTGGTCACTCTCTACCCGTTATTCCAATTGATCACGCGGGTAGCGCGAGCGCGTCGCGCACTGCCCGGCTCAGATCAGCCGCCTGGATTGGCTTGGAAATCCTGTTAACAATGCCGAGGGTCGAGTAATCGGCAGGATCAATTTCCGTACAGTAGCCGGAAATGAGCAGCACTGGCAGGTCGGGTTGGATTGACTTCAATTCGTTGGCGATCTGGATGCCGGTCATCACCGGCATGGTTTGATCCGTGATCACCAGATCGAAGCGCTCATTGCTGTCCCTGACCAGTGCCAGGGCCTGCTGAGAATCGGTGACAGAGACCACGGAATAACCCATAGTGCTCAGCATGTCCTGGAGCACCTTGGCCACGCTGTTTTCATCGTCCACCACCAGCACCCGTTCCGCGCCGGGAATGATGGTCTCCACCGCGGGCTCTGGCTCAGGGGCTTGCCTGGCCCGTGGAAAAATGGCGCAGAACTGACTTCCTTCACCCGCCAGACTTTGAGCCGTCAGTTCGCCGCCGTGTTCCGCCATGATGCCGTGGGCCACGGCCAGGCCCAGCCCGGTCCCTTCATCGACGCTTTTGGTGGTGAAAAAGGGCTCAAAGATATGCTCCATGGTTCTCGCATCCATACCATGACCGGTGTCCGAAACCTGGATTCGCACATATTCACCGGGCGGCAGGTTCGGGTAATCGTCGGCGTGGGAAGGCGTGACCACGAAGTTTTTTGCCGCAACGGAAAGCGTCCCACCGTCAGGCATGGCGTGGTGGGCGTTGGTGCAGAGATTCATGATGACCTGGTGAGCCTGGGTTCGATCTGCAAGGATGTTTTCCAGGCCGGGGCCAAAACGGGTTTCAACCGCAACGTTGGATGGGAGCGAGGACCGTACCAGTCCCAGCGCTTGGTTGACCACGTCAGACGCCGAAACGGGTCTCCTGTCGGGTTTCGTCTGGCGTGAAAAAGCCAGGATCTGATCGACCAGTTCCTGGGCCCGGCTGGTTGCGCTGATGATCTCCTCCAGCCTCTGGATGTCTTCCTGAGACCGGAGAGCGGGTCGCAGCGACTCGGAAAAACCCATCATGGGCATCAGCAGGTTGTTGAAATCGTGAGCGATGCCGCCGGCCAGGGTCCCGATGGTTTCCATTTTCTGTGTCTGGCGAAGCACTTCGTCTGATTTCAGGCGTTCGGTGACGTCACGCTGATTGACGATGAGCTGGGGTTTGCCCTGCGGACTGGTGGTAACCCGGCCAACCGCCTCGAAGTCGCGCCATGTTCCGTTCTTGTGACGCAGGCGATAGCCGAGTTTGCCCACTGTTTTGTCGTCAAACAGCAGCGCCAGAGTATCCTCCACCTTTTTCTGGTCCTCCGGATGGATGAGCTGGAGGGCACTCTGGCCCTCACGTTCATCCGGCCGGAAGCCCAGCACTCGCTCAACCGACGGGCTTTGGTAAACAATGCGCCCGCCCTGCTCGATCACCGTGATCACATCCGAGATGTTCTCGATCAGTGACCGGAAATGCTCCTCGCGCTCTTCCAGGGCCTGCTCGGCGCGTTGCCGCTCGGTCTCATCCTGGATAATGGCGACAAACACCGGTTCTTTCTCCTCTTGGATCACCTGGAGATCAACTTCCACAGGATAGGTCGAGCCGTCCTTGCGCTGGTGTACGGTCGAGAACAGCAGTCGATCGGTGTCAGCCCGAAGCAGCGGCTCGATCATTGCGCGAAAAGCGTCCTCGTCGAAATCGGGCTTGAGATCCACCGGCGTGAGCTTGAGCATTTCGTCGAGGCTGTAACCAAGGTTATGCCTCGCGCCGCGGTTGACCTGGGAAAACCGCAGGTCCGATGCGCTGAACAGGTAGATCTCGTGCAGAGTATTGTCAAGCAGCCGTCCGAGGCGGCTCTGCAGCCGATTGGCCTTGCGCTGGGATTCCAGTATCGGTCGGATGCCGAGGAGGCCGCCCAGCAGCAATGCGGAGATTGCCAGGGCGACAAACTCCGCCACCAGGTCGAGGCGCTGTCCCGACTGAAGCAGCCCGAACAGGGTGATGCCTCGACGCGCTGCCATCAGCAGCAGCGCCGAGGCGATGGCCAGCCACGCAATGCGGTGACCGGTCACCGGAATCAGGCGGATGGCCACATGTGCGGCCGCCAGTTGGATAGCGAGGGAGGTACTGAGTATGACGGTGTCCAGCATGCAACCCGGGCCTCTTTTTATGATTTCTGGCGGACCTCAATGGGTTTGAATGGTATCGGCCGATTTTCGATGGACTTGAGCTCACTGTGACTCTTCGAATTGTCCCGGGACCAGGGGGCGGTCCCATGGTTCCTATGGTGCGGGTTCTGGTGCAAACACCAGCTGTACGATGCCACCGGTGAAGGTCTCGCTGGACTCCAGCACCAGGTCTGCAGGAATGCTGCTCCCGCGCAGCAGCGGGATGCCCTGGCCGAGGATGACCGGGATCACCGACAGCACGTAGCGCGTGATGGCTTTTTCGCGATGGAACGCTTCGGCCAGCAGGCCGCCGCCCACCAGCCAGAGGTGCTTCAATCCCAGGTCGGCGGCCATTTGGATAACCTGGAGCGGCGGCTCGTCGGTGGCCCGGATCGACGTCGCCGCCGGGGTGATGGTTCGGTGGGTCCAGACCCAGCACGGCTTGTCGCCGTAGGGCCACTGGCCGTAGCTTTCAACCTGCCGGTAGGTGTTGCCGCCCATGAGCAGCCCGTCCACGGAAGCGAAAAACTCCGTGTACCCGTAATCCTCACCTTCCTTTTCCACCCGGGCCAGCCAGTCGACGCTGCCGTCGCTGCGGGCAATGAAACCATCCAGGCTCATGGCGACGTAATAGGTGACCTCAACCATGGGCCAGCCCGCAGTAGCCGCCGCGGTGGTAGATCAGTGGTCGGGTGTCGCGGGCTGTGCACATGCTCTCCACTTCCCCAAGCAGAATGACGTGGTCGCCGCCGGGGTACTGGGCGGCGCTACGGCAATTGAGGCTCCCATGGCAGCCGCGAATCAGGGCGATTCCCTCGGGGCTGCGGTCGAGTTCCAGACCCTCAAACAGATTGTCACCGACCTGGGCGAACCGGTCCGACAGCGTCTGCTGGTCTTCCGCCAGGATGTGCACGACAAATCGGAGGCAGCGGCTGAATTGCCCGAACCAGGCAGAATCCCGCCCGATACTCCACAGCACCAGGGGTGGCTGCAGCGAGACCGAGGCCAGGCTGTTGACGGTGATGCCGGCATCGGTACCGGATTCCGTCACCGTGGTGACCACCGCCACGCCGGTGGCGAAGTGCCCCATGATTTCGCGAAAGCTGTCGCCGTCCAGACTCATCCCGGCATGATAACCGGTTCAGGCAGCGATGTTGCCGCGGTAGAAGCGGTGCAGCTGACGATAGACTTCGGGATATACCCGCTGGAGGGTCTGTGGGGCTTCGAAAAAGTACTCGGAAGTGACCGCAAAAAACTCTGCCGGCTCGGTCGCCGCATAGGGATCGATCTCCGGATCGCCCCGGCGAACGCCACGGTTCAGATGGTCATAGGCTTCCCGCATGGCACGGGACCACTGGCCGTGATCCATGCCGCGGCGCAGCGGCGGAAAGCCGTCGGCGTGGCCATTGCGCATATCAAGCTTGTGGGCAATTTCGTGAATGATGACGTTGTCGCCGTCGTCGTCCACCGCCACGTGGTCCACCACGTCGTTCCAGGACAGGACGATGCCGCCGGCGGAATGGGCTTCTCCGGCCAGTCGCCGGTGGTCGGACTGCATGATGCCGTGCTGATCCCGGTATTCCCTGCGGGTCCGGAAATGCCCCGGATAGACATAGATGGAGTACCAGCCGTCCAGCCAGTGGTATCCCAGATCCAGCACCGGCAGGCAGGCCTGGGCCGAGATGGTCAGCATCATGGGGTGGGTCAGATCCAGGTCGCCGGCGGCGTAGAAGTCCTTCTCGTCGAGGAACCAGGTGGCCATGGCGCGCAGGCGCGCCTGCTCATCCACACTCAGGGCCTTGACCAGTGGAACGCGCTCCAGGGTCGCATTCCAATCCACGTCCAGGATCGGGCGATCCCGCAGGGTGCGGCGGCGTTTCCATTGACGGAACCAGTTGAACATCCCGTGTATATGGGGCCGCTCCGGGTTTATGCCAGTCGCAGTTTTCCTTCAGCCGCCGGCGGACTGGTCGTCAAAATCCCACCGCCGGTCGGCTGGCCTTGTTGGCCGGCGGCGGAGGTCTATTCTTAATCCTGGGACAGGCGTTAAAGGGGACATACCCAATGGGAGTAGCGGATCAGCGGCTGCTGGGAATACTGATGCTGGTTAACGTCGGGGTGGCCACGGCCGGAGATTGCGTCACAGGGCTGTCACCGGTTGACCTGCTGGGCGGCGATCTGGGCACGGCACCGGCCGGGCTTTTCCAGCAGTTGATGTGTCTGGAGGTTCGCAATGACCTTCCGACAGAACGCAGCGAAACAGCATATTCCGGCGTTCCGCTGCCGGAGTCCCTGGGGCTGGCCGAGGTGGGCAACCTGGCCCTGGTCGGGCCCGGAGACCGAATCATCGCGGCCCAGTTCAACGTGCTGTCCCGATGGGGCGGGCCGGTTGGCAATACCGCTTTGCCCATACGCTGGCTCCAGGTGGCCGCGCCGGTACGGGTGGCGGCGTCCGGGCTGACCCGTTACGCCCTGCGGTTGTATGACGCTGCCCCGACGCCTGCAGATCCATTTGCAGTCCAACTGACTCCCGAAGCCGATGGCTGGCGGGTGGACACCGGGCTGGCCACTTTCATGCTGGACCCTGCGCTGCCGGGATTGATCAGGAGCATAACGGCGGATATCGACAACGATGGCGCGGGGCGTGTGAGCGTCTACCAGGACAGCGCCGGTTCCGGCCCGCGGCTGGTTTTCGTCAACGCGGCCGGCGCTGATGTGGCCATCGGCGCCGCCAGTGCCCGGCCCGCCGATCCGGACCGGGTGTTCGCCGACTCGTTTGAAGCGGTCCAGGCGACCGTGGCGTCGTCCGGCCCGGTGATGGTGGATGTCGGCAGTTTCGAGGTGGTGGAATCCGGACCGGTCAAGGCTTCAGTGCTGGTGCGGGGCCATTTCCCCGATCCCGGAGGTGACTCTGTCTGCACACCCGGCACCACGGCACCCTATGAGTCCCTGGGGTACACCGCCGTGTTCACGTTCTTTCGGGCCAGCCGCGACCTGGGGTTGAGCTTTGAATTCCGCAATGAGTGCTCCGACGCCCTCAGTGGCCCGTTTACCGACCAGACCCTGCGGGTGCGGGAGGTCAGCTGGTCCATCCCCCTGAACCTGCAGTCATCCATGGCCCATGGTGCCGGCGACCAGGCGATAGTCTCCGACAGCGGGTTGATCCGGGTCAGCCAGCAGCGTGGTTCAGGTGACGCATCGAACTGGCGCCGCCGGGCCCGGGTGGAGTTGAACGGTAATCCCTCGGAGACCGCCGAATATTTTGGGCGTCCGGTAGTAGGGGTGTCGGACGGATCCTGGGCTGCCGCCGCCACGCTGCCATGGATGCGCTTCCGGGAACCCCAGTCCCTGGCCGCGGACGGGTCTGTCCTGCGGCTGGAATTTGTGGGCGACACCCTGGTCGTGGGTGAGGGCAAAGGTATCTGGAACGAGGCCCACCTGGCCATTGCGCCCACGGCAATGCTGCCTGGAACGCCAGCCCAGTTCGTGGAGGGCCGGCGTGATTCAGTCCGCCAGATGCTGGAGCGCGGGCTGTTGATGCGTGCCCCGGTGGACGCGGTCAATGCCAGCGGCGTGTTTCCGTCCCTGGGTAACCAGCAGCCATCCACCATCAAGTCCAACTACCTGGCCTGGATGAACCTGCTGCACGACGAAACCGTGCTGCCGGGTGGCCAGCATGATCGTAATGCCTCCTACGGCTCCCAGCTGTGGCCCGATACCGGCTCGTCGGATCCGTTTGCGGTGGACGCGGGTCGGCCCAACGACATCAGCTCGGGCATGAATTACTGGGATCCCGCGGGCAACGAGCTGGTTGAGTACCTGCGCAGCGGCGACCCCAAGTGGCTGTGGGATTTTGCTCTGGCCGGCGTGCGCACCCAGATGCACTCGGCCTACCTGAATACCGGCCAGAACAACCACGGCACCCGGGCCGGCTTTGCCGTCACGTCGGGCGGGCCGGGGTGTGCGAACTTCGAGGACTGTGAAGCCGACGGCACCGCCGGCGGCCAGTGGCATCGATCGGCATTCGGGTCGGACGACTATACCTACGACATGGGATTCGACCTGGGCTACGTATTACGGCCCAGCGCCACCCTGCGGGATCGGTTTGCCCAGGCCGGGCGAACCGCCATCAACCGCTATGACACGGCCGTGCCCGAGGCCAGCCGCGAGGCCTTTGTAAACGCCATCAACATCACCCGCCAGGTGATCCAGCATTTTGAGCTGCTGGCCAACTGTGCCGAGTTTGTGCCGGGTCAGCAGGGACAGGATTGCGACAGCCGGCTGCATCAGCTGATGGAGGAGCTGGCCCGGGACAACCTGGCCGCGGGCATCCTGTGTCAGGGTGAGGTCAACTTCAATACCGGTCTCAACGGGGATCTGTCCGGTCCGCTGACCCAGTGTTTCGCCCCCCAGCAGTTCATGCAGAATGCCCTGATGTACGGTTTTTTCCACCGCTACTGGCGCAACTACGGCGACCCGGCCGGCGGGTCGGTCCGGCGCGCCCTGGTGGATTCGCCCCGGGTGCTGTACGAGCAGGGCATCGCCCAGCTGGCCGGCGGCGCCCTGGACCTGAACGGCGACTGGGCGGCGGGAATCGACTGCCAGCTGGGAGCCGGCGGAACGTCGGTGGTGTCATGTACCGCTTACCCGGACTCGGACAACATGACCGCCATGGGTTTCCACACCAAGCCCCACACCGCCGCGCTGCTGCTGATGGCTCACGAAATCGAGCCGACCCTGGGATACTGCCAGCTGGTCAGGGATGCCTACGACGTGTCCCAGTTCAGCGGCGCGCCCAGCGACTTCAACGGGTTCTGGAACGGCGTCGGTCATTTCAATCAGGCGGGTTGGTGGAAGGGTGTGGCGCAGATGCTTCAGGGCATGGCCTTTGGCGTGGGCATCTACGACACCTGCACCGATCCCCCGTGAGGCGTTGACCGGGATCCCGGTCGGTGCAAACCTGTCCGCATGGTCCGACGGAGTAACACCGGGTGAGGAAGCGGGAACTCGCGCTGCGACGCCAGGAAGACTTCATGACAGTGGAGATCTGAGCGACTGATTGGTGCCACAGCCATCGTCTCCGCCCTGGGGCCGGTCCTGGCCCTGATTGCGCTGGGGTTCTGCCTCCGTCACCTTCGATTCCTGCAGCCGTCCGCCTGGGCCGGGATCGAGAAGCTGACCTATTTCATCCTGTTTCCCGCGCTGCTGGTGCATTCCCTGGCGCGACAGAACCTGGACGGATTGCCATGGTCCGGGATACTCGCCATCCTGGCCATATGCCTGTCCAGTTCGGCGACAGTGCTGGTGGTGTGGTACCGGACCCGGGGTCCCGTTGAGGCAGCCACGTTCACCTCCATCTTCCAGGGCGGTGTCCGCTTCAACACCTACATCGCCCTGGCCGTTTCCCAGGCATTCTACGGGGCTGACGGCCTGGCGATGGGCGCGGTGGTGGCAGGGTTTTTCAGCCTCATCGCCAACCTGCTGTGTGTCGCCGCGTTCGCGGTGTGGGGCAGGCTTCGGGGCAGCGGGGTGTTCAGCGTGCTTCGCGCGGTGGCCCTCAACCCATTGATCATCGCCTGTACCCTGGGCTGGTTTTTGAGCCTGACCGGGGTGGGATTGCCGGGGGTAACCGCCGACGTGGTGGAAATCATCGGCCGGGCCGCGCTGCCGCTGGGGCTGCTGGCGGTGGGTGCGGCGCTGCGGCTGTCTGCCGTTCCCGGCCACCTCGGGCCCATCGGCGTTTCCTCGCTGGTCCAGTTTCTGTGGCGGCCCCCACTGGGCGCTGCCCTGGCCGCCATGCTTGGGCTGGCGCCATTGGCCACGGCAGCAGTCCTGCTGGCGCTGATGGCACCCACCGCGCCCAGCGGCTATATCCTTGCCCGTCAGCTGGGCGGCGACACTGAAACCATGGCGTCGATCATCACCTTTCAGACGCTGCTGGCCTTTGTGGTGATGCCCATCTGGACCGTGCTGTTGCTGTAGCCGCCAGCTATTCTTCCAGCATGGCCCTTATCTGGTTATCCCTCCCGGTGAGCTGCCAGCGGATCAGGGACACGGGGATCACCCCGGCGTCGTCCATTTCCGTGAAGAAGTCCTTCAGCTTGAACTCGTCACCGAGCTGCTCCGAGCGCTCCGCCATGAGCTGCTCGATCAGGTACTTGCCGGTGATGTAGCTGGTGCCGTAGCCGGGCTGGCGCAGGTACAGCAGCTGCTCGAAGCCCAGCAGGTCCAGGTCTTCCCGCATCCAGCCGCGTGGAGTCCAGGCCACGTGGAAGTCCCGCGCTTCCTTCAGGGTGAACTCGTTGGCGTGGGCATACAGGGAACCCAATCCCCGGGCCGCGCGCTGGGCCAGCATGATCCAAACGATTTCCCGGGCGCGGGGATTATCGTCATACAGCCCGGCGTGCATCATCATTTCTTCCACCCCCGTGGCCACGCCCTCGGCCCGGCTGTCGAAGATGTTGTACAGCAGCGGGCCGCGGCGGATGGGGCTTGGATGCGGCTCTTCCTCCATCCGAGCCAGGTCCCACCAGTGGTAAAAGTGGGTCCAAAGGGTCATGGGCTCCAGGTGGATGGCCCGGCGGAAGAAATTGCGCTTTTCCTCGGGAACGAAAGATCCAAGCCGGGCCCGCAGGGCCGGGTCCATGTAGTCCCGCATTTCCAGGATGTCGTTGTCGGCCAGGAATGCCAGGTACTTGGTGGCGGCCTCGTTGGAGCGCTGCTCGTATTCCTCCGGACTGGAGATATCGTCAATCTGGGGCAGCTTGCGGTTGCGGTGCTCCTCCAGGCGCAGGGAGGCGTGGGCCCGGTCCAGTTCCCGCTGGAGCAGCCGGACCTCGTCCTCCCAGCTCAGCGGCACCAGGTGCACGTGTCGCAGGTACCAGCTGTAGTTGTCCCGGCCGATGCCGGACGGACCGGTTTTCTTTTCACCCTCGCGCTCCAGCCACGCGACGAATTCCCGGGTGGCGTCGGTGGCCTGCTTGACGGCGGCACGCAGCGGCTGGCCTGCGGTGGCGGTTTTGTCGGCCAGTTCCTGCAGCGCCCGGGCCTGCCCCCGCAGGTCACCGATACCGGCAATCCACAGCTCCCGGGCGTTACCCACCAGGTTCTCCCGGGCCTGCTCCAGCAGCGGCGGGATGGTTGCCAGGTCCGCCGCCAGTTTTGCTTCTGCCGACCGGTTGAGGGGGAACTGGTAGGTCCACAGCTCCACCAGGGCGTGGTGGGTGGGGCCTTCGTGGGCTGGCGTGTCGCTCTGGTAGGTCCATACCGAGGTGTAATAGGCCGGATCCCGGGCCCAGGGTTTGAGCACGCGAATATTGAAATCCATGCCGTTCATCTCAGCCCGTACCAGGTGGTAGTCCACCTGCTGCTCCAGGGACCAGCCGGCCGGGTCCAGGGCCAGCAGCTGGCGCTGGAGTTTCTTGAGCTGTTGATGCTTACGGGCCATGGTGGCGGCCCGGTAGTCCGGCGCGCCGTTGTGGGTGCCGGATTGTTCGAATGCCCGCCACTGGTGAAACAACTCCACCAGTTGCTGGTAGTCAGAGGCCTGGGTGCCCGCAGGCAGCAGCAGGGTGAGAGCCAGCACAAACTTCAGCATTCCTGTTATCCCCTCGTTGGTGGTGGCTGAATTATGACCTACCCGGGCAGCTCGGTGCAGCGGGTCACTCCAGATTTCCCAGCGCCGCCACCACGGCGGTCACGTCCATGTCGGAAGTCAGCAGGCCGGTCATGGGGTCCTGCTTCAGCGAGCGCATGCGGCGTGCGGCATTGCCGATATGGAAGCGCGACGGCTCCAGGCCGGCGCGGAGCTCGGACCACTTCAGCGGCATGGACACGCTGGCCGCCGGATTGGGGCGGGCGCAGAACGGGGCGGCAATGGTTTTGCCGCGGCCGTTCTGCAGGTAGTCCAGGTACACCCGACCTTCGCGCAGTTCGACGGCTCGCTGGATGGTGGATTTGTCCGGCAGTCGCCGGATGCAGATGCGGGCGATCAGCTCACCCAGGGACTTGCTTTGCTCATGGTCCAGCTGTCCCCCCAGGGGGATCAGGATATGCAATCCGCTGCCACCACTGGTTTTGAGGAAATGCGGCGCCTCCGCGTCATCCAGGATGCCGTGCAGCTCCCGGGCCACGGCCATGACGTCGGCGAATGGTGCGCCTTTGGGATCCAGGTCCAGCACGCAATAGTCCGGCCGGTCAATGGACTGTACCCGGCTGGACCAGACATGGATGGGGATGGTACCCAGGTTGGCGATGTACAGCAGGGCGTCCTCGCTGTCGATGACGATATAGTCCGTTGTTGTTCCTTTTGACCGTTCCAGCGGGACCCGCCGAATCCAGTCCGGCAGGAATTTCGGCGCCTCGTGCTGGAAAAAGGACCCACCCTCAATGCCGTCCGGATACCGGGTCATGACGATGGGCCGATCCTCCAGGTAGGGCAGCATCCAGCGCGCGATGGCCCTGTAGTGCTTCAGCATGTCTCCCTTGGTGAGCGCGGGTCGCCCCTTCACCGCGGGCCAGAATTCTTTTTCCTGGTTGGACAGGATGACCCGCTGGCGGGGCTGCGGCGGGTCCACCGCTACGGGCTGCTGCAAATCGCCGGGCCGCGGCGGCAGCAGGCAGTCCGCGGCGGGTTTGTCGTCCCGGTGACGCAGCAGCACCGGCTGGCGCAGCTGTCCGGCCCGGGTGAATTCCTTGTAACGTACCTCCACGGCACGGCGGGGCTGGACCCACTGCACGCCCCTGGGGGTTTCGGCCACCGTGGCCGCCGGCTGCCGGGATTCATGCCGGTCCAGGGCGTGGCGCAGCGTCCGACGCTCCGCCCTGTTCAGCCCGGAGCCGGCGCGTCCCACGTAAACCCAGTGGGCACCGTCCAGGGCGGCCAGCAGCAGCGACGAAAAATCGTCCTTGCCGTCGGCGACCAGCCCCATGACCGCAAAGTCGTCGGTCTTCAATGCCGGAATCTTCAGCCAGTCATCACTGCGCTGCCCGGGCTGGTAGCTGCTGCCGGCGCGCTTGGCCACCAGCCCTTCCAGGCCCATGGCGGTAGCCTGCTCGAACGCGGCGGAGCCCTGTTTCTCGATATGGTCCACATAGCGGATGGGTCCCTGGCCTGGAAGGACATGCCGCAGCCACTGCTTGCGCTTGAGCAGGGGACGCGGCATCAGGTCGTATCCTTCCAGGCACAGCACGTCAAAGGCGTAGCACCGCGCCGGCAGGGCGATGGCGGCGCGCTGGACCCCGACCGGGCGGCTGATCTGGGCACGCTGCTGCAGCCTGGAGAAGCTGGGCAGTCCATCCGGCCCTTCCACCACCAGTTCGCCGTCCAGGATGAAGTCATCATAGGGCAGGGCTGCCACGGCCTCTGCGATCTCAGGAAAATTGGCGGCGATATCCCTGCCGCTGCGGGACAGCAGCTGCACCGTGCCGTCTCGCCGGATGGCCATGACGCGATAGCCGTCGTACTTGATCTCAAACACCCAGCCCGCCTGGGTGAACGGCTTCCCCGGGCGGCACAGCATGGGTTTGGGTGGGCTGGCCTTGGGCTCGCGGCAACCAAGCCGGGAGCGTCGCAGCCGGGTACGGGCCTCCACGGCGGGTTGGGCTCCAGACTTCAGCTCGGTGACCGTCAGGCCGGACAGGACGGATTCGGGACACGGTTCTGGAATGCGGCCGACCCAGGCGTCCTGTTCCTTGATCAGCAGCCATTCCCGGGAGTCCTTGCTGCGGCCGGTGCGCACCAGGGTCCAGCGACCGTGCAGTTTGAATCCGCGCAGGTCGAACAGCAACTTACCCTTGTCCAGTCCTTCCTCCGGGTCCGCCAGGGGTACCCACTGGCCGCGGTCCCAGATAATCATGGCGCCAGCGCCGTAGTTGCCCTCGGGAATCAGGCCTTCAAACCAGGCGTAGTCCACCGGGTGAGGCTCAACATGGACTGCCAGGCGCTTGTCCGCCGGGTCCACCGACGGCCCCTTGGGTACGGCCCAGGACCAGAGGCTGCCGTTCACTTCCAGCCGCAGATCGAAGTGGTTGTGGCGGGCGGCATGCTGGTGAATGACAAAAACTGAACCACCGGTGGCACGGGTAGAAGCGAAGGGTTCCGGCGTCTGTCCCGGTATCCGCTTGTCATGATAATGCTGCAGCGAGGCCTTGCCGGACTTCATGGATAATTCATGCGGTTTTCATGAAAGCGATGTAAATTGATGAAAATCATGCTAAATTTTCAGGTTCCCCTGGCTATTCAGGGGACGTGACCAGCCTACTGTGGCCAATTTGCGGCTGGCAGACAATAACCATGAGGGGATGATTATGGCAGCTCGCGCACAGGGATCAGCGGCAATTTCCTTCGGCCTGGTGTCGATTCCGGTCAAGCTTTACACCACCGGCCAGTCCTCGGCGGCAATCCGCTTTAATCAGCTGGCGCCGGACGGGTCCCGGGTCAAGCAGCAGTATGTCTCGGCAAAGAGCGGTGAGCCGGTCGAGCGAGCGGACATGGTCAAGGGATATGAGTTTGCCAAGGGCCAGTACGTCACCTTTGACGCGGACGAACTGAAGGCGCTGGAAAAAAAGTCCAGCTACACCATCGATATCAAGGAATTTGTCCCGGCCGAGGAGATCGATTCGGTCATGCTGCAGAAGACCTACTACCTGGGTCCCGACAAGGGCGGCAGCAAGGCTTATCACCTGCTGGCCGAGGCCATGCGCACGGTAGGGCGGGTGGCCATCGCCAAATACGCGGCCCGGGGCAAGGATTACCTGGTGATGCTGCGGCCGCATCAACAGGGTCTGCTGATGGAACAGCTTTACTACGCTGACGAAGTCAAGTCGTTTGATGAGGTGCCCCTGGACGAAGCCGAGGTGGACCCCGCTGAACTCAAGCTGGCCACCCAGCTGATTGACCAGGTCACCAACGATTCTTTTGAGCACCAGAGTTATGAAGACGAGGTGCGCCGGGAGGTGCTGGCGCTGATCGAGAAGAAGATCGCCGGCGAGGAAATCACGGTTCAGGCCGAGGACGAGTCGGAAGCCCGCATCGTCGATATCATGGACGCACTCAAGGCCAGCCTGGATGCCGGCAAGAAACCGGCCAAGCGCGCGGGCCGGCGCAAGAAGACTGCCGCCCGAAAATCCATCAGCAGGACCGGGAAGAAAGCCAAAAGCGCCTGATGGCCCGATACACACCCGCGGACGTGGCCCGAATGCTCGAGTGGCCACGGTCCCGCCTTTATGACTACATCAGGGACGGACTGGTCCAGCCGGAACGGCAGGGGCGTCACTACTACTTCAATTTCCAGGACCTGGTGGTGCTGCGGGCTGCCAGGGAGCTGATTCGATCCCAGGTGCCGTCCCGCCGGGTCAAGAAAGCCCTGGCCCTGCTGCGCGGGCGCCTGGACGGCAAGCCGCTGTCGGCCGTGCGGCTGCATCTGGCCGGCGGCCAGGTGCTGGTGCGGGAAGGCGACTGGCTGTGGGAACCGGAAACCGGGCAGGGTCAGTTCAACTTCGAGCCGTCGGGTTCAGCCGAGACCGTGGCCGGCCCGGCTGATTCTGCGCCTGCCGGTGACAGCGCCGACCACTACAACCAGGGTCTGGATTTGGAAGAGCACGATCCAGAGTCCGCCATCGCCGCTTACCGCCAGGCCATCGACATGGATGACGGTCACGCTGACGCCCATATCAACCTGGGCCGGCTGCTGCAGCAGCGCGGCCAGTACCAGCAGGCCAGGGATCATTATCAGCAGGCGCTGGCCATCGACCCGGTCAACGCCATCGCGCGGTTCAACCTGGGAACCGTGCTGGAAGACCTGGGGGATCTGGATGCGGCCATGGATGCCTACCGCCAGGCTACCGGGCACCTGGCCGATGCCCACCTCAACCTGGCGCGCCTGTATGCAGCCAGCGGCGATCAGCAGCGGGCACTGCGTCATCTGAAAGAAGTGCATTTCTGGCCGGGCGGCCAGGAAGGGGGTAGTGACGGCCCTTGAGGCCGGGAGGCCCCGGAGAAACACCGGGGCCCGGACTGGTCTGGTCAGTCGTCGGTCAGATCGTCGCAGCGATCAGAGGAACCGTTACGCTTGACTGACGCCATTCCCTTGCTGCAGGACTGGGTCGATGCGTACATCTGGCTGCGGCCGATTTCCTGGTGGTTGCCGGCTTTGAGAATGAAGTATTTCTTGCCGTTCTTGGCTTCGCGGACTTCGAAACGGCCGTCGTTTCCGCAGTTTTTGCGCACTGCGGCAACGCCGTTGAGCGCAGCTTTCTTGGTGGTGTAACCTTCGCTGGTCATGATGCACTCACCGTTGCCGGCCTTCAGGCGAAAATAGTATTGCTTGTTCTTACCTTGGAATAACTCGAATTTACCTGGCATTGGGATTAACCTCCTCTGCTGTCACACTCCCATGACAATAATCCAAGCCGCAGGGCTGCGGCTGCTTGTTTAAGGTGCTCTGGAATCAACTGCATTGATCAGACGATGTTTGGCGAATTCTGACCCGGGATGTACCGATGAAGCCCTCGATTCAAACCATAACACCGCGGGCAGGTTTGGCAAAGGAAATCCAGCGGGAACGGGGAAATTGAGTACAAATGTTCACAATCAATCCGGGTATACCCTGAAAAATCCCGGCATGATTACGTCTTCCCGGCGGCCCGGTCAGCGTGAATGAGAAAGGGAATGAGTACCCATGACTGACGGGCAGAAAGACACGCCTTTGCGGCGCGACGGGCCCGGCCGGCCGGAGGTAACGCTGGTGCTGGCCCACGGCGCTGGCGCCGGTATGGACTCCCCCTTCATGGCCTTCATGGCTGAGCAACTGGGTGCCGCCGGCCTGGGCGTCCTGCGCTTCGAGTTTCCCTATATGCTGCGCCGCCGGCAGACGGGGCGGCGAAGCCCGCCGGATCGGATGCCCAGGCTGATGGACGCATTTCGCGAGGTGACCAGCGCCTGCCAGGGCCCCCTGGTTATCGGCGGAAAGTCCATGGGCGGGCGCGTAGCGAGCATGCTGGCTGACGAACTGGGTGTCCTGGGCCTGGTCTGTTTCGGCTACCCTTTCCACCCTGCCGGACGACCGGACCGGTTGCGGGTGGATCATCTGCATGATCTGACAACGCCAGCCCTGGTGATCCAGGGTACCCGGGACGCCCTGGGCTCCCGGGACGAGGTTGCGGGCTACGGCCTGCCGCCGGATATCGAATTGCTGTGGCTGGAGGACGGCGACCACAGCTTCAAGCCGCGCAAGAAGTCCGGATTTACCGTTGAGCAGCACTGGCAGACCGCGGCCAGGGCCGTGGCCGAGTGGATCAGCGGCTTGCCCCGTCCATCATAACCAGGTTGCCGTCCGGGTCCTCCAGCATGATGGTGCTGCGGTGGGACTGGGCTTCGTGGGACTTGAGGGCGCCGGAAGCGGCCAGGTCCCGGCGCACGGCCTCGATGTCCGCGGGATGAAAGGTCAACATGTTGTGCGGAAACATCCCCTGGAACAGCCCGATGCGGGTGCTGTCATTGCTGACGATGCGCCACTGGTGCTCGTCGGAGTCAGGGAATTCCCGGGACAGGTGACCGCCGTCCACCACTTCGAAGCCCAGGCGTCGGTAGAAGGCCAGGGAGGCTTCCATGTCCTTTACCGTCAGGCTGACCGAGAATTCGCCGAGCTCCATTTGAATTGTCCTGTGCTGTTACCGAAGCCTGCAGGAACCATAGAATAACCCAGATGGGAATACTGGCGCTGATCATCGGTCCCGCACTGTTCTGGGCAGGCTACCACCGTTACAAGGACCGGTTTGAACCTGAGCCGCTGGGCTACCTGGCCGTGGCCTTTCTACTGGGCATTGGGGCAGGGATGCTGGCCTCCTGGGGTTACCAGGCACTGGACTGGTTCGACCTGCGCTATGACGCCTATCGGCTGGCGCGGGAAGATCTCTGGGGCCTGTGGTGGTATTCGATACTGGCCATCGGTTTGATCGAGGAGGCGGCCAAGCTCATCCCGTTCCTGGTGGTGGTCCTGCGCTGGTCTCACTTTGACCAGCCTCTGGACGGAATCATCTATGCCTCCTTCATAGCGCTGGGATTCGCCAGTCATGAGAACCTGCTGTGGCTGCCCGCCCTGGCACCCTGGGAAGCGGTCGGGCGCAGCCTGGCCTCGCCGCTGGTGCACGTGATGTTTGCGTCTATCTGGGGTTTTGCCATTTCCCGGGCGCGGTTCGTGTCGGGGTCCCTCCCGCTGGCAGTGTTCTGGGGCCTGGGCCTGTCAGCGCTGCTTCACGGCGTTTTCGACTTCATCACCATTGGCCTGCCCCACTGGGTCCGCATCGGCCCGCCGTTGTTGATCCTGGCTATCTGGTTGTGGCGAATGCATCAGGTGCGCCGCCTGCATGGCGACCCATGAGAAAGGCAGCCTTACGTCGGATCAGTTGAATACCAGCTTGTAGAGCACCAGGCCGTCCCTGGGTCCGGCCGGCACCAGGTAGAGATCGTGAAGTTCACCCTGGTCGAAACCGACGGTGTAGATACCCTGGGACAGGGCCGGGACTGCTTCAGCTTCCAGCAGCACCGAAAACGGCTGCCGCAGGTCGCCCTCCTTTCGCTCCAGCGCCTGCACTTCCGCCACGCAGGCGCGAACGTCATGGGCGCCGTGAGCGATGGAGACGGGATCCCCAAGCCGGCTTTGGAAAAATTCAATGTGCAGCATCTTGCAGTAACCACACCGGAATTCTTCTTGAATTATAGGCCATGTCCGGGTGCACCATGGGAGCACCCGTCGCAGGATTGGACCCGTTCGTCACGCGGTAACAGGCATTTACGCCCGATAAATACCTAGGGATTCAGGCCGGCGTGTGTGCGAAGCTATGTCGGTTGAGAGCTTGCAGGAGGACCTCATGAGAGCGATTTGCTGGATGATGGCCGCGTTGCTGGCCGGTTTCCTGGCAATGGGCAGCGCCGCCGCGGAAACGCCCCTGGACAAGGATCTGAAAACCTTCATGGCGATGTTTCCTGGAGAATACGACAACAACAACCAGGTCATGTTTGCCGAGGAGGCCGGGGTCCCCGAAGACTCCCGCCACGAGCGCCTGCACCACTACTTCGTACCGGTGGAGATGCCCGCGCTGGGCGACCATATCGTTTTTGTGCAACAGTACATTCACAACGATCCCACCAATGTGTACCGGGTCCGGCTGTACCGATTCACGGCGGACTATGAAGAGAATGCCATCCGGCTGGCGATTTTCCGGCCCAGTGATGCCGCGGCGATTACCGGAGCCCACGAAGACCCCGGGCTGCTGGACAAGGTGGGTCCCGATGACTTCGTCAACGTGCCGGGCTGCGACGTGTTCTGGGTGCGCGAGGCGGATCACTTTCGCGGCTACATGAAACCCGGAGCCTGTACCATCAAATCCCGGCGGGACGGCCGCATCATCGTCATTGATGACGATCTGCTGCTGACCCGTGACCAGATCTGGATCTCGGACCGCGCCGAGTATGAGGATGGCAGCTACGCCTTTGGCAATAAGGCGGGTATTCCCCACAAGAACACCCGAGTTCGTCATTTTCAGTGCTGGGTCGCCATCCAGCACCAGGATTCCGACCAGTGGTTCTTCAAACCGGCAATTGCCCTGCATGACCAGGGTGGTGTGGAGGAACTGGTCACTGACGAAGAGACACCAAGGACCTTCTACCTGCGCATGGCCCGCCCGGTATGGCCCAGCGGCAACAACAAGCCTTCAACCGTGGTCTACGTCCACGGCCAGAACGAAGACGGCAGCATGGGCGACAGCATCAGCTACAGCTGGGGCGCCTACGACGCGGAAAGAGTCGGCATCAACCTGAAAATGCTCAACCTCCAGGCCAGCTGCAGCCTTAAGGATTCGATGTGATTTGCTGAACACGGTCCCGGACCCCGTCCGGGACCCCCAGCGCGAAGCGCGTTCCCCAGCCCGCCCAGCGACCGTTTCCGAGCTCACGCAGTGAGCGTTCCCCCATTCAGCATCGCTCAATCAACTGCTTCGCAATAATGATCCGCTGGATCTCATTGGTCCCCTCGCCGATACACATCAGCGGTGCATCCCGGTAGAAGCGCTCGATTTCGTCCTCGGGGGAATAGCTGTAGCCGGCTAAAATACGCATGGCCTCTGTACTGGTATCCAGCGCTGCCTCCGAGGCGAACAGCTTGGCTCGTCCGGCG
>JAAUYH010168905.1_pt1 | contig 27669 bp, 23 predicted proteins | sample 7278061 | NCBI WGS metagenome assembly JAAUYH01 (sample SAMN14350203, study PRJNA611818) | marine sediment metagenome | isolation source: surface marine sediment (0.6m) | place: French Polynesia: Moorea | collected 2018-08
ATTCTATTGACTCAATGCTTTTAAGAATTTTTGTAAACTTCCTAAAAATCCAGGTTTTTTAATCGGAGAATTACTATTTTCTTCTTCTCCTGCGGGAGTAGTTAGCTGAAGCAATAAGCGATCTAGCTCTTCCCCCATTGGTTTGCTGGATAATTCCATCGCTAACTCGTAATCTTCTTCCTTTTCTAACCAAATTTGCCAAGGAGACGGATGTATTCGCAAAATACTAGCACCTTCTAAAGGTCGAATATAGTAACAAGAATAGAGAGTACTAATAAATCTTTCTCTTAATTGACGAGCAGCTAAACCAATTCCGACTACTGCCACATCTTCTAGTTGCGGAATCAATAATATCACAGGGCGATCGCCTGCTAGATTACATAATCTTTCGACTCGCTCTACTTCTACAGCAGAAGGACAAGCTAGGATAAAAATCTCATCTGTCTCAGATACTTGGTCATCTATCGGCGTAAAACGTCCTCCCATATCTGTAACTTGAAAGGTAGTTTCTCCCCAATCTCTTTTCGCTAACATCGCCGCTCCTGTATCAGGAAACATAACTTTTACTCCCGAGCCATAGGATTCGACAAGTAAATTGGCAAATTCTATGGCTAAAGACTGGGCTTGTAGAGGAATTTCGGGGAGGACTAATTCTACTTGTAACCTAGTATAACCATCTGCGATCGCGTCTGTGACGGCTTTTTTCGCTTGTTCTACGGCTTCAGCAAGACTTTGGGGAAATTGATTCATAGCTTTTGATTATGATTTAGTATAGGGGCACTTATACTTAGTTTTTCCTAAAATTGCGCGATCTCATTAAAGATCATTGCTAGAATACTGTACCCAATCACCAATCCCCAACACAAATATCATTGAGCATTGACCATTGACGAGCGACCCTGCGGTGTGACCCCGCGGAATCTCTGATCCGCAAGGGAACCCAGAACACGAAGCTGGGCAAGCGCGCACCGAGAGGTTTCCTTATCCGAAGGGGTATCCTTTAGGGCGCCCCCCGAACGCGCGAGTTTAAGCATTGTTCTCGTTAACTACACAATCGCCAATTCCTAACACCTAACACCTAACACCTAACACCTAACACTACCTAACACTTATGTCCTTTGTCGGTTTACATATCCATAGTGATTACAGCTTACTCGATGGTGCATCTCAGATTCCCCCATTGATCGATCGCGCTTTAGAATTGGGCATGAGTGCGATCGCATTAACCGATCATGGAGTCATGTATGGCGCGATCGAATTAATTAAAGTTTGTAAACAAAAGGGCATCAAGCCAATAATTGGCAATGAGATGTACGTGATTAATGGGGATGTGGAAGATAAAACCCCGAAAAAGCGTTACAAAAAATTTCATCAAGTAGTTTTAGCTAAAGATACCCAAGGCTATAAAAATCTTGTCAAACTAACTACAATTTCCCATCTTAAAGGTTATCAAGGTAAGGGAATTTTTGCTCGTCCTTGTATCAATAAAGAATTATTAGAAAAGTATCACGAAGGCTTAATTGTTACTAGTGCTTGTTTAGGAGGAGAAGTTCCCCAAAGAATTCTGAGTGGAGATTTAGAAGAAGCAAGAAAAGTTGCTAAATGGTATCAGAATGTTTTTGGTGATGACTATTATTTAGAAATTCAAGATCACGGTTCCCAGGAAGACCGTATTGTTAATACAGAGTTAGTAAAAATTTCTCAAGAATTAGGTATCAAAATTGTTGCTACAAACGATTCTCATTTTATTTCTTGTTATGACGTAGAAGCCCATGATGCTTTATTATGTATTCTCACAGGAAAACGGATTACTGATGATAAAAGATTACGTTATAGCGGCACAGAATATCTAAAATCTGCCGACGAGATGCGTAAGTTATTCCGTGACCATCTTAATGATGATGTTATTGCAGAGGCAATTAACAATACGGTAGAAGTAGCCGATAAAGTTAAGCCCTATAATATTTTAGGAGAGCCACGAATCCCCGATTATCCCGTACCTCCTGGTCACACTCCTGATAGTTATTTAGAAGAGATAACTTGGCGCGGCTTAATCGAAAGACTCAAATGTCGTCACCATTCAGAAGTCCCAACTGTTTACAAGGAAAGATTGTTAACCGAACTAAAAGTAATGCAGACCAAAGGATTTTCTACTTACTTTTTAGTAGTTTGGGATTATATTAAACATGCTAGGGATAAAGGGATTCCAGTGGGACCTGGAAGAGGTTGTGTCCTTGGTGGTACTAAAGTAATGTTATCTACTGGTCAAGAAGTAGCAATTAAAGATATTGAAATCGGACAAGAAGTAATTACCCATCAAGGAAATCGCCAAACTGTTACCCATAAACATGAATATGATTGCGATGAAGAAATCGTCAAAATAAAAGTCAGCAATCAAGAATTATCTTTAACCCAAGATCATAAAATTTGGGCAATGAAAACTGAAGATTGTGTTGTTGAAAGTGCGAATGTAGCAACAGTTTGTAAACCTAGTTGTAAGAGATATTGTAAAGCCAAACCTTATCAAAATTATTCCTTGCAATGGTTGGAAGCTGGTAGTCTTAAAAAAAATGATTTTGTAGTTTTTCCCAGAGTGCCCTCAGCCGAATCTGAAATTATTTTCGATGTTTTAGATTTTGTTGAAATAAAAAGTTATTTATATTTTGATGATGAATATTTATGGTATGAGATTGGCACTAATTATTTGGCAACTAAAAAAATCCCTCGATATATTAAATTTAATGAAGATTTTGCCAGACTTCTCGGTTACTATATTGCCGAAGGATATTCGAGATTAGGAGAACGAGAGAGTGCGGTTGGTTTTGGCTTATCAAAAGAAGAAACTAATTATGTTCAAGAAATATCATTACTCCTAAAGAGGATTTTTGGCTTAGAATCAACCATTGTTCCCCATAAAACTAGACATTCTATACAGGTTATTTGCTATTCGCGAATTGTTGGCGAGTTTCTCGCTGGTTTAGCAGGCAAAGGAGCCAACAATAAAAAGATATATGACAAAATAGTTACTCATGGCAAATCTGAATATATCAAAATTTTAATTGCTTACATGTTCCGTGGAGATGGTCATGCGGGTAACAAAGAAAAAACCACGACAATTAAGTACACAACAACCTCTCAAGTTTTAGCTTCTCAGTTAAGATTGTTATTAGCTCGTTTTGGTTATTGGGCATCTATTATCCTCAGAGAAGATAAACAAAAAACCCATTGGCATACAGAGTTTTCTGTTAAGTTATCAGGAAAACAGCTATTAGATTGGAATGCTGATTTTCTTGACTTTCCTATTGGGATTAAATCACAAAAGTTTTTCAGAAATGATAGTTTTTTTGTCGAGGATAACTATATTTATTTAAAAATTAGACAAGTAGAGAAAGTAAAGTATACAGGTAAAGTTTACGATATTACTGTTCCTGAAGATACTTCCTACGTCGGAAATGCGATCGCGATTCATAATTCGGCAGCAGGTTCTTTAGTCGCTTATGCTTTAAAAATCACTAACATTGATCCCGTACATCACGGATTATTATTTGAACGTTTTCTCAATCCAGAAAGAAAATCAATGCCTGATGTTGATACGGATTTTTGTATCGAACGTCGGGATGAAATGATCGAATATGTGACGGAAAAATATGGCGAAGGGAATGTTGCCCAAATTATTACCTTTAACCGACTAACTTCTAAGTCAGTTCTCAAAGATGTTGGGCGAGTACTCGGTGTTAGTTTTGCTGATGCAGATCGCTTAGCAAAATTGATTCCTGTAGCGCGAGGCAAGCCAGCCAAATTAAAAGTAATGATTTCCGAAGATAGTCCCGATCCTGAATTCAAAAGATCCTATGATCAGGATTACGTTAAAACCTATAACGACAAAAAAGAAGAAGTTGGTACTATCAGCGTTCGTCATTGGATAGATATGGCAATTCGCATCGAAGGAACCAATAAAACCTTCGGGGTCCATGCAGCTGGAGTCGTAATTTCTTCTCAACCTTTAGATGAAGTTGTACCTTTACAAAAGAATAATGAAGGGGCAGTAATTACTCAATATTACATGGAAGACTTGGAAGCTCTAGGATTATTAAAAATGGACTTTCTGGGGCTAAAAAATTTAACAACTATTCAAAAAGCTACGGATTTAATTAAACAATATCGTTACACAGAGTTAGATCTAGATAGTTTACCTTTAGATTCTATTAGAGCTTTTAAGATTTTAGAAAAAGGGACAAGTAAAAAACTACCACCGGATGTTAATAAAACTCAGAAATTATTAGAACAAGGAGATCTTGAAGGGATTTTTCAGTTGGAGTCCGATGGGATGCGTCAAATTGTCAAAGATCTTAAACCTTCTGGAATCGAAGATATTTCTTCTATACTTGCCCTCTATCGACCAGGGCCTTTAGATGCGGGACTAATTCCGATTTTTATTAATCGTAAACATGGTCGGGAAAAGGTTGAGTTTCAACATGAATTATTAAGACCAATTCTTAAAGAAACCTATGGTGTTCTCTGTTATCAAGAACAAATTATGAAGATGGCTCAAGATCTGGCTGGCTATTCTTTGGGTGAAGCAGATTTGCTACGACGCGCCATGGGGAAAAAGAAAGTTGCTGAGATGCAGAAGCATAAAGTTAAGTTTATCGATGGTTCAACCAAAAATGGAGTTACCCAGGATGTAGCGGAAGATTTATTTAAGCAAATGCTCGATTTTGCGGAATATTGTCTGAGTTATGATGTGCAGGTTTTGACTGTTGAATATGGTGCCATTCCTATCGGAAAAATTGTCGAAGAAAGAATCGAATGTACTGTCTATTCTGTAGATGAAAATGGTTTTGTTTATACTCAAGAGATTGCCCAATGGCATGATCGGGGAGAACAGGAAGTTTTTGAATATTTATTAGATGATGGTTCTATTATTCGGGCGACTAAGGATCATAAGTTGATGACTATTGATGGTCAGATGGTTGCGATCGATGAGATATTTAGTAGGGGATTGGAATTGAAGCAAATTTCAGAAGTGTTTAACTAAATATAATTTTCATTTGCTCTTTATTATTAATAGAATTTATAGATAATTGCAGCTGAATCTATTAGTTTTTTTTTAAATAAGTACTTCTCTTGCAGCTTTATTGATTTCTTTGATTTCCCCAACATCACTATAACTAAGTTGAGAATCTTTTTCCTTGGTTGCTGCTGTATCTACATTAGAAGAGCGGAGTTTTGCTACCAATAAATGATGTCCACAAAAAATATATAAAGCTGCATAACATACTCCTTTATAATAAGAATTGAAAAATGCTCCTTCTTGATTGCCATGAACCTGGTCATCCGTTAAACTCTTTGTGCCAGTAATTTATAAACTGAATAATTTGTATAGGCTGAATCTCGGTAATCTTGAAAACATTCTGCAAATTGAGAGGTAATTTGTAGCTTTCTATCTAACTCTGCTAGCAGGACAATTCCTGCATCTGAGGTGATTCTTCCTCCACTAAAATTAGCTAGTACTTTTCTTCCTTTTAGACTTCCAAAGTTAAATTGATTGAGGCTACAAGCAGTCGGACTAAGAGTCATTAAATAGATAAATTAAAGTTACTTTTATCTTTAAATTATACCTTATGTTCTGCCTATTATTTTAGGGGTATTTATCGATATAATGAATATATTTGCTCTTATTTTATGCCAAGTAAATTGCTTTTTCTTTAAAGTTTAATTGATTTTGATGCTGACTTGAACTCAAACCACAGACTGTTGTTTCACAGCAGGGAGTTAACACCAGGGTCAAACATATATGCTGTAAAGCTTCTAGCTTTAGCGATCGCATTTTGGGTGAGAGATATGGGTTTAGCTGGCGCTGCGTGATCGCATTATAATATAGAAGCTAATCCTGGCGTTTGAAAATAATCCTGAATAAATAAACAAAATCCTTTCTAATTTCTTGATTTTCTAACGATAAAAATATTTGTGCTCCTGCTCCAATAAACAAACTAATAGCATCATCTTTAAGTAATTCCTTAATTTGTTGTTCGTTAAATACTCTAATGAGAAGACTGACAGCCAATATTACTGTTCCTACATTAATCGCTGTATCTAAAAAATCTCTAGAATTTACAAGTTTTTTACATCGAAAAGAACGTATCAAACAAATAGTAAAAGAAATGATTAAAATCAATGTTATTTTTAATTCAAGACTCATTTGATTCTTCTAAAGAACTTTGTTTGTCAGCTTTGTCTTCTTTTTTTAAGACTAAAAAAGGAATTACAGCACTGCCAATTCCCGCACCTACTGCTGAACCAACAAAACCTAAAGGAGTGCCAATAATAGCACCTAAAGAAGCTCCGCCAATGATTGATCTCACTATTTGTATATAGCTAGGATTTTTATTATTGGATTCTGAATTGTGGTTATTGCTTGCGTCTATATCCATTTTCTCAAAGAGACTTTACTTTAATACATTATATTCAATGAAGCGAATAGAATATTAACAGTAGAATATGATTAAATCACTCAATGTCTATCCCAAGCGATGAAAGTACACTGTCTTGAATCTGCTCTTACAGAATAGAGTAAGCTTAGGTCTTCTTATTATTTCTTATTGGGAAGTAGCTAGGTTAGATGATTTAATTCAAAATTAGCGTTATTGTTTCCCTCGTCTGTGTCCATTTTTTTAGATAGGTTTTACCTTGATACACTATATATATTGATGCGATCGCGTTATTTACTGACCTCTCTCCATTGTTTATATCTGTGATTTATTGCATATTCGGATAATTCTGATGGTGCCTATAGTCGAATCTCTCCAAAAGAGCAAGTTACTTGATGCTCAAAGTTGTAATTTAGTGCTGGCAAAAAGTCTCAATTGTATGATTAAAAGGAAGCCTAAAGTTATTTACTGCCAAGCGAGTTTTAATCGTAAATGATAGGGAACATTTCTCACTCTAATCCCTGTCACTTCTTATTGGAGCTTTACTCCTAGGGTGTTAGGTGTGAGGGAATAAACATATGTAATCTATTTTACCTAGGTACTTACCTAAAGCCAAATTGAAGAGTATTGCCGGAACTTCGCAAGCTATAAATATGTAGATTAAAATTTTGAGGTGAAGTTTTGCCAATAAAAAATTTACTTTTTTGATGAATCAAGAAAGATAATAATTGATTAATACCTGAAATGAATATGATGAATTTTAATTATTCTACTAGCACAATATCTCTTTTAACCTGTATGTTTTTGAGCTTGTTCAGCGAAGCTGGGATTACAGCAATGCCAGAACTTGAGAATGAACATACTACTTTGGATAACATATTATTCTCTACCCTAAACTTAAAAATAGCTCAAAATGATACGCAAACAACGACTGATCTAGAAACAGAAATTATTGCCCAGATCAATCGGGCGCGGGAAAATCCTAGTGACTATGCTGATTGGCTAGAAGAGCAAAAACAGTATTATGACGGTGTAATGCTAAAATTACCAGGGGAAAAACCCGTCAGAACCAATAGAGGGTTGCAAGTTTTAGAAGAGGCAATTAATTTCGTCCGCCAGCAAACTCCTCTTGCTCCTTTGGCTTACTCTGAAGTGATGGCGATCACAGCACAAGAACAATTAGCTCCGCTCAATACTGATACGGAAAATCAGGCTGATCTTAGTTCTCAGAATATTAGTTATGGCAAAGTAACAGCAGAAGCTATAGTTATGCAGCTAGTAGTAGATGATAGGTTTCGCGATCGCCGTAATCGACTAGCTATTTTTAATAAAGACAATCAAAAAGCTGGAGTATCTTGTCAAGCAGATAACGTATACGAACAAATATGCGCGATCGCTTATGCGGGAAATCCCGAAGATATCGTAGTTAACCCAGTTTCGGAAGATGTGGTCGTTACTGAAGATGCCCCTCCTAAGTTGGTAACAGAATCTCCATCAGAAAATACGGTAGAGTCTGCAGCCGAAATACCTTCAGACATCGAAAAAACAATTACTCAAGAGGCGAATCAAGAAGCAATCACAGTACCAGAAAGTTCGCCCACAGAAAATATTACTGAATCTGAGATTGAAGACGAAAACCTCACCCCAGCAGCATTAAATAATCAACCGGATAATTTTCCCTTGATTGACAAAGTAGAAAGAGGTTTCTTAGAAGAAGGAGACAAGGTTATTCCCAATGATGGTAGTTTATATGATTCTTATCCTATATCGGGTAAAGCAGGAGAATTGTTTATTATTAGCCTAGAAAGCGCAGATTTTGATACTTTTCTGGCAATTATGGACGAAGAAGGCAATGTTTTAGAGCAAAACGATGATCTTGGTGAGGACGATAGCAATTCTCAGTTACGAGTAACTATTCCTCGTGACGGGACTTACAGTTTAATTATTAATGCTTATGATCAAGGGGGTAAAGGGGCATATATCCTCACCATTCGCCGTAACCGTACTTCCCCTTTAGTAAACGGAGAAGGCGTACCAAGAGAGTAAAAATGTTTTGTCGCAGTGGAGTCCTTCTACAATATACTGAAACAGGTGCAAATAGGATAAACTTCAATGGCAAAGGATAAATCTACTTCATTGGGAATTACCAAACGAGAAGAAGACTATGCTCGTTGGTATCTAGATATTGTTGACAAAGCTAAATTGGCTGAAGACTCAGGTGTGCGTGGTTGTATGATCATCAGACCAGAAGGGTTTGCGATCTGGGAAAATATGAAAGCAACTCTTGATCGCATGTTCAAAGAAACTGGACATCGCAACGCTTATTTTCCCTTATTTATTCCCGTTAATTATTTTGCCAAAGAAGCAGAACATGTTTCCGGTTTTGCCAAAGAATGTGCTGTAGTTACCCACCATCGTCTTAAAACAACTGAATCGGGGGATATTACCGTAGATCCCGAAGCAGAACTGGGAGAACCTTTGGTCGTACGCCCCACCAGTGAAACCATTATTTGGTCAGCTTATCGTAAATGGATTCAGAGTTACCGAGATTTACCTCTACTGATTAATCAATGGGCGAATATCTGCCGTTGGGAAATGCGCACTCGTCCCTTTTTAAGGACTGCTGAGTTTTTATGGCAAGAAGGGCATACAGCCCATATTACCGCCGAAGAAGCAGAAGCGGAAGCGAGACAAATGCTGGGCATATATAAAACTTTTGTCGAAGATTATCTCGCGATTCCGGTTTTTGATGGGCAAAAAACCGAAAATGAAAAGTTTCCTGGTGCGGAACATACTTATACCATTGAAACTATGACCCAGGACAAAAGAGCTATCCAAGTAGGAACAAGTCACAATCTGGGGACAACTTTTGCTAAGGCTTTTGACGTCACTTACCTCTCAGCAGAAGGAACTCAGAAATATCCTTATGCTACCAGTTGGGGTATTACCACCAGGATGATTGGGACGCTAATTATGGTTCATTCTGATGATAAGGGGTTTGTCTGTCCGCCTCGGATTGCTCCTCTACAGGTGATTGGGGTGCCAATTTTTCGTAAAGCCGGGGAAAAAGAGCAAGTTTTGGCAAGATTTGGCGAATTAGAAGCAGAATTTAAGGCGAATGGTGATTTCTCTTTTCAAATTGACTCTCGGGAAAATCTAAGTCCTGGTTTTAAATTCAATGACTCTGAGTTAAAAGGGATTCCTTTGCGTTTGGAAATGGGCCCTAGGGATTTGAAAAATAATAATGCTGTTTTGGTGCGTCGGGATACGGGAGAGAAAATAATTGTTTCCCAAGCAGAATTAGCAGCGAAAATACCCGAATTATTAGCAGAAATTCATCAAAACCTCTTTGCTAAAGCCAAAGCATTTCAAGCAGAAAATACCCATCAGGTAGCTACTTACGAAGAATTTAAAACCAGTATTGAAGAAAACTCAGGTTTTTATCTAGTTTACTTTGCTGGTACTCCTGAGGATGAGGAGAAGATTCAAGACGAAACCAAAGCAACGGGGCGTTGTATTCCTTTAACCCAATCTGAAGAAGAAGGAACTTGTTTCTATACAGGTAAAGCCACCAAACAGCGGGTTCTGTTTGCTAGAGCTTATTAGGAAATTCCCGAACTTACAGAATAAGGACCTAAGCAGAATTATTGACCTATTTTTATTTCCTACTCCCTTGATTTTTAATGACCTATGATTACGATCGCTTTACCGAAAGGTGCCTTACTTAAAGACAGTATCGAGTTATTTAAAAAAGCTGGTTTAGATTTTAGTTTGTTTCTCGATAAAAGCAATCGTCAACTACAAATCACCGAACCCACTAACAGCGCTCAAGCTTTATTGGTAAGAGCGCAAGACGTCCCCGTTTATGTAGAATATGGTCAAGCTCAAATTGGAGTCGTTGGTTATGATGTTCTGCGAGAAAAACAGCCTAATGTAGCAAATCTAACAGATTTAAAATTTGGTTATTGTCGCATGTCAGTTGCCGTACCCCAATCTAGTCCTTATCGGCGATCGCAAGAATTGCCTCCCCATGGCAGAGTTGCCTCCAAGTTTGTCCACTGTGCTCAAGAACATTTTCGTCAGCTCGATCTCCCCGTAGAAATTGTCCCTTTATATGGTTCAGTAGAATTAGGCCCGATTACGGGAATGTCAGAAGCGATCGTGGATTTGGTTTCTACTGGTAAAACCCTTAAAGAAAATGGCTTAATAGAAATTGATGTTCTGTATGAGAGTACTGCCAGATTAGTAGCCCATCCTCTAAGTTATCGTCTTAATCGAGATAATTTAGACAATCTCGTAGCAAAGTTAAATCATTTTGTTTAAATCTTGTCTTAGTGATGGAATCAACAGGAGTATACTGTTGATCAGGATTCCAAATATTAGAAACCAGAGGATTTGAAGTCTTACTGGTCAACAGCCATCATGTCAGACTCGCGCGTTCCCTTGGTCAGAAAGCCCTTTCACTTGTATGTTATTAAAATTTTCAATCTTCTTGATAGGTTTTTCATGTTTCTTGAAAGTTGTACAACGGCGTAAAATTGATTATTGATTTAAGGGATCTTGGCTCTTCTGCTGCATACTTATGTGTTGGCGAAGCCGCATCAAGCTATAAGTTTGACCCAAATCTAATGGTAGTAGAGAAACCCCCTCTAAACGAGACTGTATCCAACCGTCACTCCAACACCATTCATGATAACCATCAATTCCTTTACTTAAAATTAATTGTAAACAATTATCATCTGCTACTTTTACTAGATGTTCGATCTCGATCAATCCTAACTTACTGGTAAATACTAATCCTGCTGATAGTTTTTCTGGTAAATCAGCAGATAAATTTTGAGGCCACATCCATTTTCTTAATTGATCTGTATTTAGTAAACTGTCACGAATTGTATTTTGGCTAGCTTCTAATTCAATTCTTAGCTGGCTTTGTTGGAAATTTCCTAGCATAGTGTAATTTTATGGGGTGAAAGTTCATTCACTTAATTGTAATTTTTGATTTTACTTATTTTATGAGTAGAACCAGTTTTCCTATTAGTTTACCTTTATATAGTCATCATAAATTAATTGTGAAAATCTTTGTTCGATTTTTTGATGTACAGTCCTTGATCCAAGATTTACGATCTTGTTGCTGAAATAGAATCACTATAGAAATTATCCATTGGTAAAAACACCTAATTCTAATCAACCATTGTTGGGTAGCCCCGAAATATTTATTGCTACCTCTTTGCTAATTACAGTTTTACTTCAACTTTATTTTTTGTATCAGTAAGTTCCACAATTTACAATTATTACTTAATATTTCTAAAATAATTTAATAGAGACTATATTTTCTCGGGAAATTCTCAATTACTGATTCATATTCGATAAATTTATTAATTAACCAACAGAGAAATCATGAGAACCTCAGTGTAATTATATTTTTAATTGCACCTATATTAGATATTTAGAAATACTATAATCATGAAAAACAAGCAATTCAAGCAATTATATAAATTACTAAAAACTGAGAAGTCTGATGCTGGATTTACCCTCATGGAACTTCTCATGGGATTAGTCATGAGTACAGTCGTCATTGCTGGTTTAGGACTTGGTTTGTACCAACTCACCAGGACTACTAGGGATGAAAGCTCTAAAATGACAGCACGGAATGAAGCCTCAAGGACGATCGAGTTTATTTCTGATGAATTGCGGCGCGCTCAAAGCATCGTAGTTGATAATTCGCCTGCAAATATAGCTGCTTTAGCACCAAATTATCCCTTTCTTGCAGGTGGAAATGTTCGTTTAGCCTTGGATCTTCCAGGTGTTGATGAACGGATAATTTATGCTGTTGCCCCACCTCAAGCGGGTTCCTCTTGGAATGGTCCTTTAGTAATTTATCGATGGGGTCCTCCTTTTGATGCTAATGGAGAATATACCAACCCTGACAATCCAGGAGATTGGCAAAATAGAGCATTAATAGATGATTTAGATAATAGCAATCAGACTATTCCTGATTGTAATGGAATAACCTCATATCAAGGATTTTTTGCTTGTATGATAGATGATGATGATGACGGTATTGTAGAAGACGGACTCACTGATACCAATGGAGATGGTCTAGTAAATATAATTGATGGTGACGGTATTGAGAATGATAGTGAAGATGATGTTGACGGATTGACTATCACAGCGCAGCTTTATTTTGCTACTCAAATAGATATTGATAATGTCTATACTGCAGAGACCCAGGCAGTAGCTCGGGCAAGAGATAGGGATACCGACGCGGCGCTAGATCTAGATGATGCAATTCTTCGTTTTAAAACATTAGCAGCAGAATATTCTTTAGGCACCATGGGTGGTGGGGCGATCTGTGATGGTAAAACAACATGGACTATGAGAACTGAATTCATTAATGATGGTAATCTTGGCAATGCTGGCTATAGCGGTAGTGGTGGACAACCGACACAATGGATACATGATCCAGATAGGCAGGGTCAACCAATCAAAATAGATACTAGTGCTCCATTGACCATCGCCTCTATTCCTATTGGCTATAGTAGTTGCACGGGACCTATCCTCAGTCGAGGAAATGAAGACTTAGGCGAAGAAACTTATTTTGACGAAGATGATTTTGACGGAGATGGGGATAAATCAGAACTACATCCTAACTATCCTTATGAAAAAGTTTCTCCCTATACTTCTTGGACTCCTAAGGCTGGTATCGAGTCCTCAGACTTCACTATAGATTTTTCAGATCCTACAACTTTTAATGGTAATAAGGAAGGTTATCCTAGTTATGATAACCCCGACGTTGGGGTCGATCATGTGAAAGTTTACAAAAAAGGGAGTACTATTGCTGATTATGATGGTTATGATGACAATGACGGTGATGGGAATCCAGGTGAAACTTCTCTAGGAGAGTTCTTGGCTAGTAAAGGATATGCTGTTCTAGATGGAACCTCATACAGATTGGTTAATGATGCTGATTATGCAGCCGATCCAACTCTCAATATACTAGAAGATAATGAGCGGATAATCGCCGTGGAAATTGGGCAAGCGATAAATGGGCCTACGATTGATGGAGTTGATAACCCTGGTTTTGATATGCAAGATAGCGTATTTATTCTTTCGACGGATAAGTTTGATGATGAGTTTCCTGCTAGTGATTTTTAAAGAGCTAACTTATTCAAAAATAATATAATTAATCATAATTGAAGGTGGGCATTTCCCACCTTTTTACCTGTTTATGAATCGAAATTTACTTAGATTTTGACCTTGGCAGGATATTCCGCTAAAGCTTCGACTAAACTTCTCACCTGAGCAACCATAGCAACTTCGTTATCTAGCTGATTAACGGCAGAGCCCACCCCAACGCCAGAAGCGCCAGCAGCGATCGCCATGGGAATGGTAACATTAGATAAACCCGAAGCACATAATACGGGAACCTCGACTGCTTTGGAGATACTATGGGCAGCTGCTAGGGTAGCGGCAGCTTTTTCGATTAAGCCTCTAACGCCTGGGTAGACAGGAGTAATACTAGTACCACCTTCGGTTTGAATGATATTGGCGCCTGCTTGTACTAAAGCTTCTGCTAATTCTATTTGTTCATCAAGAGGCAAGATATGAGGAACAGTTACAGAGAGTGTCACCTCAGGAAGTAAAGCGCGAGTTTCTTCAGTTAAAGCCAAAACTTCTGGGGCTTCAAATCTTCTTCCTTGAGCATAAAAACTATCGAAGTTCCCAATTTCAATTAAATCTGCGCCCACTTCAATGGCAGAAACAAATAATTTGGGTTCAACGGCAGATACACAGAGCGGTAAATTAGTCAGGTTGCGGATGGTTGCAACTAAAGCAGGCTCAGCAGCAATGTCTACAAAAGTTGCCCCACCTGCTTCTGCTGCTTTGACCACGGTCGCTACATGATCGCGGTTAAAGTTATTTAAGCCACTTATGACTTTAAGAGCGTTTTTTTCGGCGAAAGCTCGCGCTAATCTAGGATGCATTGTCATATTTGCTTCCCTGGTAGTTAGTTTCTATTTACTTATAAGCAATTAGAATATCTTAGCGCGTAGCGTGATCGATTTGAGATTTAATATTAGTGCTTAGTTTTTTTTAAGGCTTGCAATTGCTGGATTAAAACGTCTATTTCTGCCTCCAAATGAAGATATTTTACTTGTTGATCTGCTTGATAACATTTGACAATATGTTTACGGTTAGATTCGGCTCTATCAATAATGGCGGTAGAATGGTTCATATTTGTTCTAGATTGGGAGGATAAAAGATTTGACATAAATTTTACGGTTATTAAATTGAAATTATTATGCTGGTTCGAGATCATATCTCATGTCAGTAAGTATAGTTGTATAGGATCTGTCTATTTTTGATCTGTCAATCAAGTTGAAGATATGAAAAACTAGGATCAGAGCGATTTTTTTTGAATAATTATCAAAAATGATTACTATTTTTTATGTAATGTATCAGAATATATAATTTATAGGAAGCAGGGAACCCTCATTCGAGGGCAATTAGGGAATAGGTCAGAATTTTATTAAGGCCACTTAAGCATAATTAGGAGCGATCGTGTTACTGTCTAAAGGATTTGAAGTTGAAATGTATACTGGTACGCCACAAGGTGATATCGTTGGGCTGTCGGACAAAATAGTCAAGGATTTGGATGCCTTTGTGAGAGAACCTGATAGTAGAAATGTCGAATACACGACTGCTCCTTACACGAATTATGAACGTTTGCTATGCGCGCTCTTGAAACCGAGACAAAAGTTGCGTAGTTATTTGAGAAGTTTGGGCAACTATACAATTATTCCTGGTAGTACTTTATCTTTGGGAGACAGCGATCGCTTTTTCCGCTCCGATCCCAATAACCCTTACCATAGCTATATTGAACAGACCTATGGTACGGATGTAGTAACGGCGAGTATTCATATCAATATTGGTATTAGTGACCCTGAAATTCTAATCCAAGCCTGCCGTTTGATTCGGCTTGAAGCTCCTCTATATTTGGCTCTGAGTGCTTCTTCTCCTTTTATTGATGGTAAAGTTACAGGCTATCATTCGACTCGTTGGCAAATGTTTCCTAAAACTCCTACCCATGTTCCTTTGTTCACTAGTCACAAGCATTTTATCCATTGGACAGAAGAACAGTTAAAAATCGGGACGATGCAGAATGTTCGTCATCTTTGGTCATCGGTAAGACCTAATGGTGATTGTCGTCCTTATAAGCTAAATCGTTTAGAGATGAGGATTTGTGATCTAATCGTCGATCCAATATCTTTACTGGCAATTACTGCGCTTTTAGAAGCAAGGATTCATCAAATGCTGGAAAATCACGACTTAGATCCCTTACACAAGAGTCGTCTTGATAGTAGCAATTTAGCAGCAGATTTAATCGCGATCGCAGATCAAAATGAATCATTAGTAGCGCGCCATAGTCTGGACGCAGAATTAATCCATTGGCAAGATGGACGTAAAATAACTGCACGAGATTGGATCGAAGAACTCTATCAAGAAGTTTTTCCCTTGGCCAAAAAACGCGGCTATGGTTGTTTCTTACTCCCGATCAAAAAAACATTAAGATTAGGCAATACAGCTCAACAATGGTTAAAGATGTATGAGCAGGGACAGGATATTCCTAGTATCATTCAACAAGCAATCCACACCACAACTCAACAAGAAAAAGACTTAGAATCCAAACTTTGTCAACCAATCATGGTAGCTTGATGAAGACAGAAGTCGGATCAACTTTTTACTGATAACTGATAACTGAAATATGCGTGTTGTTTTGGTTTATCCTCAAATTCCTCCCAATACAGGAAATATTGCTCGTACTTGTGCTGCAACCAGCACTGAATTACATTTAGTTGCGCCTCTAGGCTTTGAAATCAGCGATCGCTATTTAAAAAGAGCCGGGTTAGATTATTGGCCCTACGTAGACCTGCATTATCATCTCAATTTAGAAGATTTTTGGCAAGTGCAGCGCCAAAAAGGAGGTAAGTTAATTGGTTTTACTGTCCGTGGCAGCGGAAATTATCTCGACTATCAATATCAAGAAAATGACTGGTTATTATTTGGCAGTGAAACAGAAGGTTTACCCGCACAAGTTCTGGATCTATGTGATTATCGAGCCTACATTTCGATCACCCAACCTCAAGTACGAAGTCTTAATTTATCTGTAAGCGTATCTGTGGCATTATTTGAAGCTTTACGACAATTAAGAAATTAAGAGCAAATAACTCAAATTGAGTTATTTGCTTTACAAAAAAGCATAAGTAATAGTCATATTTATTCAGAAAAAATAAAAAATTACAAAAATTACTGTGTAACACTTGCTTAAATTTTATTTTCAGGTTAACCTTTCGTTGAAATAAAAAAATCCTTAAGACACTTAAAAATTTACTTAATACAAGTAATAAAAAAACTTGCTGTTAAAAATAGTTTACTTACCTAAAATTACCAAGGTAAACTCTAACTATCTTATTAAGTATCTAACTGGATAATTTACCTAACTAAATAATTATACTTATATACTCGGCCAACTTTCTTACAAAAAAGCTTATAAATATGCACGACAAAGTAATCACCCTATTAAACTTTCTTTCGGCAAACGATCAAACCCCTAACCAACTCTTACCTCTCGAAAATACTAGCTTAGAATCTTCTGATAGCTCTTCACAAAACCAATCAGTTAAAGTTTTAGGTTTGGCAGTTGTCGCTAGTTCCCTTGGGGCAATTTTTACTTTTCCACAAGTGGCTCAAGCAACTCTAACAAACTTGTCAGTAGCTAATTCTCACTCCTCAATCTTGATTAGTAAATCTACACCACAAAAAGATCAGGCGATTGTAGAAAACCCACAATTAGCGACTGCACAAGAATCTCTAGTCCCGACTTCTATCATCGAAATCCGCTCCCGCATAGACTCAGATCCAAACTCAGTAACTACTGTGACGATACCCCAGCTACCTTCCCTGAGTGTAGCTCAAAACATTAGCCGCAAAAAAATTACTAAACATATCTATACAGTTCGTGCCGGAGATACTATCAATAGTATTGCTCGTCTTTATGGCATTTCCGCGGCAAAAATTATTGAAGCCAATAACATAAAAAACCCGAATCGGCTTTCTGTTAACAATCGGCTGATAATTCCTCTTGAAGAATCAGAGCAAGTTAATCTTCCCCATGCCAAACCCAATTTTCCCTCCTCTAATACAAAATTTGTTTCCTCTTCTGCTACAAGCCCAATGGGAGGCAGATCTGTCAATTCAACAGCCCAAACAATTAACAGCGATCGCAATTCTCGTCTATCAAATAGCCAAGAAGAGGTTCGTGACCCCTATATTTCTAAATTAAGAGCAGACATTGATAGGCTGCGCCATCAATATCAAAGTCAACAGAATAACGACCAATCAGAAGTCAGTGTAAATCGTAATAGATCAACAATCCACTCAGAAAGATTAGAGTCTAACTATGCTCCCCGTGCAATCCCTTCTCTAAGTCAGGATGATAGAAATATCACCTCAGCCACTAACTCATCATCAGAAGACTTACTCTTTAGTTCTGCTATTAGTCCCATAGACAATTACAACCAACTGCTGAACTCTCGCATCAGAGAAACATTAAAACCACAACTTCCACCATTATCTGAACCAGAAGAGTATTTACCCGATAATAGTAACTTCTTTAATGGCTATATGTGGCCAGCTCAAGGAACTTTAACTTCTGGCTATGGCTGGCGTTGGGGAAGAATGCATAAAGGAATCGATATTGCTGCTCCCATTGGTACTCCCATCGTCGCCGCAGGAGCAGGAGAAGTCATTTTTGCAGGCTGGAATTCTGGCGGTTATGGCAACTTGGTAAAAGTTAAGCATCCTGATGGTAGTGTGACTTTATATGCCCATAACAACAAAATTTTTGTCCGTCAGGGTCAAAAAGTTAAACAAGGTCAACAAATTGCGGAGATGGGTAGTACTGGTTATAGTACAGGCCCTCATCTTCACTTTGAAATTCGTACTAATGGGAGTACTGCTATAAATCCTATAGCTCTCTTACCAAAGAAATAAGAAAATAAGTTAGTTAGTACTTTAGTTATTGGTTACTCCTAGTAACTAGTAACTAAATTAAATAAAAGTAAATTATGTCTTTTTGAGTTCACCATTCTCATCAAGCTCGCTCATCTGATCCATGATGAACTTGAAATCTTCAAAATAGTCCATGGCCGAGTTGAGTTTGGGGGTGAACCTTAGATTAATATAAGCTATTATTCCTGCTTTGACTGCTGCTTGAGGGAATTTTTTTGAGTTTTTTAGTCAAATTGTCTTACTTAGTGTTACAGACTTAACTATATTACGACTCTATGAGATAATTTTCTATTGCTAATAGACAAATAATTAATATTATATTAAACAGATGACAAAAACAGCGTGGGTATTTCCAGGACAAGGTTCTCAAGCAGTAGGCATGGGAGTTGATTTTCAAGAAAACCCCGTAGCAAAAACTAAATTTGATATCGCAGAAAAAATTTTAGGTTGGTCTATTTTAGATATTTGTCAAGGAGAAGAAACTCGTTTATCTCGTACTCTTTATACCCAACCTTGTTTATATGTAATTGAATCGATTATTGCTGATTTATTATTAGAAAAAACAGCAGCTCCTCAGTTAGTAGCTGGACATAGTTTAGGGGAATATGTTGCTCTTTATTCCTCAAGAGTGTTTGACTTTGAATCAGGACTTTTTTTAGTCAAAAAACGTGCCGAATTAATGGATACTGCTGTTGGGGGGAAAATGGCTGCGTTAATGAAATTTGACCAAGAGCAATTAGAAAATCTGATTAAAGCTAATCCCGATGTGACTTTAGCAAACGATAATAGTGGCGGTCAAGTAGTCATTTCAGGAACTCCCGAAGCAGTAGAACAAGTATTAACAGAAGTCAAAGCTAAACGAAAAGTAGAACTCAAGGTTTCTGGAGCTTTTCATTCTCCTTTGATGGCAGATGCTTCTGAACAATTTCAATCAGTATTAGATCAAATTACTTTTAACGATGCCAAGATTCCTGTATTGTCTAATGTAGAACCGATTCCAACTATTAAAGGAGTAGAATTAAAACAACGTTTAGTGCAACAAATGACAGGCTCTGTAAGATGGCGAGAAATTATGGAACAATTTAACCAACAAGAAATTACTCGAGCTATTGAAGTAGGCCCTGGTAAAGTTTTAACTGGCTTATTAAAAAGAGCTTGTAAAGGTGTGGAATTGATGAGCGTGGGAACATTAGAACAGCTGGAAAAATTAAGTAATAAATAATAACTTTAGAGTTAAAAACTGTATGTTATAAGGTTAATACTAAACGATTAAAAAGCCCAAAATAGCCTCTGGAAGGAGACTTAATATATCCAGGTATTGAGACAAAAATTGATTAGTTTTGTTCTCAATTCTCCTTCTCGCCTTTCCCCTTTTCCCTTTAACCAACCTCAACTGAATTCTTTATGAAGTTCATCGAAATCCTAGAAAACAAATTGTTTCTTTCAGACATAACAAATCAAATTCTTTGGATGCTAACGTTAACTAACTTAGGCGGCTTTTTCTAAAGAAGCTAACGCATCAGGAATATGATTAGAGGGGGCTTCAAAACTACCGGTAATTACATATTCTAATCTCAGTTTTAACCAAGTAATAAATTGCTCATTAGTTGAAATCACGGCTGCTGATGGTTGAGGACATTTAGCTTTAATAGCAGCAAATTCTGGGGCTTCTAAAAATGCTGGCTGTTTAATTAACCAGAAATCTATTTCTTTATTTGTTTCCTGATAATTACGAATTCTTTCTTTGATAACTTCGTCAAAAGGCTCTTCTTCTAATAAGAACTTTTGGCTAGCTAAAACATAATGATAAGTAGTCATTTTTGGTTTTCCCCGGTTAAATGTAATCTTGAACTAATTGAACTAATTGAAGAACTGCTAGAGTCGGCCTTGGATTGCAAGTTTCATTTCTCTGACTGCCCTTTCCATTCCCACTAATACAGCACGACTGACAATTGTGTGGCCAATATTCAATTCTTCCATACCTGGGATACAGGCAACAGGGTAAACATTCCAATAAGTTAAACCATGGCCGGCATTAACTCTTAACCCAGCAGTGATCGCGATTTGGGTACCTTTTTCTAAAGCGGCTAGTTCTTTGGCTTGAGTAGCTTCGTCCCCAGCATCGGCATATTTTCCTGTATGTAGTTCGATAAACTTGGCTCCAGTACTGGCAGCAGCTTCTATTTGTTCAGATTCAGCGTCGATAAACCAACTTACAGGAATTGCAGCTCCTTGTAATTGGTTAACTATTGCCGTAAAGCGATCGCGATTAGCTAGAATATCGATGCCGCCTTCGGTTGTTACTTCCTCTCGTTTTTCTGGTACTAAAGTAACATAGTCTGGTTTAAGGCCAAGAGCGATCGCTACCATCTCTTGAGTAGGTGCCATCTCTAAATTGAGGTGACTACGCACAGTTTGACGTAACAGATGTACATCACGATCTTGGATGTGACGCCGATCTTCTCGTAAATGAACAGTAATTCCATCAGCACCGCCTAATTCTGCCAGTACCGCAGCAGCGACTGGGTCGGGTTCTACAGTTTTTCTAGCTTGACGAATAGTTGCTACGTGATCGATATTTATTCCTAATGTAACCACTTTAAAATAAAAACTAAATATAGGCTAAGATTTTTATTCTTACTGATTAAGCAACTTTTAATAATAGGACAAAGATTGTAATCTAGGCAAGAGCAGCAGCATAAAAATGATTACTTTAGTGATCTGCGAGAGCGATTTTCAACGGAGGAGCTAAGTAGGTACACAAAATTATAAGTATTGTTGCGACTTGACCCAATTTAATTATTTTTATAATCGACGAATTGTGTTGAGAGTGAAAAACTATAGATTATAAGGTTAAAGGAATAAACTGAGTTATGGTTTTAGCAAATCCTCTATTTATCGGTATTAGTGGTTTCTTTTCTGGTATTTTAGCTGGCTTTTTAGGAATTGGTGGAGGGACAGTTTTAGTGCCGCTTTTAGTAGCTTTAGGTTACACACCTATTCAGGCAGTAGCAACCAGTGCTTTAGCTATCACGATTACCGCACTCTCCGGCACCATCCAAAACTGGCGTATGGGTTATATTAAGCTACAAAGCATCCTCTACTTGGGATTGCCAGCTTTATTCGCGGCTCAAGTTGGTGTTTATTTAGCAGAGAGATTTCCCGATGCTTTGCTTTTGTTCGCTTTTGGATTGCTACTCGTCGTCAATATTTTTCTGGTTGAATTTCGCAAACACGTAATTGCCAAGTACAAACATCAGGAGCAAACTTCAAGTAGTAATCCTATAGTTGCCAGAATTACCACGGGCAGTGCAGCAGGAGTTTTGGCAGGTTTATTTGGTGTTGGTGGTGGCGTAATTATGGTTCCACTGCAAATTATTTTACTGGGAGAATCAATCAAAGCTGCGATTCAGACTAGTTTAGGGGTTATTGTCCTGACCGCAATCTCTGCTTGTATCGGTCATGCTTCTCAGGGCAATGTTCTGTTTGTAGAAGGACTTATATTGGGTACAGGTGGTCTCATCGGAGCTCAAGTTAGTACTCGTTTTCTGCCCAAATTATCCAATAATGTAATCAGTTTTGCTTTTCGTATGTTATTGGTAATTCTTGCCATTTACACTTTTTGGCAATCCTGGAAAATTTATCACGGTTGATTTGGTGGAGCAGAGGTGACTTCTAGGCAGGCAGCCTCAAAAAGCGATCGCCCTATGGTGATCGCACTGTGAATGTTGGTTTTCACAGTCTGTTCTGGATAACTCTTTTGTTATTATTCTTTGACAAAGAGTGTTGCTGGAAATTTGCTACTTGCGATTACCTAAATTCTTGCCACGCGACCAGCAAAGCGGATTTCTTTGAGTTTACAAGATATTTAACTAGCCAATAGATTAATTTACTAGCAATGAATCCATAACTACAAAACTGCAACCAGGTTAGATGAATTCCCAAATTAGATAATAGAAGACAAAGAAAATCGTCAACAAAATTACAACTAAACCCTAAAAACTTAGGCAACAAAGTATTTAATAAATTATCTAAATTACGATTCATCGTGACCTCTGAGAGACCCTCTTCTCAGCTAATTACCAAACTATTTGGGTAGTTGTAGGTATAGATACTGCGAAATAAGGTAATGTGGTTGTTCGAGCAATGACTAACAAAAAATCATGAGCGCTTTAAAGACCTAGGTTATGTAATTTTACTTGTTACTTGCTCACGACTTAGTAAATGATACTTAAGTAAATTTCCCTGAACAATTGATGAAGTCACTTGCTTTTTGTGAAGTTTCTCATTGCCTTCCCGAATAAAGTTTGCTATCTATATAAAATTATCACCAGTGATTTTTAAGAAATTAAGCAAAAAGATAGGAAAAAATGTAAAATATTATACAAATTTTTTCTTCTAGTGGATGTGGGCGTAAATAAAAACACCATTCAAAAAAGCTTAAAAGCTTGATTGTAACAACTGACTTAGGGGCATATCACGATGCGCCCCTACAGGTCAGAGAGATCCCGCCTTGAGACGACGGACGGGGCGTACGAGTTCCGCCGTGCAAAGACGGAATCAGCCCCTTGGCTTCCTCTGACTTCGTGAATAGATAAATTTGATCAAAACCTGGTAAAAATATTTCTGGAAATCATCTAATCATAGGAATCTAAGAATTTATACTTATTTGTAAGTCAAGTATTTTTACCTGCTTATTAATATGTATATAAAAACTTTTAAATTAATAAATTATAAAATATTGTTTAGTCACAACTCTTCATAAAAAAGCAATGAATGCCAAGTTTTTCATCAAAACAAGATAAATATTAGGTAATTAATCAGGATTAAATAAAATTACACGTAAATTCTTAGCTTTTTATTTTTTGTAATACAACGTAAATATTTCAGTAATACTTCGGATGCTGTTTCCTAAACCAATGACTAATAATTGTAATTGAAGCCAAAACATAAAATGGCTGATAAGTCAATACCAAAAAAAACTCTTTCTCTTTTAAGTATTGTCCAAAATAGGACAGTAAAGCTCAAGATTTGTCGTAATTCTATTTAAAGAAATACCTAAATTTTTTTGGCCTAAATTTATTTTTGTGCCCAAGAAAAGTAAATGTGGTCTGACTTCTCTCAGTCACCAAACTAATAGACTTGACCGCTAGTTATTTGTTGAATTTTATTTGTGATTTTTATGCCTAATATCAATGACATAGGTGATGAAAAAAAACAAACTGACAAGTTAGTTTTTGCTGCTAAAGCAAGTGCTAATCAACGTCAATCCGATCTTACTAATGCTGAATGGGCGCAGATTGCACCAGGGAAAGTAGTAGTAGCGACAGAAGATCGTGCTTGGTTGTATTGTCCCACCTCTGCCGAAGATCGCTTTGCTCATCCAATGGAATGTAGTGGAAGTTTTGCTACCACTCGGAAGCTATTAGATACAGCGATCGCAGCTGCTAAATTTGCAGTAAATTCTAATGTTAGACCACCTGCATTAACCCTCAGGCGTTGGGTATGGCGATTGGCAGGTTCTTACTATCTATGTTCTCCTGTTCCTGAGTTAATGAAAGATGCTGCAAAAGGTTTTGCTCTCAATGGTCATAATGTATTGGCACAGTGGGCATTACAAAAAGCAGAAGAGGAGAAGGGTCATGATCGACTTGCTTTACTCGATATTCAATCCTTAGGGTACGATAGTGAAGCAGTTATCAACAAGCTTGTTCCCCCTGCTGCGATGGCTTTGATCGATTACTTCACTCGCAGTGCGCGGGATAATGACCCAATCGATTGTGTGGGTTACGCCTACACCATGGAAAGAATGTCTCTGGGAATTGGACTGGAATATATCGAGAAAGTGGATTCACTAATGCCTCAAGGGATTGATGCCACTCGTAACTTACGCGTACATAGTAGTTTTGGCGCAGATATAAAACACACTAAAGAGACAGTAGAAATGGTGACAAAACTTAATGCTAAAGAACGTACCCGTATAGCTGTTGCCTGTTACGAAACTGCATTGCTGTGCTTCAGTCCACCAAGCGGAGGCTACATATCAGACGAAGAACTTCAGCAAATCTTGGAGACTCTAAAAATCTAAATGTGAAAAACTAATAAAAAATTTTAGTTTTTACTGTTTATTGATTCCAAACAAATAAATAATAGGAAAATTATTCATGACTACTACAGTTACTAAAATCAAGCATTTTGAAAATAGCTTCGAAGTTTTAAATCAGTCCGGAATTGAGATTGATTTAGATAGTATTTTAGTTAAAGAATACCAGCAAGAGGGATTGCCAAGCGATATTAATCATCCTATGTGAGCAATTTTAGTTGTGTGTCAAAAATCTCAACTCAATAATACTTTTTGATATCCCAAGACCACTTGAATAAACTAGCTAAAGTAGGGTTTAGTGACATCTGCTCTAGTTAGCTTATTTTCTCTGGAGAGTTAAAAAATAATTATTGAAAAAAATGGTGTTGGTAAATGCATAATGTTTCTCATTCACCAACGCCGAAAAAATAGCACTCAGCTCATAAAAAACTAATGGTCAATAGCTCCCAATGCCTTAAGAGTATTAATATTTGGTTTGCCCAAACCATCTACTCCTTTGATGTTCAAAGACTCGTATGGTTTTTCTACTACTAAAGTTTTTACACACTCACCAGTTTTTAAATTCCAAAGCTTTATTGTCTCATCTTCGCTACTACTGGCTATTGTTTTCCCGTCAGGGCTGAAAGCAATTGAGTTAATCAAAGCTGTATGACCAGATAAAACTTTAAAACATTTTTCATTACTAATATTCCACAATTTGATATTGTGATTTTGATTGTAGCTAGCTATTGTTTGATCATCTCTACTAAAGGTAACTAATCGAGAATAGCCTTTATCCTCATGTAAGACTACCATGCATTCTCCAGTGTTTGTATTCCAAAGTCTTATTGTTTGATCTGGACTGGTAGTAGATAAAGTTTGGCTATCGGAAGAGAATGCAACTGACAAGACCCAACTTGAATGTTGGTCTAAGGTTCTGGAGCACTTACCGGTATAAACATCCCATAACTTAGCTGTTCCATCAAAAGAACCACTGGCTAACTTTTGACTGTCTGGGCTGAATGCAATTGACCAAATTTCAGCTTTATGCCCCTGTAAAATATTTACAGTCTGACCAGTTCTGACATCCCACAGCCTAACAGTTTGATCTTCGCTACCACTTGCCAGAGTGTGACCATCGGGACTAAAGGCAATTGATCGAACTATAGCTTTGTGACCCCAAAAGATTTTTATCACTTTTCCAGTGTTGACATCACAAAGTTTTATAGTTTTATCCCCACTACCACTAGCTAAGAGATTATTCCTGGGACTAAAAGCAACTGAAAAAACCCAATTACTGTGTTCGTGGATAGTTTTCACAACTTGCCCAGTTTTTATATCCCATAACCTTACTCTTTGATCGTGACCGCCACTTGCCAGCATTTGACCATTAGGACTGAAACAAACCGAGAGTGCTTGATTATTATATCCTTGGAAAGTTTTAAAGCATTGATAATTATTGACATTCCATAGCTTTACTGACTGATCGTAACTACCACTAGCTAAACAATATCCCTTTGAATTGAATGCAACTGAATTAATCCAGTTAGAATGTTCTTGAAAAACTTTGATGCATTCTCCAGTCTTGATATCCCACAATCTTACTGTCTGGTCGACACTGCCACTAGCCAGAAGATTGCCTTGCGAGCAGAAAGCAACAGACCATACCCCATTAGAATGACCTTGAAAAACTTTGAGGCATTCTCCAGTTGGGATATCCCACAGTCTTACTGTCCTATCATTACTACTACTGGCAAGCATTTTACCGTCGGGACTGACGCTAATGGAACGGATGCCATCGTCATGTCCCTGTAAAACTTGGTTACACTTTCCCGTCTCAATATCCCAAAAACTTATTGTACTGTCGTGACTTCCGCTTATTAGCTCTTGCCCATCCAAACTGAAAGCTACCGAGAGAATCTCATTATTATGGCCCTCGAAAATTCTAAGACATTCCCCTGTACTGACACTCCATAATCTTGCTTTATTATCGTCACATCCACTAGCTAAGGTTTGACCATCAGGACTAAAAGCTACTGACCAGACTTCATGTTCGTGTTCATCTAAACTATAAAGGCATTGACCAAAGTTAACATCCCATAGCTTTGCCGTACAGTCACAACTTCCGCTAGCTAAGATATTGCCATCGGGGCTAAAAGCAAGGGAGACTACCCAGCCATTATGAGCCTCAAAACTACGAATAGCTTGACCATCTGATACTCGTCGTAAGAGAATATCTCCTTTGGTATCTCCAGTAGCTAAATACTGTCCATCGGGGCTAAAGGCTACTGCCCAAATTCCCCCAAAATTTTCGGCAAAAACTGACTTCGATAAATCTGCATTTTGGAAATTAACTTTATGCAATCTTGCCTGACGTAGATCTGCTTGCCAAACACACAAATTAGAGAAATTATAACAAGTTAAGTCAGTTTCTAGCTGACAAAATAGATTGAGAATATTTCCTGCCGTGTACCATTTTTCTAGTGGAGATGTCTCTTGCATGGTTACTAGAATTTGACGTAAACAGTCTTCAAGATCTTTCTTGCTTCGAAAAATAGCTAAAAGCTCATCTATAACTGGTTGAAGAATTAGGCGAATTTGATTTTCCCTAATATAGTCTTTTGCTGTCGCTTTCATCAGAGCATGATCTCGAAACAATCTAGGCTGCTGACGCACAATTTCTTCACAGACTGCCTCGATCAAGTGACTTGTTACATACTCCATTACTACGGGTTGCTGTGTAAAACGAGAAGCATTTTTTTCAATTAAAGAACGCCTCGATAAAGATTCAATGGCTTCTAGCAATTTTATTGGTGATACTTGCAATACAAAATCTTCTCGTAATTCAGCAAGCGAGATTGGCTCACGGGCGATCGCCAACCAATACATAATCTCCTGCTCCAGATTCGATAGGCGCTCAAATTGCTGATTTAAAATATCGCGAATATCACCAAAAACCGCCATTTCTTGGCACAAAAATTCAGCAATATTGCCAGCAAATAGATCTTGAATAGTTGTCGCTACGACTTTCAAAGCCAGGGGATTGCCAGCATAGCGATCGCTAAGAGCTTTTAATTCTAACTC
>JAAUYH010178618.1_pt1 | contig 27668 bp, 24 predicted proteins | sample 7278061 | NCBI WGS metagenome assembly JAAUYH01 (sample SAMN14350203, study PRJNA611818) | marine sediment metagenome | isolation source: surface marine sediment (0.6m) | place: French Polynesia: Moorea | collected 2018-08
CAAATTAGACGTATCAGATCAAAAAGTCTGTGAGTTGATAAACTTCAGACCAAGTTGATTTTCCCTGCGCCAGGCGACCTCACAGGTAAACGTGCAATCTACTTCGGGGATATAAAGCATCAGATGTGCCGGAATGATATCAACACCATTCATCTCCAGTTTTGCACCGGTCTCTGAAATGTCCAAAATCGTGCACTCGATTGCATCGTTCGAATTCGCAACAAAAGCTGTCGCGCCGATTTTTACGGCAATTCTGCTCGACTCACGTCTTTCACTTAACTGCACTTCGGATTTCACATGGTCAGTCATTTTGCACCCCTACTATGTCGCCTGCCGATTGTTACCGCCAAAGATGCATTTTTCGTTTACGCAACGGATAAACTTTTAGACTTGTCGTCAAACTGGATATTTTGTTGGCGTTTTTGCAGGTTTGAATGGCGTATTGGCGCGTTTTGCGACATCTATGCCTCTGCGGGTCTGTGAGGTTCCTGCTCCCTTGCCGGTGGCTTGGGTTCTGAGGAAAATCGTCCACTGGCAAATTTTATATGCTTGTCCAGCAAATGTATCACCTGCCGTTCGGATGAAACCTCACCAACAAACAATGTCATACTTTCCTGTCCACTATTTCCTATCCGTTTGACACCAGAAAGGCGCTCATTGCTTGCCTGCAAGCGCTCGAGAAACGGATAGCTCAATTGCAAGCTTTCAAATTGAAATTGCCTGAACAATGAAAATGTCTGCTGGGTGTCCTGACATCTGCGCAATGCCATCTTGAAACCCAGTTCCGAAATTTCGAAAAAGCGGTTTTGATCTGCGGGCTTTAGGGATGAAAAACATGTCTGGTCCAGCCCAAGAATCAAATTGTCTGAGAGTTTGGCATTTCGTTTGAGTGACAAAATAAATGCAGCGAATAGATCAGAATCTGAAAGGACGGCGCCGGAAACCGGCAGATAGAATTTTAAGTTTTCAGACCGCTGCTGAAGAGATTGGACCAAGGCTATCCCGTATCGCAGAACTTTTAAGTCAGTTTTCGCTTCCGAAAGGTTTTGCCCCGACGTCCTTCGTGCTGCATCCAGCGTAAGGAAGTTGCCATCTTTCTGGATGTAGCCGGGAACAAGATTGAAGGCATGTGCCGCACGCGTCTCCAGGTTAACAATAGGCTCCAAACGCAAATGAAATGAGGCTTCATCAACATCAGGAGAATCGGTAGTTTTCTCGCTTGCAGAAAGGCTCGGATCGTTCTTCTTCACAAGGCGAAGAAACGGCACCACATTGTTTTGTTGTTCGCGGGCCGTTGGCCGTAACGGATCATCAAAGTCAAATCGGGTTAGAGGAGGTTGTTCATGATGGACAATTGCATTGGCGGGATCAGGAAGTGAAAACCCATTGGCCCCCAGATAGGTGTCAGGGGGGAGCAGTGTTGAGCTATCGGCTTTTTTCTGGACGCGTCGTTCAAACTGGTCTAGGCCAATTTGCAGGGCTTGTAATCGTCGTTCCACTCTGTTTAGGCGCCAAACCGCAATTACAGCGACAAGAAAGCTTGTTACGGCTATGAATTGAATGACGGTATTTTTTTCAAAATGTTCTAGAGCGAGTGGGATATTAAATTGCATCAGCGCCATGGCTATGAGCGCACCGCAAGTTAGAAAAATTGTTACTCTCGTTTTGCCCATTTCGCCCCTTGATGCGATCATCTGATGAAGAAATCATCTTGTCCCCTTCAGTTTAAAAGCAGATGCAGAATTCATGCCAGTCTTGGCATTGAGATTAGCGGGAAATTGTGCGAGTTAGGGCGCGGTTCAATCAGACCGGAATTATCCCTATGTCTTCTCCCAATCCTATCACTGGACTAAGCCAGATCATCGACCAGTATGATTGTATTCTCTGTGATGTTTGGGGTGTGCTGCATAATGGCAAGGCGATTTGGAGTGATGCTGCAAATGCACTGACAAAAGCGCGTGAAGCGGGCGTCCCGGTCGTAATGATCACGAATGCGCCGAGACCTCAGGGACCGGTGCTCAAACAATTGGCTAACATGAACTGTCCTGATGGTGTCTTTGATGAACTGGTGACTTCCGGTGATGTTACCCGTGCGCTCATTCAGCAACTGGACGGTCCAGTGTATCATATCGGACCAGACCGCGACTATGCTTTGTATGACGGTCTTGATGTGGAATTTGCGTCGCCAGAAAACGCCTCGGGAATTGTATGCACCGGGTTGTTTGATGATTATAACGAGCATCCTGAAGAATATGTCAAACGGTTCAAAACCTATATCGGGCACAAACTTCCCTTCATTTGCGCCAATCCGGATATCGTGGTGGAAGTTGTCGATCGGCTATTGTGGTGTGCCGGCGCGCTTGCCCGTGAATATGACAAGCTTGGCGGAGAAACCCGGATTGTCGGAAAGCCCTACACACCGATTTACGATGTTGCGCTGGAACATGCCGAGCGCATTGCAGATAAGTCGATAGAGCGGTCCAAAGTGTTGGCAATTGGCGACGGTCTGCCGACGGATATCAAAGGGGCTGCAGACAACACTGTGGACGCCCTATTTATCACGAATGGCATCCACGCGGCTGACTATACTGCAGGAGAGGTAGATACAGAAAAGCTCCACGTGTTTTTGGAAGAAAACAAGGCCGCTCCGCAACACTGGATCAAAACACTTGTCTGGTAAACAGGATTTTGGCATCCACAACTCATGAGTTTTTTGCGCATACAATCGCTGACTGATTTCCCCGACGCCCTCAAAGGCGGGGTCGTTGCGATTGGAAATTTCGATGGTGTCCATCGCGGGCATCAATCGGTTTTATCGCAGGCGGTAAATCTCGCAAAAGCGAACGGTGTTCCCGCGACAGTACTGACTTTCGAACCGCATCCCAGGACGTTTTTCAAGCCGGATGCGCCAGTGTTTCGATTGACCGATGCGAAGACAAAGGCAGAGCTTCTTGGATCTATGGGGTTTGATTGTGTGGTTGAGCATCCCTTCGATGGTAACTTGTCTTCAACTCCTGCAGCTGAATTCGTCAGCGAATTGCTGGTCAGGCAATTCGGCGTTTCCCACGTGGTAACAGGGTATGATTTTCATTTTGGGAAGGGCCGAGAGGGCAGTCCGAAATTCCTGATGCAGGCCGGCGAAGAACATGGGTTTTCTGCAACCATTGTGACTGCATTCAGTGACGAAGGAGGAGATGTCGTCTCCTCTAGTCGTATCCGTGAATGTCTAGCGACTGGTGAACTCGCAGAAGCAAATGCTCTATTGGGGTATAGCTGTAGGGTTTCGGGAAAGGTCGTGAAAGGTGCGCAACTTGGGCGGACCCTGGGATACCCCACAGCCAATATCTCCTTGCCGCCGGAAGCAACATTGGCTCATGGTATTTACGCTGTCCGCGCGAAGCTAGCTGATGGTACACTGAAAGAAGGTGTTGCCAGTTATGGCCGCCGTCCGACCTTTGACAATGGGGAAGTGCTGCTTGAGACGTTCATCTTCGATTTTTCAGGAGACTTGTACGATCAGGAAATCACGATCTATCTCGAAAGTTGGCTGCGGGGCGAAGAGAAATTCGACAGTGCGGAAGCGCTTGTTGAGCAAATGGACAAGGATAGCGAAGAGGCGAGCGCCCATCTCGGAACGCTCGGACCTGAGCAAGGGCTTTGGCCTGTCATTCACAGTTGATTGTTCACGCCCGATTCGTGTAGACAGATGTAATGGAAGACATGACAAGCATACACTCCATCATACGAATTATTGGCCCGGACGCTGCGTGACGCAGAGTTCCGGGAATGGCTAGCCCTATGGCCTTGAACAGGGTAACTCTCAGAACCAAATACCGTATCCTGTCTGCCAATTGCAGACCAACATTGTGATGATCCATGACCGACGAAAACGCATCTGAACGCGATTATTCAAAGACACTCTTTTTGCCGCAAACCGAATTCCCGATGAGAGCTGGCTTGCCCAAGAAAGAGCCCGAAATCATTGCGCAATGGGACAAGAAGCAGCTTTACAAAAAGCTTCGTGAGCAATCGAAAGGCAGGCCGAAATATGTACTGCATGACGGCCCGCCATATGCGAACGGCAATTTGCATATCGGCCATGCGCTCAACAAAATCCTGAAAGACATGATCACGCGCTCATTCCAGATGCGCGGGTTTGATTCAAACTATGTACCAGGTTGGGACTGTCACGGCCTGCCGATCGAATGGAAAATCGAGGAGCAATACCGCGCCAAGGGCAAGAACAAGGACGAAGTACCGGTCAATGAATTCCGCAAGGAGTGCCGGGATTTTGCTGATCATTGGATTGGGGTGCAAACGGAAGAGTTCCGTCGTCTTGGTGTCGAGGGTGATTTTGAAACGCCATACAAGACAATGAATTTCCGTGCTGAAGCAAAAATCGCAAAGGAACTGATGAAGTTTGCCAAATCAGGGCAGCTTTATCGCGGTTCAAAGCCGATCATGTGGTCAGTTGTTGAACGCACCGCGCTAGCTGAAGCTGAAATTGAATATGAGAATTATGAGTCTGATACCGTCTGGGTGAAGTTTCCGATTTCCAGTTTTGGATCTGGTGAGTTGCTAAGAGAATCTGGTTTGACAGAAGACGAATATGGCAATGATCTACTAGGAGCATCAATCGTTATCTGGACTACAACGCCTTGGACTATCCCAGGCAATCGTGCGATCTGTTTTTCTTCGAAGATCAAATATGGGCTGTACGAAGTAACAGCTGCCGAAAACGACTTTGGTCCGCAAGCCGGCGACAGGCTCGTCTTTGCTGATGCACTCGCTGAAGAATGTTTTGCGAAGGCAAAACTAGAATACAAACGCCATCGTGATGTACTTGGATCGGAACTTGAAAATTTCACCTGCGCGCATCCACTCCGTGGCTTTCATGAAGCCTACTCGTTTGATGTTCCGCTTCTCGACGGAGATCATGTGACGGATGATGCGGGTACGGGCTTTGTCCATACAGCTCCCGGTCATGGTCGTGATGACTTTGAAATCTGGGTCGCACGCCGCAATGAAATCGAAGCAAGAGGCATCTCTTCAAAAATTCCGTTCACGGTAGCGGATGATGGATCGTATACCGATGAAGCGCCGGGCTTTGAAGGCGCACGCGTGATCGATGACAAGGGCAAGAAGGGCAAGGCCAATCAGGAGGTCATCACTGCGCTGATTGGTCAGAACAACCTGTTTGCGCGCGGTCGTTTGAAGCATGAGTATCCGCATTCATGGCGCTCTAAAAAGCCGATCATTTTCCGTAACACGCCACAGTGGTTCGTTTACATGGACAAGGACGGTGTTGTGGGTGACGGTTCGCAGACAAATATGGGCACGCTGCGTCAGACCGCCTTGGCGGCGATTGATGAGACCCGCTTTGTGCCTGCAGCTGGCCAAAACCGTTTGCGCGACATGATTGAGAAACGCCCGGATTGGGTTCTTTCACGTCAACGCGCATGGGGTGTGCCGATATGCGTATTCAGAAATCCTGTAACCGATGAAGTAATTCCGGGTCCTGATTTTGCAAAATCTGATGAGTTGATGGAAAGAATTGAGCAATCGTTCGATTCAGAAGGGGCGGATGCCTGGTTTGAGGAGGGTGCGAAAGAGCGATTCCTGGACGGCCTGGTTGAAAATCCGGCTGACTGGGAGCAGGTAACCGACATTCTGGATGTGTGGTTTGATTCCGGCTCCACGCATGCATTTTGTCTTGAGGAACGCGAAGACCTGAAATGGCCTGCCGATCTTTACCTGGAAGGTTCAGACCAGCACCGCGGTTGGTTCCACTCTTCACTGCTGGAAAGTTGTGGTACACGCGGACGTGCGCCATACGATGCTGTTCTAACGCATGGATTTGTCATGGATGAGGAAGGACGGAAAATGTCCAAATCCCTCGGCAATGTTGTAACGCCGCAAGAGGTGATCAAACAATCAGGTGCTGACATTCTTCGCCTTTGGGTTTCCTCTGCGGATTACTCTGAAGATCTGCGCATCGGCCCTGAGATTTTGAAAACATCGATCGATGCCTATCGCAAGATGCGCAACACGCTTCGTTGGATGCTCGGCAATCTCGCACATTTTGAAGACGACAAGCCTGAATTGAAGGATATGCCAGAGCTTGAGCAGCTTATGCTTCACCGCCTCTATGAGCTAGATGCGGTGGTGCGAAATGGATATGATGCCTTTGATTTCAAACGTATTTTTGCTCAGCTCTTTAATTTCATGACGGTTGAATTGTCGTCTTTCTACTTTGATATCCGCAAGGATGCGCTTTATTGCGATGCGCCTTCGAGTGCTAAGCGAAAAGCCGCACTTTACGTGGTGAACGAGTTGTTTGACCATCTGGTTCGCTGGCTAGCGCCGATGATGCCATTCACAATGGAAGAGAGCTTCCAGTCCCGTGCCGGATCAGAAGATGTTTCCGTTCATATGGAGCAATTTCCTGACGTGCCAGAAGCCTGGCAGAACACGGCTTTGCAGGAGAAATGGAAGAAAATTCGCGCGGTACGACGTGTGGTCACCGGCGCTCTTGAAATTGAGCGCCGCGAAAAACGCATTGGTTCTTCGCTTGAGGCTGCGCCAGTTGTGCACATCACCAATGGTGATCTAATGGCTTCTATTGAAGGGCAGGACTTGGCCGAAATCTGCATCACGAGTTCAATCTCTATAACAGGTGATGCGGCGGGATCTGGAGCTTTCGAATTGGATGATGTGTCCGGTGTGGCAGTAGTGCCTGCACTTGCTGAAGGGCAAAAATGTGCACGATCCTGGAAAGTACTGCCAGAGGTCGGTTTTGATCCGGATTATCCGGACATCTCACCAAGGGATGCTGCAGCAATGCGCGAAATTGAAGGTAAGTTATAGCTGTACCTCAGCCCTGCTGTTTGACCTGTTAACGCTTTGGTGAGTCAACTGTCTGGTTTCTTGAAAATGCTGCCATTTTGCGGTATTTATCCGCAAATGGCCGTCATGCTGACACATTGTAACGTCATCAGACACGGCGAAACAGATTTGCTGAACCGGGACAGGACGCAATCATGAAAAACCGTATCTTGCCAATCGCATTAAGTTTGGGGGCGTTGACGCTCGCTGGTTGCTCGTCATCCGGCACGACTTATGGTACGGGTGTTTCGCATGAACGGCAGACCCTGGACGGACTTTATAATATGTTTTCCATCTCGCCCAACAAAGGTGAAAAGATCGACTATTCTGCAAGGCCTGATCTGGTGATGCCTGCTAACAAGGGAGCGCTTCCCGCACCTGGCTCAGAGGTTGAGCAGGTAGCTGGCGATCCTGCTTGGCCGGAAACACCCGAGCAACGCATTGCTGCGGTACGTGAAGCAGCGCCCGAAGCAGATGAACGCAGTGGCAACCTTCCGACCGAATATTTGACAAGCGAAAAGCAGGGTATTGAAAATTCTGCACGTCTTTACAGGACAGCCCGGAGCACACGTGCGTCTGAGGAACTTCCGATTGTTGATCCAAATGCAAATAGCCAGAGCGCAGAGGCGAAACGTCGCCGCGAGCAACTGGCTTATTCAACCGGTGTAAAGCGCAAGTTTTTGACTGAACCACCTGCTGAATACCGTAAGCCCGCGGATACTGCGGAAGCGGGTGATATCGGTATCACCAGTGAGGAAATCAAGAAACTGGAAGAGAAAAGAATTCAGGATGAGATTAATCGCGAACGTGGTATTTTGAATCCAACTCAATAACTTCCATGAAAGATAAAGCTTTAGGGCTCTCTTTTTTGCCTGAAGAAAGTTTTAAGAATTTCTGAGCATTCCCTCTCCATAAGTCCGGCATAGACATCTGGTGCGTGATGGCATGTCGGTTGACCAAAAAACCTTGTGCCATTTTCCACAGCTCCCGATTTTATGTCAAAAGCTCCAAAATACAAACGCCGGATGCGTGCAAAAGAAATGGTCGCCGCACACATGGGGCAAGGTTCAAGCGTTACGTAGAGGTCATGGTCCGGCAGTCGTTCGCTTTGTAATTCATCGCAAGCAGCCCGGATTACCAAAACCTCGGCATGGGCGGTCGGGTCTTTAAACTCGATGGTACGATTGCCATCTGCAGCAACTACCTTGTTGCCGCGAACCAGAACGGCGCCAACCGGCACTTCACCGCGGGCAGCTGCAAGTTCTGCCTGCTTGAAGGCAAGTTCCATATAGCTTGCTTTTCGTTCCATTATGGCTCACCAACAAATTCAGAATTTACGGATAGTTTCAATGCATAGCAGACGTGGCCCAAAAGCGAAAAGAGCGGATGACAAATCTGTTTCAGCTGATCCTGTTTTGACTGGGGAAGAGAAACCCGAGCGCATTGCCAAGCGGATGGCCCGTGCCGGTTTGTGTTCGCGCAGGGAAGCAGAAACCTGGATTGCCGCTGGCAGAGTAAAGGTGAACGGAAAACTGCTTGAAACACCTGCCTTTACGGTGACTCTGAAGGATCGAATTGAGGTTGATGGAAGCCTGATTTCTGCAAAGGAAAGAACAAGGCTATGGCTGTTCCACAAACCAGCTGGGACTGTAACCACAAACCGCGACCCTGAAGGCCGCAAGACAGTATTTGAAATCCTGCCAGAAGGGTTGCCGCGTCTTCTTTCTGTTGGTCGGCTGGACATCAATACGGAAGGACTGTTGTTGATGACCAATGATGGCGGTTTGTCACGTGAGCTGGAATTGCCGACCACCGGGTGGTTGCGTCGTTACCGTGTACGGGTTCATGGCAAGGTTGATGAAGCCGAGCTTGAAAAACTGAAAGAAGGAATTGCGGTCGATGGTGTTCTCTATGGTGCCATTGATGCTGCTCTGGAACATGTTCAGGGAACCAATTCCTGGCTGAGTGTGTCACTCCGGGAGGGTAAAAACCGCGAAATCAAAAATGTGCTCGGTCACTTGGGTCTGGATGTGACGCGACTGATACGTATTTCTTTTGGCCCTTTTCAGTTGGGCGATTTGCCAAATGGCGCAATTCGTGAAATCCGCAGCCGGATGCTCCGCGAACAATTGGGAGCAGCTCTGATTGAACGCTCGGGCGCGGATTTTGATGCGCCGATTATCAATCTCGCACCCGAAGTCGCGCGCAGTGCTACCAAAGCAGCAGAACAAGCGGGCGACAAGTCGGCGCGAAAAGGCAAGCCGAAAGAAAAACTGAAGCGCGGGACCGTTCGAAGCGAAACCCTTTCGCGTTTGACGACATCAAAAGACAGCGATCAGAAACAAACGCAGCAGAAACGCAGGTCATCGAAAAATTTTGCAAACAAGAAAAAAGGCAAGCGTTAATGCGCGTTGTGGGAGGCAAGTATCGAGGCCATCGGCTGGTTGCCCCAAAAGGCCTTTCAACGCGCCCGACTACTGACCGAATCCGCGAAAGCCTGTTTAATATCCTGAACAATCGCCTGAATTTTGAGGGATTGCGGGTGATGGATTTGTTTGCAGGAACCGGTGCGCTTGGGCTGGAGGCATTGTCGCGTGGTGCAGACTATTGTGTGTTTGTAGAGAATTCACCTCAAGCCATTGCGGCCATTAATCAGAACATTGGTGCATTCAACTTGGCTAAACAAGTACTCCTTCTGAAAAAAGATGCGACCCGACTAGGCACGCTCGGTGATCTGAAACCATTTGATTTAGTCTTCGCAGACCCGCCATATGGCAAAACCCTAGGAGAGCGGGCAGCAGAAAGCGTACTTGAAAATGGATGGCTTAACCCCAAGGCGGTTTTTGTTTTGGAAGAACACTCGAAAGCATTTCCCGAAAGTTTGAACAGCTTTGAATTGTGCGACCTGCGGCAATTCGGCGATACATCAATAGGCATATTTCAATTGGTGAATTGAGACTTATATACCGATGTTAATGTCGAATGCCGTTTCATGAACCTCGGCAAAACGGAAGGAAACCAAATATGGTGAGAACGTTTTTGATTTTGTTTTCCGCGCTGTATTTTTCTGTCGCGACTGCATTTGCTTTTTCCAAATCTTCCGGCCTTGAAGTTACTGAATACGAGTTGGACAATGGAACCAGGCTGATAGTGATTCCCGACCGGCGCGCGCCCGTTGTCACTCATATGATTTGGTATGAAGTGGGATCGGCAGATGATCCGGTTGGTAAATCCGGCATCTCCCACTTTCTTGAGCATTTGATGTTCAAGGGTACAAAGACTGTTCCGCAGGGCGAGTTTTCTTCGGCGGTTTCGGAAATTGGCGGACAGGAAAATGCGTTTACCAGTTACGATTATACCGCCTATTATCAAAAGGTTTCTCCAGATGCACTTGAAACCATGATGACTTACGAGGCAGACCGGATGAGAAATCTGGTTTTGTCCGATGAGGTCGTCTATCCCGAACGCGATGTGATTCTGGAAGAGCGCAGTGGACGGGTTGATAATAGTCCTGGTGCAATCCTGTCTGAATTCGCCCAAGCGGCATTATTTGTTCACCATCCTTATGGAACCCCAATCATTGGTTGGGAACATGAAATTGCCAAACTGGAGCGCGAAGACATTCTTGCGTTTTATGAAAGGTGGTATCAGCCTTGGAATGCAACCGTAGTCGTTGCTGGCGATGTGTTGCCGGAGAACGTATTGGCGATGGCCGAGCGGACTTATGGAAAGGTTGTGGCAAGTCTGGCAGAAGCAAAACGCGAACGCATTCGTGATCCAAAACCAGTCGTTGCAAAAGAACTGCGTTATTCTGATGAACGCGTAACCAACCCGGTTTGGCGTCGCGCGTTTCTTGCTCCGTCATACAATCGTGCTGAAGCAAATGAGGGGGAAGCACTTGATTTGCTGGCAGCGATCCTAGGCGAGTCGGTAACAAGCCGGATTTACAAGGATATTGTTCTGGATAAAGCGTTGGCGACCTCTGCGGGATCTTTTTATCAGGGAAGTGCGCTCGATTCTGGTTATTTTGGCCTTTATGCCACTCCGAGGGGAGAGACTACGGTTGAAGATCTTGAAACAGCAATGGAGCAGGTGATCGACCTCATGCTTGAAGAGGGCGTCAATCAGGAAGAATTGGACCGGGCCCGAAATTCTTTTCTCAAAACAGCAATTTTCAGCCGTGACAGCCAGGTCACTCTGGCCCGAATTTTTGGCTCCGTTCTGAGCATCGGAGGCAAGGTCACGGATGTGACTGAGTGGGAAGATCGTCTGAAACGGGTAAGTGTTGATGATGTAAACGCTGTTGCCAAAAAATACCTGCTTCGCGACCGCGCAGTAACCAGCTATTTGTTGCCAAAGAAAGGCTGAGCAAATGAACGTCATGACAGTACTTTATCGCGTCAACGCACTCCTGGCGTTTTTGACAGTCGCAACATTTGCAACATTTGCGCATGCAATCGACATTCAGGAAGTAAAATCCAAAGCCGGCATCGAGGCGCTTCTGGTGGAAGATTACACGCTGCCGATTATTGCGGTTTCGTTCGCATTTGAAGGCGGTGTCACACAAGACCCTGACGGCAAGGAGGGTACAGTCCGCTTGTTATCAGCACTTCTTGATGAAGGTGCAGGTGACCTCGATAGTTCTGCATTTAGAGCCAAGCTCGAGGAGCTTGGCATCAGCATCGGCTTTTCCGCTGGCGGCGACCGCTTTTCAGGCTCTTTGCGCACCATTCGTGATGATAGAGAAGTCGCTTTCGACATGTTGCGTCTCGCGCTCAGCGAGCCTAGATTTGATGAAGATGCTATTGAGCGCATGCGGGATGCGATACGAAACTCGATCATACGTGCGAAAGCCGACCCATCAGCGATTGCAGGTATAAAATTGCGGGAAACGATTTTCCTTGATCATCCTTATGCGCGCCCAAGCCAGGGAAATGAGGCGTCAATCGACGCGATCACACGTGAAGATATTGTCGCCATGCACCGCAATATTTTCTCATCCGGGACTGTAAAGGTTGGTGTTGTCGGCGCAATAAGTGTAGATGAATTGTCGTCACTGTTGGACAAGACATTCGGTGGTTTGCCGAAAGAAGCAAATCTCCGAACCATCCCGTTAGTCGAGCCCCAACTAGGAGTCGTGGAAAGCATTGATATGGCAGTGCCGAATGCTTCAATTTCGCTTGTATTTAAAGGTTTGAGCCGTGATGATCCCGACTTTTTCGCTGCGCACTTGATGAACCATATTCTTGGCGGAGGCACATTCTCGTCCAGACTCTATACTGAAGTTCGCGAGAAACGGGGTCTCGCCTACGGGGTCTCATCAAGCATTGTGACGCGCGGACAGTCCAATTATTTGATTGCGGGCACCTCAACTCGCGCAGAGAACAAGGACGAGGCGTTGGACGTGCTTAAGAAGGAGTTCGCGCGGATGGTTGAGAATGGTGTAACCCAGGATGAACTCGACAAGGCAAAGAAATATGTTGCCGGCGCTTATGCGATCAGTAATCTCGACACGTCCGGCAAGATCGCCCGGGTTCTGGTTGCACTGCAGACAGAAAACCTCGGGATTGACTATATCGACAACCGTATAGAACAGATTGATGCGGTGACACTGGATGATGTTAATCGCATGGCACGGGAACTCTTGTCAGTGGAACCAACTATCGTCACTTTGGGGCCTGCTACACAATAGGTTGAAGAAAGCTAACCAGACTTTTTTGCGCGAAGCTTTCTCTCATCAAACCGTTTGGTTGTCGTTCTCAAAATAATGTCCAGCATGCTTGGATTATCCGGGACCAGATCAATCTCAACCGGTATGGCAAGATCTGCAACCTTGTTTTGGGCATCGCCCATGTTCTTGAGGCGGACATGATCTTTGGTTGTCGTGACGAGTTCCAGCTGGCCTTCGCGCGCGCGCTCCAATATGTCTTTGCATTCGTCTTCAAGAAAAACATGATGGTCACCAAAACCCTGTTTGTCCTTGATCACTGCGCCAACACGTTCAACGGTATCAAAGAACTTTGAAGGGTCCGCGATACCGGCAAATGCCAGAACCTGCATGTCCTTGAAGCGTTTTTTGTTTTTTACTTTCACGCTAGCGTTGTAAATCGGCTTGGCTGCACGGGCCGCATGGCGGACTACGCGGTTTCCCCGTTCATAGTCACCAATCAGGAATACTGAATCTGCGTGGATCATTTGCCGCTTGAGTGGTGCGCGCAATGGACCAGCGGGAACTGCAAATCTGTTGCCAAGCCCCCGTTTCGTATCCACGACAACGAGATTGTAGTCCTTATGCAATGACGGGTTCTGAAATCCGTCATCCATGACAATTATATCGCAGCCTTCTTCTTCCAGTACAGTGGCACCTTTCGGCCGGTCTGTCGCAATAACTGTTTTTGCAAGTTCCGCATGAAGCAAAGGTTCATCTCCCACATCGTGGGCATTGTGTCGCTCAAGATTGACCAAAGTTGGTGTGCTGATTGCGCCACCATGACCTCGGGACAAGACCCCCGGGCGCATGCCTTTGGAAAGCAGATATTTCAAAAGCAGTTGAACTGTTGGTGTTTTACCGCCCCCGCCGACAACAAAATTACCCACGCAGATGACTGGCACTTTGGCAGCGTAGGTGGGTTGCCGCTCCATTCTCGCTGCAGCGATGCGCCCGTATACAAACCCGACAGGGGCAGCCAACAAAGCCAACCATCCGGGATTGCGCCACCAAAACGGAGGGGCTTCATCCAGTGCCATTGTTCAGACTTTCCAGATCACGCTTGATGGTAAGCGGAAAGAGGTAGGAATCGAGAATGTGCACGGTCTTGTTCAGCGCACCGCGCATTTCCTCCAGTGTCTTTTGGGCATTTGCTGCCATCTTGGCCCGTTCAGCAGGGTTTTTGAGCAGATACTCGAGATTGGCTGCAAGCATCTTTTCGTCTGCAACCAGGCGGACAGCGTCCGCTTCCAAAAGGCTGGAATACGCATCCCGGAAATTCTGGACTGCCTGTCCCGAGATGATTGGAGTTCCGGTCATTGCAGGTTCAAGTGGGTTCTGTCCGCCTTGTGCTTTCAGGCTTTTGCCAACAAATGCAACCTGTGCAAGCCTTAGATAGAGCCCCATCTCTCCCATTGTATCGCCCATGTAGATATCAGTCTTGGCGTCAATGGCCTCATTTTGACTGCGCTGCGAAACACCAAGGCCATTTTCCCTCAATAAGGCGACTAGTCCCGGTGCGCGGTCTGGATGACGGGGCACAACAATAGTCAGAAGATCCGGCATCCGGTTTTTCAAAAAGAGATGGATTTTCCCTATTGCTTCTTCTTCACCCTCATGGGTGCTTGCCGCCACCCAGCATGGTCGATTGCCGATGCGTGCAGCAATGCGCTTTAGTTCCCTGTCATCAAATGGAAGACCACCGGTATCAACCTTTAGGTTCCCTGAAATGTTTACTGGTCGTGCACCGAGATCACTGAACCGGTCACCATCCAGTTGTGACTGGGCGATAACATGTGAAAATGTATCAAACAGACTTTCCGCAAGGCCGGATGCATTTTTCCAGCGCTTGTATGAGCGATCAGACATTCTGGCATTTACAAGAATGCGCGGAATTTTACGGTTCGCCAGTTCGAGCAATGTCATTGGCCAGATCTCTGACTCTGTGAAAATTGCTACATCAGGTCTCCAGTGATCAAGAAAACGCTCAAGTGCCGGTTTCAAATCAAGTGGAACATATTGGTGGAACGAACTAGGCGGCAAGCGCTTGCGCACAATCTGGGCGGAGGTCACGGTTCCGGTCGTAATGATCGTATTGATGCCTAGACCGTTCACATGCTCGATTAACGGGAGTATCGCCATCGATTCCCCGACACTGGCTGCATGAAACCAAATCATCGGACCAGAAGGCTTGTCAGCGCTCGGATAACCGTAGCGTTCATATCTGCGTTTGCGGTCTTCCTTGCCCCGTGAAGCCCGGAATCTCAGCAAGGGCCCCATAAAGGGATACACTGCCAGGCCGATCGCCCGATAGGTCTTGAGCGCTACACGGGTGAACAGCGTGTTCATTCCGGGTTCCCGGTCAGCGCATAAGCACGTTTGGTCGCCTTGTTCATACGCTCCTCAAGCAAGTTTCTCGCTGCCTCGACAGCATCATCATCTGCATCCGGTGATACATGAACCAGCTCTTCAACACAAATTCCCGTTGTGCCAAATGGCATGTTCATTGCAGTCTTGTCCCACGATTTTTCAAAGACATGACGACGGCTTGAGGCGATTGCAAGTGGAACAATCGGTGCCCCGGAGCGTTTTGCCAATTGCACGATACCCAAGCCAACACGCCGTGAAATACCTTTTGGAATATCGGCGGTTTGGACAACATTTTCACCGTTCTCCAACGCCCGAAGCATCTCCAGAAACCCGATCATTCCACCTTTTTTGAGAGTCGCAGAGGGTTCACGGCCGCCGGACGCGCGGATGGTCTGATTGCCAAAATGTTCAACTATTCTCGCGGTCACTTCGCCGTCGAAATTACGCGAGATCATTGCAGCGGCATTAAGGCCGATGGGAAGTGCTGGCATCAAAACATGCTGGCCATGCCAAACGCCCACAATGACAGGCAATTCCGGTGTCACCAGATCGATTGCATTCTCGGGCTCAACAACCAGTTTGTTTGTTCTGACAACGAGCTTCAGATACCAGATTGCCAGGCGCGACAATATCGCGACCGTTACACGGTTTTGCATCAGGCTCTTTGTAAATTGTTTTTGGCGTCGTTTGTTCCGACGCCTTTTAACCGGTTGATCAGATGTTGCCATACACTGCCTGCCTTAGGGGCTTAACTCAGGTGACTTTTAGCCGAATTTGCCGTCGCCATCTGGATCCAACAGCTTATGCATGTGCACGATAAAATACCGCATATGTGCGTTATCAACCGTTGACTGGGCTTTTGCTTTCCAAGCGCGTTGCGCAGTTTCATAATTTGGAAAAACACCGACAATATCGAGTTCATCAAGATTGCGGAAATCGGTGTGCTCGAGGTCCACAAGTTCTCCGCCAAAAACCAGGTGTAATAATTGTGTGGGTTTATCGGACTCGCTCATCGCAAACAATAGCTCCCTGTAATGCGTAGCCTATTTCTAGCAGACTAATGAAGAATCCCGCTGGATTTCGCAAGTCCCAAGATGTGATGATGATGACTGCTGTGGGCTGCAACAAGGGCCGGCGACCCGACCTTCGATTTGTTATAAATCAATTCTTCGCCGTTGGCGTCGGTCAGCTTGCATCCAGCACTTTCCAAAATGAGATCAGCAGCCACCACATCCCACTCGCATGCTCCTGCACGGGCAAACGCACCATCCAGTTGCCCGGCGGCCACCATTGCCAATCGGTAAGCTAGGGATGGGATAAACGGAACAGTTTGAAAAGGGCGTTCATTAAGTGCCTCGATAGTCTCGATCAGCTTTTTCGAGCCTGTAACCAGCGGTGTGTTTTCTGCAGATCGCGATTTTGAACTCACATTCTCCAGAACCAACCCATCCACGCTACTGGCAGCAAATGTTTCGCCCAATGCAGGGCAATGAAGAACAGCTTCCGTAGGTCTGCCGTCTTCGACAATGGCCGCAGATATGCACCATTGCCGCGACCCGTTGATGAAACCTCGAGTGCCATCAATCGGATCAACAATGGCAACGCGTCTACGGTTCAGGCGCTCCGTATCATCTTCAGTTTCTTCAGAAAGCCATCCATAATCGGGACGGTGCTGAGAAAACTCATAGCGTAAAAAGTCATCGATCTCGTGGTCTGCCTGAGAAACTGGAGAATTGCCGGATTTATACCAGACTTCATTTTTAGCCTTGAAATACTTCATTCCGATCTCGCCAGCGTCTTTGGCGAGCTTGATCAGAAGATTGAGGTCGGCGGAAGAGTGCGTATGTAGCCTAGTTTCCGCCAATAGTCATTCCATCAATGAGTAGGGTCGGCGCATTGGTTCCGTACCTAAATTCCAGATCATTGGCAGGCGTCATGTTCAAGAACATTTCCTTGAGATTGCCTGCTACAGTGATCTCGGCAACAGGAAAAGCAATCTCACCATCGATGATCCAGTATCCGGCAGCACCTTTTGAATAGTCACCAGTGACCATATTGATGCCATGCCCGATTGTCTCGGTCAGATACAATCCTTCTTTGATATCTGCGATGATTTCCTCAGGTGATTGCGTGCCATTTTCAAGATAGCAATTGGTTGTCGATGGATGTGTGCCCGTACCGCCGCGCGCAGCGCGCCCGTTTGATTCCAAGCCAAGCTCACGCGCAGTAGCACCATCAAGGACCCATTGCTGCAGAACGCCATCTTCGACAAACTGCAGTTTTTCAGTGGCTATTCCTTCGCCGTCAAAAATCTTGGAACCCATCCTCCGTTTCATCAATGGGTCGTCAACTACATTCACACCCTTCGCGGTAACCTGCTCATTCATGCATTCTCGCAAGAAGCTGGTTTTTCTTGCAATCGAACTCCCATTGATTGCGCCCATCAGCGTGCCGACGATGCCGCTTGAAATTCTGGGATCAAAAACCACCGGATAAGCACCAGACTTGACCTGACGAGGACCAACTCTTTTGACCACTTTTTCGCCAGCACTTCTGCCTATTTCCTCGGGAGATTTCAGATCGGACTGATGTATTGCAGAATCAAAGTCATAGTCACGTTCCATGCCGGTTCCTTCACCAGCAACCATGGACGCTGAGATGGAGAAGCCGGACCGTTCGAAACTGCCAATAAAGCCGGTGGATGTTGCAAGTACGAAACCTGAACGGGACCAGCTTGCCCCTGCGCCCATTGACTTCGATACATTCGCGACGCTCAACCCTGCAGCCTCACAATCAAGCGCGTTCTGCTCCAATCGACTGGTATCGGGTTCTGTAGCGTCAATCAGCTCAAGAGAATTGTAGATATCATCAAACTTGCCTGTGTCGTATAAATCATCTTTGCTTGCCAGACCCTGATACGGATCCTCAGGTGAGACTTTTGCCATTGCAACTGCTCGTTCAGCCAGTTTATCAGGGTCGGTCTTGCTATTGGCGGTAACACTCGCGACCTGTTTGCCGCAGAAAACCCGAATGCTGATTTGATCATTTTCAGACCGGTTGGAGTTCTCGGTGTGACCGTCTCGTACAGACACAGAATGGGAGGCACTTTTTGCAACCACTACATCGCAGGCATCGGCACCCGCGTTACGCGCTTTCTTAACAAGTTCGGCGGCATCCGCTTCAAGAGTTTCAAGTTTGTTCATTGTCATCCATTTGAGTGAGAAACATAAAACCTACAAGTTTATGTTGTTAATGAGACACATAGGCTTCAATATGATCGCATGCAAGCTATTGCGCTTGCTTTGATTTGAACACCATTCAGGAAACCCTCTATGGCGACTGCGACCCCCGAAATTTATACCCAGGCAGTGATATTGTTGGGAGGTGCCGTCGTCGCTGCACCGATCTTCAAGAAAATCGGTTTGGGCACAGTCCTGGGGTACCTGGCGATCGGCGTTTTGCTCGGACCTCTTCTGAGTGTCATTAACAATGGAGAGGATATTCTGCATTTTGCAGAGCTCGGCATTGTTTTCCTCTTGTTTATCGTTGGATTGGAGATGAACCCATCACGGCTTTGGTCAATGCGGCGGGATATCTTGGGACTGGGTTCCACGCAGGTCTTCCTTTGCGGCATAGCACTGACCCTTTTTGCCTGGTTCATAACCGGAAATTGGAATTTGGCGATTGTTGCCGGATTTGGCCTGGCGCTATCGTCGACTGCCTTTGCGCTGCAATTGATGGAATCCCGTGGAGAAACGAACACGCCATATGGTCGAAAGACATTTTCAATCCTTTTGTTCCAGGATTTGGCCATCATTCCGATGCTCGCGGTTCTACCGTTGTTCGGATACACCTTGGAGCAGAGTAACAGCTGGGTGCCGTTTTTCACCGCAATCGGTGCCATCGCCGCGGTTGTGTTGGCGGGACGCTATGTCCTTAATCCGCTTTTGGGAATTATTGCGCGTACCGGTGCACAGGAAGCGATGATTGCAACGGCATTGCTGGTGGTTTTTGGTTCCGCGATGCTCATGCAGTCGGCGGGTTTGTCCATGGCGCTCGGTTCATTCCTTGCGGGCGTGTTGCTGGCTGAATCATCCTACAAACATGAACTTGAAGCCAATATCGAACCGTTCCGCGGCATACTGCTTGGCTTGTTTTTCATAGCGGTTGGGCTGTCGCTTGATATCGGAGTATTGCAGTCTCAATGGCTGGCCATAGTCGCATTGGTCATCGGCGCGATGCTGATCAAATCAGTGATGATTTTTACCGCATGTCGTTTGTTCGGTTCAGACAATAATGAATCCATTCGAACCGCAGCCATGCTTTCGCAACACGGCGAATTCGGATTTGTCATCTTTGCTGCCGCGTCCCAGAATTTCATTCTCGGAAGCAACACGACGTCTTTCCTGATCGCGATGGTTATCTTGTCCATGGCGCTTACGCCGCTGGCCGTTTGGCTCGCGGGTAAACTGATTGAATATCTCAACGTTGAAGAATCGATGGAAGAGGACTTCAATGATGTGTCCTTGTCTCCGGTTTTGATGATCGGGTTTTCAAGGATCGGGCAGGTTGCGTCACAGGCACTTTTGGCTGCAGGCGAAGACGTCACTGTTATCGACAACAATCCGCAGGTGATCAAGCAGGCCTCAAAGTTCGGCTTCAGGATATTTTTCGGCGACGGGAGCAGGAAAGATGTTCTCGTTTCTGCGGGTATCCGGGATTGTAAAATGATTTGTGTTTGTACACACATTCCTGAAGTCACCAACCGCATCATCGATCTCGTTTCGAGCGAATTCCCGGATAAACCGATTTATGCTCGTGCGGTGGACCGCCCGCATACGCTTCAGTTGATGGACAAGCCCGTAAAATTCCATACACGAGAGACGTTTGAATCGGCTCTGCTGCTGGGAAAACAAATGTTGTTGGGTCTGGATCGTGCGCCAGAGGAAGCGGATGCCATCATCGAAGATATTCGCAAACTCGACCACGAGCGGTTACTCCTCCAGTATCGTGAAGGCATTTACGCTGGGTCTGACAAATTGCATACCAAACCAGTGCAGCCAGAACCTCTGGTGCAACCGACTCATGATGCAGAAGCATTGGATGATCGGTCCCGTGAAATGGTAGCAGAAGCTAATCGCGAACAAGAAGCAGCTACCTAAAGATGGCGACAGAAATTTCTTCCAAACAGAAAGCGGTTTTTACCGAAGGCTCGACGATGCGTCATGTTTTGACGATGACATCAACGGGTGCGGTTGGATTGATATCCATCTTTTTCGTGGATGTAGTGAACCTGTTCTATATCTCACTTCTGGGAGAGCAGGAACTTGCGGCAGCGGTCGGTTTTGCTTCGACAATCATGTTTTTCATGGTCTCGCTTTCCATTGGATTTTCGATCGCAGCCACCGCTATCACAGCGAAAGCAATAGGATTAGGGGATCGTGAGGCAGCTCGCAAGAATGCCGGATCTGCGCTGATTGTAATGTTAGCAGTCGGTATTCTATCTGTGGTTGCGATTATTCCTCTCCTGCCACTTGCCCTTGACTTATTAGGCGCGACCGGACGAACGCATCAACTGTCCAAGGAATTCATGCAAATTGCGGTTTTATCATTTCCGCTTTTGGCAATCGGTATGGCGTCTTCTGCACTACTGCGCGCGCAAGGTGATGCAAAGCGCTCTATGTATGTGACCTTGTCAGCAGGGTTTGCAGCACTGATCCTCGATCCGATTTTTATCTTCGGGTTTGATTTGGGCATACATGGCGCAGCATGGGCAATTTTATTCATTCGCATCATTTTGATGTGCGTGGGTCTTCACGGTATTCTCGTTGTTCACAAGATGGTGGAGCTTCCCGATATTGCGTGGCTGTTCAAAACGCTCAAGCCTTTCATGATCATCGCCGTTCCTGCTGTACTCACCCAAATTGCGACACCGGTTGGAAACGCCTATGTCACCTCAGTAATCTCCGAGTTTGGCGATGATGCGGTCGCCGGCTGGGCAATTGTTGGCCGTTTGATGCCGTTGGCATTCGCCGCGGTATTTTCGCTTTCAGGAGCTGTAGGTCCTATCCTGAGTCAAAACCTGGGTGCTGGCCGATTGGACAGGGTCAATTCTGCCATGCGTGACAGCCTGATCTTCGCATTAATATACTGCGTTATAATGTGGGCACTTCTTGCCCTGACTGCCCAGTGGATTGTTTACGCGTTCAGTGCCGAAAACGATTCAGCCAACCTTATTTTCTTCTTTTGTTACTTTGTTGCCGGGAGCTTTATTTTCAACGGCGCGTTGTTCGTGGCGAATGCTGCTTTCAACAATCTGGGTTTCCCGATCTATTCTACTGCATTCAACTGGGGCAGGGCGACCTTGGGGATCATCCCATTCGTCTGGATCGGAAAGAGTTGGGGGCCAGAAGGTGTTCTCGCTGGTTGGGGGCTTGGCGGCGTGATTTTTGGCGTTGTTTCTGTTGTGGTTTGTTTCAGGGCAATTAAAACGATTCCTGAAAGTGAAACAGATGCGCGGGAAGCAATTCCCACAATTCCGGCCGCGAACTCTCCATTCACCTCCGGTCGTGGGGCATCGGGTTAAAGCCGTTTAGTTGACATTTTTCAAAAGTTGTTTTTGCAGGAAGCTTCAATGTCAAAGTAAGGCTCTTGCTTGTCCACGCTCCAGTATTTCAGCTCGTCCAACGGAATTGGCTTGCCTGTAACCGCACAGGTCACAAAAGCTCCAGCTGACAAAACCTGGAAGTCAGCATCAAGGTATTTCACCTTCGCTTCTGCCGATCCCGGCCCTTCGAAACGATTCATCATGGCTCCCTGAGATGAATGGTTGGATTTCTACCTACCAAATAGTCTTTCTATATCCTTCAGGTCAAGTTCGATGAAGGTTGGTCGACCATGATTGCATTGGCCAGAGTTCGGTGTATTTTCCATCTGGCGCAGCAATTCGTTCATCTCCGGGGCCTTGAGAATGCGTCCCGAACGAACCGACCCATGACAAGCCATGGTCGCAGCAACATGTTCGAGTTTTTCCTGCAATCCATCAGCTGAGCCCCACTCAGCGATTTCATCTGCAAGATCTTGGATCAATTGCTGAACATTGGTTTCGCCAAGCATGGCTGGGGTAGCACGCACCGCAATAGCGCCCGGACCAAATGCCTCCAGCTCAAGCCCCAATTTGTCGAATGCTTCTGAATGGCTTACAAGGCGGTTCACATCTTCCTCAGGTAGATCGATGATTTCGGGAACCAGTAACAGCTGTCCTGCCAACCCGTCCTGCATTCCAGCTTTCAGCTTTTCATAAACAATGCGTTCATGTGCTGCGTGCTGATCAACGATTATCAGTCCTTTTTCGGTTTGCGAGACAATGTAGTTTTTGTGAACCTGCGCACGAGCACTACCGAGAGGATAACTTTCGTTTGGTTCATCATTATACAGATTTTCTGAAACCTGCCCGCTTGGTTGAAAGTCCTGACGATAGGTTGCTTGTCCCTCTGACATGCCGGAAGGGAAATGTGTCGGATTTTCCTGCTCCAGTGGCCTTGCCCAATCTGAGAACCCTGATTGGGTCTCGCGGGCACGCCACGAGGACTGTGCTTCGGTTCTGAATGCATCCATCATTGCGTCAGCACCGGCTTGACTGGTCAGCGGGCCTTGGTTTGAAAGCGCCTGTTTGAGGGCGCCGACAATCAACCCCCGTACAAGACCCGGATCCCGAAACCGAACATCTGCCTTGGCTGGATGAACGTTTACATCCACAAGGTAGGGATCAAGATCAAGAAACAGCGCAAGTGTTGGATGCCGACCGGAAGGAAGGTGATCCATATAGGCACCGCGCACGGCACCCAGCAACGCTTTGTCCCGTACCGGGCGCCCGTTCACAAAGAAATATTGGGCAAGTGCATTCCCTCTATGGAAGGTTGGAACACTTGCCAGCCCAGTGAGATGTATGCCCTCACGTTCAGCATCGATTTCTATTGAATTTTCGCGAAAAGACTTGCCCAAAACCTGCTCAAGACGTTTGTTGAGGTCAGTTGCCGGATATTCAAGGGTAGCGCGGTCCGCGCCTGAGATCGCAAAGCGGACTGATGGAAATGCGAGCGACATCCGTTTGAACACATCGGTTATGGCATTTGTTTCCGCCTGATCTGACTTCAGGAATTTGAGTCGGGCAGGCGTGGCATAGAAAAGATCGGTGACTTCAACAACAGTTCCTGCAGTCAATGCAGCAGGTGTAGGACCTTCTACCCGCCCCCCGTGCACCGAAATCTTCCATGCATTGGGGTCTTCAGCGCGTCTTGAGGTAATTGAAAGACGCGAGACCGAGCCAATCGAAGGCAGCGCTTCGCCCCGAAAGCCGAGACTGCGAATATCCATCAGGTCATCGGACAATTTGGATGTACAATGCCGCTCGACAGACATTGCAAGGTCTTCAGAAGACATTCCATGGCCATTGTCACTCACTCGCATCAACGTCTTGCCGCCGTTTGCGGTGGTGACTTCAATGCGATCTGCCCCTGCATCGATAGCGTTCTCAACCAGTTCCTTGATCACACTTGCGGGGCGCTCAATAACTTCACCCGCCGCAATCTGGTTCACGACGGTTTCGTTGAGCCGGAATACGGAATTCGCTGGATTTGAAGTTTGTTTCGCAGTGTTTGCCATTGGGTCAGTATCGTGGAAATCATCAGAAAACGAAATTGGATCGAGCGCCCAGCCACAGAAAAATCCGTGTTGACTGATCAAATATCAACAAAAAGCCCATGTGCTCTTGCACTGGCTTGGGTTTTCGCTAGTTTGGCTGTCAGAATAGCAATTGTGCAATGCACAAAAACGGAGTTGTAGATGCTAGCGATATCAGAAGAATTTAAGATCGAAGCCAATATTATTGCTGGGGAATGGGTGGGTTCTGATAGTGGCAAAACGTTTGATGTAAACAATCCGGCAACGGGTGCGCTGTTGGGGACTGTGCCGGAATGTGGTGCGGAAGAAACCAGACGGGCAGTAGATGCTGCTGAAGAAGCGTTCAAGTCGTTCAAGAAGACTACACCCAAAGAGCGTGCTGAAATGCTACACCGCCTTCATGATGTAATCATGGAAAACCAGGAGGCTCTGGCAAATCTTCTTTCTGCAGAACAGGGAAAACCATTGTTCGAAGCGCGTGGCGAGGTGGGCATGTCTGCGGCCTACGTTCGCTGGTATGCTGAAGAGGCCCGGCGTGTTTATGGCGACGTGGTTGGTTCTCCTTGGGCAGACCGTCGGATATTGGTAACCCGTGAGCCGATTGGTGTCGTTTCCTGCATTACACCGTGGAATTTCCCGTCGTCCATGCTTGCACGGAAGATCGGTCCGGCAATTGCTGCTGGTTGCACCGTTGTATGTAAACCTGCAGAAGCCACCCCATATTCAGGCCTCGCTTGGGGCAAACTCGCAGAAATGGCAGGAATTCCAGCTGGTGTGGTCAACATCGTGACAGGTGATCCGGTCGCGATCGGTGGTGAACTGACAAGCCATCCGGCCGTACGGAAAGTGACATTCACCGGGTCGACACGGGTAGGCAAAATTATTCTTAAGCAGTGCGCAGAATCGGTCAAAAAATGCTCGATGGAACTGGGCGGAAATGCACCGTTTATTGTCTTTGACGATGCCGACATTGATCGTGCCGTTGAGGGCGCAATTGCCGCGAAATATCGCAATTCCGGCCAAACATGTGTTTGTACCAACCGCTTCCTTGCCCAAGCAGGAATTTATGATGCCTTTGTAGAGAAACTCTCAAAAGCAGCATCTGATCTGAAAGTTGGCGAATATGTTGATGAAAGTGTCCAGCAAGGTCCTCTGATCAACATGGCGGCGGTTGAAAAATGTGAGAAATTCGTCGCAGATGCCAAGGAGAATGGTGGCGACATCGCAACCGGTGGCTCACGTCATGCACTTGGCGGCAATTTCTTCGAACCGACCGTGATATCAAATGCGAACGACAAAATGCTCTTCTCACGTGACGAGATTTTTGGCCCGGTCGCGCCGGTTTACAAGTTTGAGACTGAAGAAGAAGCGCTCGAAATGGCAAACGCGACCAGATACGGTCTGGCTGCATATTTCTACACTCAGGATCTTGGCCGTACCTATCGCGTGATGGAAGGTCTGGAATACGGACTTGTTGGCGTCAACGAAGGAGTCATCACCACAGTTGAAGCACCTTTCGGTGGTTTCAAGGAATCTGGTCTTGGTAAAGAGGGCGGTTATCAGGGTATCGAGGATTATGTTGAATCCAAATATGTTTGTGTTGGCGGGTTAGGTCTCTGAGTCATTCAGCATCACAGTGAAACGAATTTCTCATCCGTCTTTCCGGTGGATGAGAAGTTTTTGTTTTGGCAGAACCGATTTACCCCCTTTCCAAGCTCAAAACTGCATGGTATCGACAATCGTCAATCCAATGGCTGAACTATATGGTTTCCGAGTCAGTCTGAGCACCAACATTTGAACGGGATTGGCATTTGCCAAGCAAGATATGAGCAAGATTATCACCTCGGGTACCGGGGATATTGCACTTACTTTTGACGATGTACTGTTGCAGCCTGGGCATTCAGAAGTCATGCCTGGTCAAGTGAGCATCGCGACAACCCTTGCCAACGGCATAGACCTCAACATGCCGATCCTGTCAGCGGCGATGGATACAGTTACAGAATCCAGAATGGCTATCGCTATGGCGCAGGCCGGCGGCATGGGAGTTATCCATCGTAATCTTGAGCCAGCGCTTCAGGCCGAGGAAGTTCGGCAGGTCAAGAAATTTGAATCCGGAATGGTGGTTAATCCATTGACCATTGGCCCGGAAGCCACGCTTCAGGACGCAAAAGATCTGATGCGTGCGCACAATATTTCGGGTGTTCCGGTTGTTGAGAACGGCGAAAAAGGTGGCCATGTTACCGGCAAGCTTGTGGGTATTCTGACAAACCGTGATGTGCGTTTTGCTTCCAACCCCGAGCAAAAAGTCTACGAACTCATGACGCGCGACAATCTGGTCACGGTTAAGGAAGGTGTGGACCAGCAGGAAGCAAAGCGTCTGTTACACACCAACCGGATCGAAAAACTTCTGGTTGTTGATGATGAAGGCCAATGTGTTGGTCTGATCACGGTGAAAGACATCGAGAAGTCGAAGCTCAACCCAAGTGCTACCAAGGATGATCAGGGCAGGCTTCGTGTTGCTGCGGCGACAACAGTTGGTGATGACGGCTTTGAACGCGCTGAGCGCCTTATTGATGCGGGCGTTGACATGCTTGTGGTTGATACAGCGCATGGCCATTCGCAAAAGGTTCTGGATGCTGTCGCGAAAGTGAAGAAGCTTTCCAATTCGGTGAAAATTCTTGCGGGTAATGTGGCGACTGGTGACGGAACGAAAGCATTGATTGACGCCGGCGCGGACGCTGTGAAAGTGGGAATTGGGCCCGGTTCAATCTGTACGACACGCATCGTTGCAGGTGTCGGTGTGCCACAACTTTCTGCAATCTTTTCTGCCGTTGAAGAAGCGCAAAAAGTGAATGTACCGGTTGTCGCTGACGGAGGCATCAAATTCTCAGGTGACATCGCAAAGGCAATTGCAGCAGGCGCCTCTGTTGTGATGGTCGGCTCTTTGCTTGCCGGTACTGATGAAAGCCCCGGCGAGGTCTATCTACATCAGGGTCGCTCTTATAAATCGTATCGTGGCATGGGGTCTGTCGGTGCAATGGCGCGTGGTTCCGCCGATCGTTATTTCCAGGCTGAAGTAACAGACAGTTTGAAACTTGTGCCGGAAGGCGTTGAAGGTCAGGTTCCTTACAAAGGTCCGGTTGCAAGTGTCGTTCATCAACTTTCCGGTGGCCTTAAAGCAGCAATGGGGTATGTTGGCGGCCAGGATTTGAAGGATTATCAGGAAAAGGCTACCTTTGTACGCATTTCCGGGGCCGGATTGCGGGAAAGCCACGCACATGATGTGGCGATTACCCGCGAAAGCCCTAACTATCACAGGACAACTTAGTTATGGAATTTATCACCTCACTTTGGACCGCTGCCCCAGTTTTGAAAACGCAGCTTGTTGTGTTGGCAATCCTGCTTCAGGTGGTGATCACGATCTGGTGCTACACCATGATGTCCGGCGCACGGGTAAAAGGAGCCAAATCCGGCACAGTGTCTCCTGATATCTATAAAGCAGTTGGTGACGCTGAACCTGAAGAAATTCGTGTCTACACCCGTCTCGTTGCAAACCAGTTTGAGTCACCTGTTTTGTTCTATGCGATGGTCATCACTGGTCTTGCAGTTGGAGTAACAAGTTGGATTACAGTTGTCCTTGCATTGATTTACATCTTATTCCGCTATCTGCATGCAAAGGAAATGGCCGGTGAACATAACGTTTTGAAGCGACGCAAGATTTTCATTCGATCATTCCAGGTCCTTCTGGTGATGGCCCTCGAGCTGGCAATCTCAACCATGTTCATGCTGGGTGCCTAGATCAAATCATGCGACTGGGTGGGCGTCTTGCGGCGGCAGCAGAAATTCTGGCCGACATTGAAAAACGAAAACGCCCGGCAGCCGATGCGCTGAAGGACTGGGGCCTTTCACATCGCTTTGCCGGTTCCGGAGACAGAGCCGGAATCGGAAATCTTGTATACGACGTCCTCCGCCAAAAATTGTCTCTTGGGTTTTTGGCAGATTCTGACGTTCCGGTTTCGTTGGG
>JAAUYH010132550.1_pt1 | contig 27662 bp, 31 predicted proteins | sample 7278061 | NCBI WGS metagenome assembly JAAUYH01 (sample SAMN14350203, study PRJNA611818) | marine sediment metagenome | isolation source: surface marine sediment (0.6m) | place: French Polynesia: Moorea | collected 2018-08
TATTGGATGTACTTGTTTTCTATCATGTACGTTACGTTGAGGGGTATCTCCCACTCGAAACCAATAGTCGGTCGGTTGACACACGGACGTTCGTGCATCTTTTTTGCGAACATATAATCGTCTCTTTTGATACCCTGCGGGCTTAGTTTGAGCGCCATGTCCATACTCCTTCATCTGACAAGTGACATGCTGAACACCTTGGTGCAGCTCTCTCGAAATCATCCATCTCGTATATCCATACAAGCGAGTCGTCTTGCAACTCAACCTCCCGTCTCTTGTACCATGTGGGATGGCCTTCTAGATTATCAAGGTCGAGTAGTGTGCCCGGTGTGTCGATCTCCCATACCTCACCAGCCACAGGGTGTAGCAGTCGTTGATTACCAGCAGGCACAACGTCTGCAGGGAAAGCGAAAGGGAAACCCACGTTTCCCAGAACGTAGTGTTTCTTGGTGACAGCCTTGCCAATCAGGCGAGACGTGGAGAGTAAGGTGTTGTTACCGTATCCACTCTTCAGTGTACCATAGACGAAGACACGGGGGTTGTGTTTCCAAGAAACCTCAGCCTCACGTTGAGACTCTGTCCAGTCCAGTCCAGTCATGTAGTAATTCAAGGTTGACATCCTTCTTCCTTCGTGGTATAATATCTACAATAGTACATTGTACTAGTGTATCTATGTGATGAAGTAGTAGTGTACAATGTGACTATGTACCACTACGTACCGATCGGAACTCGATCCTCCCCTCTTCCATGTTGTTCAGAGAATGGTTCTTCCATACACCGGGGTGAATTGCATCACGCCAACCACGGTACTCGGAGTGATCGAAGTGCTCGTAGTCTTGTCGGTCGAGGTGCCAGCCGAGTGCCTTGGCAACACAGCGTGCACGATAGGACGGTGTTCGGTCCTCATTACGAGGCAGTGAACCAGCTGAATTTATCTCGATAACCCAAGGGGTTAGAGTCTCTCCTTCAACCATCATGTCCACCGCTGCATAGTCCAGACCAGACAGATGAGCGGCGTGAACAGCACGACTGCACACCTTGAGAGGCCAGTTATCCCACCGCACATTCTCGAAGTGTGCACCAAGTGCGTGGTTCCACGCCACTGCATTCTCATCATCCACAAATTTACGAGCAACAGCAGCAACCTTACCGAACATAACATACACCCTGTACTCAGCAGACTTCTTAATCAGAGGACGAGCATAGTGCCCTTCTGGTATGGAGGGTGGGTCGGTGAACAGGTGAAAGTTCTGGCCACGACTGTGGTTGTTAGGACGAACGACGTACTGACCGTTCGGCACGATTGAGCCGGGCGTGATAACTGTCGGCCCCAGCCCTTGCTCGCTCAACGTCTGGGCGAACTCGCCCTTGTTGTTCACTCGGTGTATTGCGGACGCTTGGTTGAGGACCCGATCGTCCCCGTGTCTGGGCACGGTGGTCGAACATCCCCATCTCAGCCAAACTACGTTCTGCCCTTCGGAGAAGATAGGACTCTCGTCTCGCCACGTCCTCCATTGCTCGGCGGATACGTTCGGGTGGGTTTCCCGCATCGTCGAGACTATACTGGCTACGCTGCCGAAGCCCAGACCCCGGCGACGGACTATGATCAATCGAGTTGACATTTCTCCTGATCCTCTTTCCTTTGGTGAAGTTCATACCGTACTCCATGTTGGTGGTTGACGGTTGGTCCAACGTGCAGGACGTACATGTGGGTTGACTAGAGACAACTCGTAGTCAGCGTGCCACTTTCGACACATGTACATCTGATACTTGTCGGTCACTGGGATGTCCATGCGTTTGATGTCATCAGGACCAGCGAATGCAAATGTCTGGTGTTCTTTGTCACTAGGTGGGACAGACTTGAAAGTGTCGAGATATTGAGAACATTTGTGTGTCCGACCGTAACGGTGTGTGTACTCGGTGAACTGTGCTTCGAAGTGTCGCACCAACCACCAATAGTTAGCACGTGTCTCACGTGCCCACACATTGGACGGGTGGTTCATGTGTGTTGGTTTGTAGGGTGAGGTCAAACCCCACACCCACATAGCAGTAGACAGGAGCTGAGCAGACTCAAGCACCATCTTGACAAGACGTTTGTCATCGAGTGCGATGGCTGACTCGATTGGACAGTTGGATGTAGCGAAGATGTTCATGGTACTACTCGGCTCCTGTGTTTATTCACCGACAGATGTTCGGAGACGGAGGTGTCGGTGGCGATGGTTCAGGGTCTCGGGTGGGTGTCGGTGTGCTGACACGAGGCTCATCACCTTCCGGCTCATCGTAGTCGAAGAAGGTATGGCACGGGATGAGACCGAAGTGGCGACACTCAGGCTCGATGACAGGCGGCCGATCGTACGGTGTGCCGGGGTTGCCAGCGAAGGCAGGTACACACATGGCGAGGATGATCAGGCCAAACCAGACGAGACCGGTGAAGAAGTTGGTGAAGTTGATACGATACATACTATTTCCTTTCCGTATCTTTGGTTTCATCGCCCTCCATTAGGCGAATGGCACGAACGAGGAAGTCCCGTCCATGTTTCTCATCAGCTGCATCATATCTACCCATGGCAAGACGTGCTGCTGCGACAGCGTTCTTGAGACGTTGCTCAAGTAGCTGTTGTTTCATGTGCTACCTCCTGTAAGATGTACATTCGTGCCGCTGCACCAGCCCACGCTGTGAACTCATCCAGTGTCATCTGTCTTACAGGTTGACCACTGTTGGTGTCAACGTGAAAGACATTGTACATTGTGTCCTTCGTGTACTGTGTGTCACTGGCACTCTTCATCTTATGTGCGAAGGACTCTTCGGAACTCTGTTTCTTCAACTTCAGGTCGTTGGCAGTTGGCATGGTTGTTCTCCTTTGAAGTGACAGATACGATGGCGACCACTTGCAACATGACTACCACGAATAGCACCACGTAGATTGTAATCACCGTCTTCATGTCAGTCTCCTTGTACTACGACCGGAGCGTTGGCCTTTTGTTTCCTGCTCAGCTTGTCGAAAGACTTCTGAAACATGGCGATCAGGTCACGGTTCGAGTTCTCCGTGACGACGATGCGAATGGCATTCATAGCTTGTTCTCCTCTTTGGCTTCCTTCAGAATTCGTGTGGCTCTTGCGACATCAGGCTGATGCACGAAACCATCAGTGCTTCTCATGACAGACAGAAGTTGTTTGATTTTATCAGCATCTCCAAGGAACCTGACCGGTAGTCCTTCAGAGTTAAGCCAAGTCTCATCAATAACCTCAATCCCGACAGTCTTCGACTTCATCAGCCACGAATAGCTGAGGTTGAAACCTTTGAGCAAGATCACGACCCAAACGACAGGCCAGATGAGCTGCATCATGAAAGACCACACCATGTAGATGATGAGTCCATAGAGTGCACCGTCGGTCAGTTGTTCCAACAGTGGCATAAGTGCTTGGATTTCCTCAATCATTTGAATTCTCCTAGAAGTCGACGGTGATCTGTGACCTCAGGTCAACGGAGATAGGAACCCCATATTCGAGGCTCAACTCCTTTACACCTTCGACCACACCACCAATTGTTTCGGTATCTTCAACAGTTGCGACGACTCTGCAATGGATATCACTATCCTCAGACAAGAGTTGCCACATACCATTGACGTCGATGGAGACGGTGAACGTGTGGTCCACCGCCATCCTTGTGCGTGGATCGTTCATTAGTCCGCAGGGACGGCCGTGACCAGTGCTTTCATCGAAGCAATGAGGTCAGCGGGAACGTCGTCGCCTTCCTTGAGACCCTTCGTCCGACGGTTCTCGGCCTGAGCGATCAGGTTAAGCACCTTGGAGCGAAGGTCATAGGGCTGAGGATCGTTGTCCGGTGTCAGGTCGAACATGGTCTCGCCCTTGGCGGCTTGGAATTCGTCTTCGGACAGCATGGTCTTGTTGCCGTCGTAGCCGAACACTTTGTCACCATCGGACTCAACCATCTCGAAGCTGGCATGAACACCGAACCAGTTCACGATCTTCTGGGAAAACGCAGGGTCACAGTGCTCAAGCATCTGCGAAGCACGGAGTGCCGCAGTCTTGACGTCACCCGACTTAGCCCAGTTGCGCATGATGGACACGGCAAGCAGGTGCATGTCCTTGCGGATCGACTTGGAACGTTTACCGACAGAGACTATGCCCTTGGCAACATCTTCATCGGTCATGTTGAAAGTGAAACGAATAGCCATTTGAACCTCCTTCAGTTAGGCTGGCACCACACATGACACGCATGTGCAGTGCGACCTAACCGAAGACACACTGTGTGCCGTTGTTGGGCAGTGACAGTGTGCGATCGGTCAAATCGCTGCGTTGGTTGTGTGCTACACCCACTTCTCTGGCACGGGGTTCCCAACGCTATATGAATTCCACTGGAGGCTATGCGTTCAGCATTCGGACACGACGCGCGGACCAAACACACCTAGTCAAAGGACAGCGTAAGGACCCTAACGACGCACCTAGCGCCTAGTAACATAGCCTTGATGTGTACCGTCCACCCATAGGTCCACGATGCTAGAGCGCACCCGTCCTATGGCCTTACGGCACTGTTCTTATCGGAGGGACCGCTTCCCTCACCGATACACACAAGGGCCTCACACATTACTGCGTGCAGCTATGTGAACACGGGCGCGGCAATGGCCTGACTTCCACAGGCTAGCCCTAACGCACGTCCAAGGTGCGACCCCTTACAGGGCGGGGTGGCCCTCTCTTTCGAGTGAGGGTAATGTGTCATGGGTGGCACCAGTGTTCAACGTACTACTTGTGCAGAGAATGTGCAGAGTTTGTGCAGGGGCATATGCGAGGGTAAAAGGAACGCGCGCGTAGTATAAAGCGGAGGTATAAGTCAACCCCTAGTCGCATTTGGAAACGATGTGTTTCGGGTGTGGTAAATGTGCAACAAGAACAAAATGTTGGGAGATTGTCGATTGTGCCGGGTGTGTGACACATAAAACACTGTTGCACAAATGTCACAGTCAATACATTTATTCTGCATGGGTGTACAAATGTGACGGAGGTGGCACAAATGTCACACTGTGCACGGGTGGGGGCAAGGGGGTCAGGGGGGTCCTCTGTATTCTTGAATGGCACATCGAAACATTCTCCACAAAATTTACAAGTGTGCACAGTTTTTCTCTTGACATCCGCCTCCACCTATGTTACAATAGTACATATGTATACTATGGACACATTGTACACTACTACTTCTCCTACATAGATACACAGACACAATCGACTTTATGTGTACATTGTACATAACTTTCTTTCTATACATATCAGATACTTATCTGTCTCCACACCTAAAAAGTGAAAAAAGTTCTTGACTTTCCTATATTTTTCATGTTACAATATAAGTACAAGGACAGGAAACTTTCATGTTCACACACGATCAACTTCATTCCACACAGGGACACAGACTGACACGCTCGTTGTTCAAGGAGACGTGTAAGCCCGGGGATGAACCCATTATGACGCTGAGCCGTAATCCGAAGGATGATTTGGTTCAGCTCGCTCCAATCTTCCTAGAGTACGTAACACTCGACCCATCTGAGTACGAGTTTGCAGTACACGTATTCGGATCTTTCTCTCACTGGAAGATCATCGCCGAGTCCACATGGATGCGACCGTATATTGAAGAATGGAGAATGGAAGCAGATGTCCGACGCAAATCTATCGCCTTCCGACAGATCGCTGATGAGGCTCAAGGCAAAGGACGATCGTCTTACTCGGCGGCTAAATTTCTTATCGAAGAGCCGTGGAAGGATAAGCGGAAGAAGGCAGTTAAAGAAACTGCTGAGAAAACATCAACGAAGGCTTCTGAGGGAGTACAGGAAGACGTACTCAGACTACGAGAATACATGAAATGACTTGGTTACAGGTGCTGTCTAAAGTTTCGGTTCTCTCGTCTCTCTTCATACATGTTGAAGGAGAGGGGACCCAGAACGATAACATGCACCTGATGTTAACTCGTATCACCTATGACAACAAAGGCACACTAAACGATCTATTCTTCCGACAGGCCCCGCTTACACGTGAGATGCTTATAGCTATACTTGAAGCACGCATACGGAGGAGACTAGCATGACATGGCGTCAAGTACTTGGACAATTAGTCCGCAACTTCATCATCAATACACTCGCTGTACAAGAAGCTCAGGACATAGTAGACAACGGTTTTAACGCCGCTGACCTCGTTGAACTGAATGTATTTTTGGATAGCACAGCCCCATAAAGGATATACATGTCTTTCCCCTTGAACATTCTGCAAGACCAGTACGCTACTACAGACGAGTTATTTATCGCCCTTGGTGATCTGGGCTACGTAGGAAGTATCAACGATAGAGTTTATGAGTATCTGAGAGACGCGGGTTTCAGTGGTTCTATCAACGACTGTCTTCTGTCACACTTCAACATTTCATTCACCGATCCAACCGATCTAACCGATCTTGTTGGATGGTGGGATGCCTCTGATGCATCTACTTTCGACCTCGATGGTGTCAACATCAATCGGTGGAACGACAAAAGCGGCAACGGTATTGACTGGTACGACGACCCTACCCGCCCAACTAAAGGTACTGACTTTGTTACCTTTGCTGGCGGTCAAGGCCTCTACCATCCTAATACTGTAACTGCTTACGCAGGTCAACGTGCTGACTGGTTTGCTGGTATTGTAACCACTGATACCGGAGGTATCCTCTGGACCAATCGTCTTGACAACAATAAATTTTTCCCGATCTGGAGTGCAAGCACCAGTACTACGCTTGGTGGTTCTTTGTCTGTTGGACCAGCCTTCAAGGTTCTCGTAGACGGTGTAGAGTATACTCAAAGAGATACTCTGCGGGATGCAATCTCTGACGGTCTGCCGCATGTCCTTGAAGTACAAGATGCAGGTTTTGATGACTGGGTTCGTATCGGTATGTGTAACCGGGTTGGCCAAGAATTCGAAGGCGACATGTACCAAATGGTTGCTGCACAGAACCTACTTGAGGCCGACCGCGAAAGCATCCGTACCTTCATCCAAAACAAGATGCCGTAATAAAATTTAGGTAGACCATGACCAAGGACGAAATAAAGGCAGCAGCAGAAGCAGACCTTGAGTTCTTCATCAGACTGGTAGCCCCGCATGAAGTCCTTGGTCAGTGTCACCGAGAAGTAATTCAATGGTGGACACGGCCTGATGCACACGCACACCAGCTTCTTTTGTTCCCTCGTGACCACGGTAAGTCTCGTCACATCGCTTACCGTGTTGCATGGGAGCTTACTAAAGACCCCACCCTTCGTGTACTGTACATCTCAGCAACGTCTACTCTCGCAGAAAAACAGCTGAACTTCATCAAAGGTATTCTTACTTCTAACATCTTCCGCCGTTACTGGCCTGACCATGTTGAGAAGGAAGTGGGTAAACGTAAACGTTGGACCAACACGGAGATCGAACTTGATCATCCAAAACGCCAAGAAGAAAATGTCCGTGACCCTTCAATCTTCTGTGCCGGTCTCACTACGAGTATTACTGGTCTCCATTTCGATATCGCTGTACTGGATGATGTTGTAGTCCAAGAGAACGCGTATACCGAAGAAGGTCGGCGCAAGGTTCAATCACAGTACTCTCTGTTGTCCTCGATCGAGGCAGCTGATGCGAGAGAATGGTGTGTTGGTACACGGTACCACCCAAAAGATTTGTACAATGATATGCTCGAGATGACCGAGCAGGTGTTTGATGAAGACGGTGAACTCGAAGGTGAAGTATCTATTTATGAAGTCTTCGAACGCCCGGTTGAAGATATGGGTGATGGGTCCGGAAGCTTTCTCTGGCCTCGCCAGCAGCGCAAGGATGGTAAGTGGTTCGGATTTAACAGGGCTGTCTGGGCACGAAAGAAAGGCAAGTACCTTGACCAGATGCAGTTCCGGGCACAGTACTACAACGACCCGTCCGACCCTGACAGTCGTCCAGTAGAGTACGACGAGTTCCAATACTACGAGAAGAAGTTCTTGGAGTTGAGGGGTGGTCACTGGTACTACAAAGGCAGCCGACTGAACATAGTCGCAGCGATCGACTTCGCCTACTCTAAACGTAAGACTGCGGACTATACAGCTCTGGTTGTGGTTGGTGTTGATGCGGACAATAACTACTACGTCCTCGACATCAACCGGTTCAGAACAGATAACATTCGTGAGTACTTCCAAGAAATCCTGAACATGTCTAACCGCTGGAGCTTTCGTAAGCTTGTAGCGGAGACCACAGCCGCACAGCAGGCAATCGTTCGGGCACTAAAGGAAGACTACTTCAAACCGCACGGACTCTCTATTCAAATTGTAGAAGTCAAACCTAACCGTCACCAAGGAACCAAAGAAGAGCGTATCGAAGCTACGCTGATCCCACGGTACAAGAATGGCCAAGTCTGGCACTACCGTGGTGGTGATACTCAAATCCTTGAAGAAGAATTGGTGACACGCAACCCTGCACACGACGATGTTAAGGATGCACTGACCAACGCAATCGAACATTCGGTACGTCCACAAAGAACCATGGCTACCGGGTTTACAAAGAACATTGTCTCACATCCTCGTTTCGGAGGAGTAGCACGTTGAACAACATCCTTCAATTCCCTAAACCTGAACCACAGTTTGATCGTATGGAGTTTATGTGCTCCTGCGGCAGCACCAAGTTTAATCTTGATGTGAACCCAGAAGGTGAGATTGAAGTGTATTGTTCTGAGTGTGAAAGCTACCACCCACGGTTCTACGTAGAGGATATCGATGGCTAAGAAGGCTACACTCGTTACCATCACGCCTACGAACAACAACGTTGGTGTGTTGAACTCAAACCTCAATGCACTGAACGACGCCCTCGAGAACACTGTCTCTCTCGATGGTTCGACACCTAATGCGTTTACTGCAGACCTTGATCTCAATGGTAACGATCTTCTGAACGCTACCTCTCTGAGCACGGGTCTGTTGTATATCAATGGTACACTTGTAAACTCGATTGGTAACCTAGCCAACTGGAAAGGTGACTGGACTACTTCGACCGCCTATGTTGCATACGACCTTGTTTATGAGGCAAGCAACAACAGTGTATACCGTTGTCTTGTTGCACATACTTCAGGTGTATTCGCTACGGATTTGGCAGCGAACAACTGGGAACTCTATCTTGAGAACATCCAGAGACACAACGATCTTCTGGATGATATCGCCGCCCTCACGGCAACTGAAGGTGACATTCTTTATGTAAACGGTTCCGGTAACCTTGTCGATCTCGGTATTGGTACGGCTGGACAAATACTGGCTGTAAACCCTGGCGCTACTGCTCCTGAGTGGGTTGCCGCTACTGGTGGGTTTAAGTCCGCAGAAGAATATATCGTGGATGGTGTGGGGTCTCTCGACGGCACCTATGTCACGATCGGTGACGCTATAACCCAGATTAATACGGATGGTCCCTTTAGTTTCGACAACCCTGCCCGTATCGTTGTTCTGGAGACTAGTCTAAGTCTGTCTGCCGGTGTTACCTTGCCAACCGGGGTACATATGGTATCTCGTGGGCGCACCGTTGTAGAGAACACAAACGCCTCTGGTTCTCTGTTCACACTTTCTGGTTTCAACCGAATTGCTGGTTTCGACTTTCACGGTGGTAACGCATCCAACACTGACGCAGTGTTTGACTGCGGTAACAACACCGACATTAGCATCCTCGACTGTAACCTTTACGGTAACGACGCAGACAACTTTATGAAGTTTCTGTCTGCCTCAGGTGCGACATGGGCACGTATCAACGTTGAGCACTGTCTGATTAACTATCGTGGTATTTCTGGCTTTGCGTTTAACTACAATAACTCTGGCGTTACTCGCTATGTAGACTGCTGGCTTAACGACATCTTTACGGATGCCTTCGGAAACTTTACTAGTACTGGCGGTAACATTCAGCTTGAGGGTACCGGCGGTGTACAAGATTTCCGTATACGCCGTTCTACTATTCGTGGTGATGATACCGACTACATCGGTCTTTACTTGAACAGCGGTGGTGGTGAATGTCTTGTTGCTGGTAACAACTTTGATGCAGACGGCACTGTTGCTCAAGATGGTTTTGACGTCTCCATTGCTAGCGGAGAAGTACTGATCGATGCCGGAGGCAACACAGCCAAACGTACAAACTTTGGTGATGGTGCAATCCGTGGTAACTCTTCTGTTCTAGGTACTGGTCGTCGTAGAATTGCGAACTACTCTGGTACTGGTGCAGCAAACGTAGACATCGATCTGCCGTACATCAATGCTAAGAAGTATGTGATCTCTGGCTACATTAACCCTGCCAACGACGGTGTAAACCTCGCAGTACAAACAACTACCGACGGTTTTTCTACAGTCAACACTACCGCCGGTGACTACTCGTACATCGACTACCGTAACGACGATACAGGCGCTACGGCAACCACACAAAGCAACACTGGTACCTCCATGCGTTTTGCTACTAACGTAGGCAATGCAGCTAACGAGTTCTGGCAAGGTGACCTAACTATTCACCAGCCGCACAGTACGACCTACTCTACTACGCTTAGGTCTGATGGTGTCCGTATTAACTCTGCTGGTGCTTTCAATGCGGGTATTGCACACGGTTATCGTAAGACCGCAGAAGATAACAACGGTGTACGGGTGTTGGCTAGTGCCGGTAACATAGACTATGACCTTACTGTTGTAGTGGAGTTCTAATGCCTAAACGTCCTAACGTCACAGTGACTTCCACTGGCTTTATGTCTGCGGAGGTACTGAACCAAAACTTCTCAAATATCGCAGCACAGTTCGACAACACTGTCTCTCGTGATGGTTCAGTTCCGAACACCATGGCTGGTGACTTGGACATGGACGGCAACGACGTCCTCAACGTTGGTCGTATGGACGTTGCGTCTCTACAAGTCAACCAGATAGACCTCGCTGACATTATCACCACAACCGGTATCGCAGGTGACATCAATAACCTCGAGCTTCAAGAAGGTGACATCCTCTACTACGATGGCACTAATGTAGTTCGTCTTGCCATCGGTACTGAAGGACAGGTCCTTAAAGTAACCAGCATGGCTCCGGCTTGGGGCACAGATAACAATGACGACACTGTGGGTGTGACCGTTGAAGAAGATGATGCTTCAGTCGCCAACAACGTGACTATCATTAACTTCGTGACAGGTGGTGCTAACGTTGTCACTGACAATGGTGACGGTAGTGTAGATGTAGACTTGGATGCATTCATAGCATGACCAAACAACCCGACATAAAAACAATCGAAGACGTTTGGAAAGATCGGGACAAGATCAACTACAACTTCCAACAGATTGCTGTCTCCTTCGACAACACATTGTCTCGCGACGCGTCAGTAGATTTCGCTGCCAACAACATGGAAGTTGACTATGACATTGCCGATGCCAATGTTTTAAATGTGAATGTCTTCCGTGGAGAACAGCTGTTTATTAACGGTGTCGATGCTTTGTCTTACGCAGACTTCCTGATGTACACTATCAGTCAACTGCCTTTTGCTGCGTCGGACATTATCTATGCTCCCGCTGATGATCAAGCAGATAACTTGGCGATTGGTTCTAACGGCGAAGTACTGAAGGTTGGTTCGGAGAATGTGCCAGTCTGGGGTGTGGATAGTAATGATAACACTGTTGGTGTTACGGTTCAAGAAGATGGTGTGACTGTCGCTGATAATGTGACTACTATCAACTTTTTGTATGCACCCAACGTCCTTGCTACTGTGCCCGGTGCTGGTCAAGTTGATCTGGATATGCAGTTGTTGCTTGGCGCTTTCTGGGAAGACACTACTCAAGCCAACTCCAACCTTATTCTAAACACCACAAACGTTGCTCCTCTTGGCAACAGTTCCTTCTGTACTCGTGTTGATTTGGTCGGTATTGGTGGAGCGATCCCAAGCACTGACAACGAATACTACGTAATTGCAGAAGCATCATCATACATTGAAAACCAGTTTAATGGTAGTCCTCTAGGTGGAACGTTTACACTCGGTGTTCGTTTTTATGATAACACAGGGTCTTCTACCCCAGTTACAGGTACCGTTATCACTGAACCTGTAGGAGAGCAGGACGGACAATCTAACGCAATTCATGCACTCCAAACAGTATTCTGCGGTGTCCCGGCGAATACGAGGTACATCGACTTCGGTTGGGCTACCGTACCTACAGTCCCTGCGGCTGCAGGTGATGCTGCTTGGTCCGACCGTTATCGTGCAATTATCACGTCTGCTCTTCGGGATAGTTTCTTGACACCAAACGGTATTGGTTACCCGGGTGGCAGTAACACAACCGTAACTCCTGATCCTAATCCGTAAGGTTTCTGAATGGCCGGTACTACACTAGACCTCGAAGCTCTGATCCAACCTGACCAGCTGGGAACCGCGATTGCACGTAAGTGGCAGGAGTGGCACAGTTTCCGTCGTTCTTGGATTGCAGAGAAGAAAGAGCTTAGGAACTACGTCTACGCTACTGATACTACGACTACCAGTAACTCTGACAACGAGTGGTTCAACAAGACGACCACTCCTAAGCTGACACAAATCTACGACAACCTCAAGGCTAATTATACGGCTGCTCTGTTTCCTAATGCACATTGGATGCGTTGGATGGGTGGGGACGAAGAGAGTGAGAGTAAGGAAAAGGCCGAAGTTATTCAGGCTTATCTCGAGACTAAGCACGAACAGTCTGGTTTTGAAAACACAATCCACACACTGATCGACGACTGGATTTTGTACGGTAACTGTTTCGCTACTCTCGAGTGGTGCGAAGAGAAATACGACACAGATATGGGTGATACGTTCTACCCGTTCATTGGGCCTAAGGTCCGCCGTATCTCTCCCTTTGATATTGTCTTTAACCCTACGGCCGCTACGTTTAAAGACTCGCCGAAGATCATTCGTTCTGTGATGTCTCTTGGCGAAGTTGCTAAGATGGTAGACGACGGAGCAGACGAACGCTTCAAAGAAGTCTTCCAACGTATGGTTACTAACCGTCGTGAGGCAGCGGGTGCTACAAGTATTGAGAAGTCTGACGGTTTTATAGCCGATGGTTTCAACTCTATCGAGCTCTATTATAACTCTGACTACGTCGAGTTCCTAACTTTCTACGGGGACATCTACGACACTCACACTATGGAGCTCAAACGTAACCGGAAGATTACAGTAGTCGATCGGGCATACATCATTCTCGATGAGCCTATCGCATCTTGGTTGGGTTACGAACCTATCTTCCATTCGAGCTGGCGTACACGTCCAGACAACTTGTGGGGTATGGGCCCTCTTGATAACTTGGTTGGTCTCCAATATCGTATTGACCACCTTGAGAACTTGAAAGCTGATGTCTTTGATCACATCGCTTTCCCTGTACTGAAGGTCAGAGGGGATGTCGAACAATTCGACTATGCTCCCGGTACGATCATCAACATGGGTGAAGAGGGAGATGTCACTCCTCTTGTGCCCGATACGACAGCACTAAACGCAGACTTCCAAATCCGTGAACTTGAACGTAAGATGGAAGAACTGGCTGGTGCACCTAGTTCCGCGATGGGTATCCGGACACCGGGTGAGAAGACAGCCTTCGAAGTCAATGTTCTTGAGACTGCAGCTGGTCGTATCTTCCAACACAAAGCTACACAGTTTGAACGCCAGTTTCTTGAGAAGTTGATCAACGGTGAGCTCGAAGCAAGCCGACGCAACATGGACATCAGTGATACAATTCGTATCATGGACGATGATCTTGGTGTTGCTGTCTTCGACAATATTACACGTGACGACATTCGAGGCAACGGTAAGATCAAACCCGTGGGTGCTTCACACTTTGCTGAACGTGCACTAAGAGTTCAGAACCTGCAGCAACTGCAACAGTTCAAAGCTGATCAGACTGTAGGGGTACACCTTTCCGGTAAAAAGATTGCTGAGATACTGGCAATGGAACTTGGAGAGAAAGAACTCTACGGCGAGAACATTTCTATCCAAGAACAGCTTGAGACCCAACAAGCGTCACAGGAAGCCGAGGTTCAGAACATCGAAGATCTCGAGGTGAAACAAGAGCAAGGATTGTAATGCAATCAGTCTGGTTCAAAGGTATTCCCAAGAGGGATCACGAACAGCGTAAGAAAGACTTGATGTCTTATCAGAACGCGTTCGATGCACTCCGGGAGGTGTTAGTCAATATGGAGACAACCGTATCTCCTAAGGCTGACTACGACTCGCCCTCTTGGGCGTTCAAACAAGCGGACAGGAACGGTGAGCAACGTATGCTTCAAACTGTCCTGAAACTTATCGACATAAAGGATGACCATGTCTGATACACTATTCACCGATGACCAATCGGGAACCGGCGGAGACACTGACTACCTGAAAACAGTTGTTGATGCCAAAGGGGACCAGTGGAACGACCCTCAAGTAATCGCCAAAGGCTACCTTTCGGCTCAAGCTCACATCGAGAAACTCGAAGCTGAGGCTGCACACCTGAAAGAGAAAGCCACCAAGAACGATTACATGGAAGAAGTTCTCAAACGTTTCGACGAAAGAGGTAAGCCCGCTGGTGGGGAGCCAAAGTCGAATACGAATAACACCAGCACGAACGACGGTGCCGACCAGCCTGTCAGCGTGGAGCAGATCAAGAACCTCGTTGCTGAAACTTTGACGGAAGCCGAAACGAAACGCACGGCGTCGCAAAACATTGCTGAGAGCAAGCGACTCATGCAAGAAGCGTTCGGTACTGAAGGTCAAGCTGCTATCACTAAAGTGATGCAGGAAACTGGTATGTCCAAAGAACGGATGGATCAGTTGGCCTCAGAGTCGCCTAGCGCATTCATGCGGATGCTTGGTAAGCCTGTTCAAAAACAGACGAACCAGAACACTCAGGGGACTGTAAACACGTCAAATATGCAGCATGAGTCCGGCAAGCAAAACTGGGCCTATTGGCAAAAGATGCGCCGGGAAAATCCGAAAGAATACCGTAAACCTGCAACTCAGGCCGCGATGCTTAAGGCACGTGAGTCCATGAGTTCGGAGGACTTCTACGGTACTGCTTAATAGGAGTCTAGCAAATGTCTATGACAACTGCTAATACGGCTCTCCTGACGCGCGCTGAACTTTGGTCTAGCGAACTGAAGGAGGTCCTCAAAGACGACCTGATGGCAGCCGGTTACGTTCGTATGCTGGATGAGTTCCCTGATGGGGATCAGTTCAACATTCCGTCGATCGGTGATGCACAGGTTGATGACTACGTCGAGAACGATGATGTTGTGTATCGTCCGCTCGATACTGGTGAATTCACGTTCGCCATCGATGAATATGTCTCGTCCGGCCACTGGATCACCCGTAAGGCTGAGCAGGACATGTTCTACATGAACGAGCTTGTCTCTTCTTTCGTTCCGAAGGAGCGTCGGGCTATCATGGAGCATTTCGAAGCCCGTGTGTTCGAGAAGCCGGAAGCCATCCTCGGTGCCACCGCTAACTCGAACTACCAGATCAACGACGCTTATCACCGCTTTGCTGGTGGTAACTCTGGTGTGATCGAACTGGCTGACTTTGCTTACGCATGGTACGCTCTGGACAAGGCCAACGTTCCGGCTGAAGGTCGTATCGCTATTGTCGATCCGTCCACTGCCTTCCGCATCAACACCCTGTCGAACCTCGTGGCTGTCCAAGACAACCGCATGTTCGAAGGTATCGTTGCTGATGGTATCTCGACCGGTATGCGCTTCGTTCGCAACGTGTACGGCTTCGACGTCTATATGTCGAACTACCTGCCGACTGTTACTGACAACGCTCTGCCCGAGCGTGACGGTACGACCACGTTCGACGCTAGTGCTGTGACGGCTAAGTCCAACCTGTTCTTCTCGGCTGCTCCGGATGTTCTGCCCTTCGTTGGTGCATGGCGTCAAGAGCCTGTCGTAGACACGGAATGGAACAAGAATAAGCAGCGTACTGAGTTCGTTACTACGGCTCGCTACGGTGTGAAACTGTTCCGTCCGGAGAACATGGTTTCGGTCGTTTCCAACATCGCTGTTAGCTAAGGGAGAACAGATATGCCTACTTGGACCAATGAAGACGGTCTGCTTGTCCGTTTCCCGCTTGACGACGGTGCGACTGTTGCCCTTGATGGTCAGTCGTCTGTCGAGGAGCAGTGGCTGCGTGTGAAGGTGGCTGACGCTACCACGCTTGCAGACGCTGATACCGCTGCGGAAGCTGGTGATCGTCCGTTCATCCCGGCTGGTGCTGTTATCATGGAAGCCTTCTTCGAAGTGGACACTGCGTTCGCTGGAGCTACGGCTGTCCTTGATATCGGTACGAAGCAAGCTGATGGTACTACGATTGATGACGATGGTATCGATGCCGCTATTGCGGTTGCTGCCCTCACCGCTAACTCGGTCACTGTTTCTGACGGTGCTCTGATTGGCACGAAGGTTACGCAGGACTCGTACCCGACTCTCACGTACGACACGGCTGCTTTCACTGCCGGTGCTGGTGAACTGTACATCAAGTACATGTTCGTTGGCTAAGCCAAACAGGGGGAGGGCTTTCGGGTTCTCCCCCAGCCTCTAACACTAAGGACTCCCATGCCTACAGTTCAACACAGCGCTCTTACAGGTGCAGAGCTTCACGAACCCAAAGGTATCTCTGGTGCTGCTGCCAACGACACTTATGTCGCTGATGGTTCAGGTGGTGGTGCGTGGGGTGAACCTGAACCCAAAGATGTCTCCACTGCTACTGCTGGTGAAGTGTACCGTGCTGACGGTGCAGCCAGTGGCGCTTGGGAAGACATGATCGATTACGCGAACGTATATACTCAGGAGTCTGATGCTGTCACCGTGTCGTCTATCGGTACTACTGCTCAGACCCTCCCGTTCTCAAACAATGGCCCGGACCTCGGCGCTGTTGCTGATCAAGTAAACAACCGGATCACGTTGACACGTGCCGGTGACTACGAAATAACTTTCACTTTGTCTGCCCAAACCGCCGCAGTTGCCGATGCTGGTGAGTACGAGTTCACAATTGAACTCGATGGTGGCAACACTGTGTACAATGCAAAACATGACTTCTCCGGAACAGATGACCTAGCCAACATTGTAGTGCAAGGTCTGCTTACCGTTACTGCAGGACAACAGCTTACTGTTGAGGTTGTAAGCGATGAGGCTGGTGACACCGATGACCTGACGATCATCTGTGCTTCTCTGACAGCTAAGAGGATTAGTTAATGCCCGCTATCCGTAAGACACTACTTGACATCGTTCAAGACATTCTGTCTGATATGGACTCAGAACCTGTCAACTCTCTGAGTGATACTCTGGAAGCAGGGCAGATTGCCGCTATAGTGGAAAATGTGTTTTATGACACAGTGGCTCTGCGTAGTGTACCTGAGCATGAGGAGTTGATCAAGCTTACACCTCTGTCCGACAGTACCAAACCTACTCACTTCCAAATCCCGGAGAATGTTACCGACATCACCAAAGTCTGGTATGACCAGTCTGACGATGACACACTAGAGTACGGCCGTGTGGATTGGTGTAGTCCTGAAGAGTTTCTTCACCGCACCGACAGCCGTCAGAACGATTGGGTAGCTGTTACAGACATCGAGTCTGGTACTCAGCTGCGTATTGGAACTGATAGACACCCCTCTTTCTACACGTCTTTCGATGATTTCTACATCATCATGGACAGCTACAAGTCTACCGTTGATGACACCTTGCGTCGCAGTAAGATCAGAGCTATGGGGCGTACGATCCCTGTGTTCGATCGGTTCGACGATGGCTACGTGCCTGACCTTGACGCTGAATACTTTCCCCATTTGATCTCCGAGTCGCGTGCTAGGGCGATGGATTTCTTTAAAGGAGGGGTCACCCAGAAGGCAGAGCAAGCTGCCCGTCGGGCTAAGACCTATGTGCGGAACGATCTTTACCGTATCACTAGAGGAAACCGAAGGGTAAATTATGGTAGACGTTCAAGAAAAGGTCATTGATCGCGGAGGGTACACCCCTCGAGTTCACTGGGTACTCCGCTCCGACAAGTTCAAAACCACGTATACAATGACACCAGTGGAAGGTGGGTTCGCCTTCTACGAATTCCACGTTGACTCCGGTAAGCTTCCGGCTGAACTCAGTGGTTTCCACAGCTCTCCACAGAAAGCCATAGACAAGTTTATGGAGTGGGAAAGGAAACAAACCAAGTCCAGTACTGTGAAACGTGAAGAAAACCGCAAGGCTCGTGAGAAACAGAAGGCTGATAAATGCCCCAATACGGACAAGTCTCAATCAACTCCTTCGTCGGAGGCCTCCTCACAGAAGCAGGCGAGCTAACATTTCCTGAGAACGCCTCGGTAGATGAACTCAACTGCGATCTGTTGAAGGATGGTTCCCGTCGTAGACGGTTGGGCCTCGGTGTTGAGGCAGGTTCTGAACTCTCTACTGAAACTGTTGCTGCCAACACAGTTGTCACCACCCACCTCTGGAAGAACGTTGGTGAACAAGCAGGTGTAGAGTTTGTTGTGGTTCAGATTGGTTCTAATCTGATCTTCTACGAGCAAGGCGATGGTGTTTCTCTTTCGTCCAACCGTATCGATACTACATTTGTCTCTGGTGTAGAGTATGTGGTAGACCTTACAACGTTCGAAAGCCCAACGTCTGCTGGCGCAGAGACTGCGGAGATACAGGTCGCATCCTTGAAAGGAGCACTGGTTGTTGCTAGTCCTGAAATCAATACTTTCTACATTACACGAAATGTTTCTACTGGTGCTTTTACAGAAACTGAAATCGATTTTCGTGTACGTGACTACGCGTGGCAAGGGGACATCAGTACCTACGACGACACCGTTACTACAGGTGCAGTCACAGACGCCCGTATCTATGACACTAAGAACACTGGATGGTCAGATGGTCCTAACGGTGTCGGAGACTCAGCACTTACGACGTACATTGGCGGAGGTAACTATCCCCCTCTGACCCACCCGTGGTACAGCGGTAAGAATGCTTCTGGCGCTTTTGCTGTCTCCGAGTTTAACTTGGTCTTTGCCGGTAGTACTCTGATCACCAACGGTCACTACCTCCTCGACCTGTACTCTAAAGACAGACACACACCTTCAGGTATTGCAGGTACTGCACTCAACACAACGGAGGACTCTCGCTTCTCTGCTGTTGCTGGTTACGCTGGTCGTGTGTGGTACGCAGGTATGAGTGAGTCCACTGACGACAACGGTTCAAAGATTTACTTTAGCCAACAACTGATCGATACCTTCGACCGTATCGGTGACTGCCACCAGATCAACGACCCAACGTCAGAAGAACTTAGTGATCTGCTGGACACTGATGGTGGTTTCATCTCTATCCCTGAAGCCCACAACATCAAGGTGCTTCATCCTTTCGGACCTAACCTCTACGTTATGGCAGAGAATGGTGTGTGGCAGATCGGTGGTGTTGACGATGTGTTCCGTGCTACTGAATACGTTGTGTCTAAACTCACAGAAGATGGCATTGACTCTATCGGTTCGTTCGTATCTGCACAAGGTCGTCCGTACTGGTGGTCGAAGTCTGGTATCTTCACTGTCACACCGAACAACCTCGGCTCTCTGACTGCTCAGTCTCTGTCGATCCAGTCGATCCAGAGCTTCTTTGATGGCATCAGTTCTACTAAACGTGCTCTGGTGCGTGGTGTGTACGACGCTGCAACCCGAAGAGTACTCTGGTTCTATCCGTCTCCGGAAGAGAACAACACGATCAAACGGAACGAGATACTGTTGTACGACGAAGTACTTCAGGCTTTCATCCCTTGGCGTGTATCGGACCAGTCGGCGAACACCAACTATATTGTAGACGCTACATTCAATGCCTCGGTTGCTTCTGGTGATGTTCTCTTTAACGTCATCGACAGTGAAGGAAATCAGGTAGAGGACAGCTCAAACAACACAGTGGTGGCTACTCGTACTGGCCGAGAGTTGTCTTCTTCTAAGATCAAGGTACTTGTGGTCGATGGTGCTACTGGCTCTATCACATTCGCTGAGTTCACTGAGACAGACTTCCTAGACTGGGGAGAAGCTGACTACTCTTCCTACGCTGAGACAGCTTACAACTTTCTTGGTGATATGGAGTTCCGTAAGACCGCCCCCTATGTCACAACGTACATGCGAACCACTGAAACTGGTTGGCAAGTCAACGCAGCGGGAGATGGCTATGATCCTATTCGTCCTAGTGGTTGTCTACTCCAAGCGTACTGGGACTTTGGTAGAAACCCCGTAGCTGTTGGCCAACAAATCTATCGTCGTAAGTTTCCGGCTGTTGTAGATGTCAATGACCTAGCCAACTTCAACTACCCGACGGATGTTATCATCACTCGTTCAAAGGTACGTGGTCGCGGTAGGGTCATGCGCCTCCGTTTTGAAAGTGAACAAGGCAAAGACTTTCATCTGCTGGGTTACAGTGTCATTGGTGCATCGAACGGAAGGTTTTAATGAAGTCCACTCGTTTCACTCTTATCGAAGATGAAGACATGATCTTGGACCTAGAGTACAGTGATCAGTACTTCATTCTCCACCTTCCTCTTTTTACCCCAAAGAAGTCGTCGGTACAACGTCTACGTGTAAAGCTTGAAGAACTGAAGGAGTTCGCCGATACTATCGGATACACTGGTGTATACGCTGCGATTGGTAAAGACGACAAACCTATGCACAAACTAGTTCGTCTTCTTTACTTTAAACACATTGGTGAAAACGAAGGTTTGGACATCTTCGCCTATGTAGGAGAAACTTAATGGCCCCTATTGTTGCCGTTATCGGTGCGATTGCTTCTGTCGTTGGTACCGTTGCCAGCGTTCAGGCTCAGAACAAATCGCGCAGAGCACAACAGAGACAACAGACACTGCAGCGACGCAGGTCGGCACGTTCGAACATCCGTGCTGCACAGATCGCTAGGGCTCGAGCTCTTGCTGGTGCAGAGGGTGCAGGTGCATCTGGTTCGTCTGGTGCACAGGGCGGTATCGGCTCGATCGGTTCACGTCTTGGTGGAGCTCTTGGCTTCTCGTCTCAACAGTCTGGTCTTTCCGGTATTATTTCAAGGAATGATCAACGTGCGTCCATCTGGTCTGGTGTCTCTCAGGTTGGTAACTTCGCTTTCCAAGGTGCCGGTGGATTTGATGCACTCGGTCTCGGACGTAACAACGCTCCGGACCTCACACAATAACAAAGGTCTTCTATGGCTAGTATCCCTCTCGACGCTAAACCTAAAGAGCGTCCGATCAATCTCGTAGACAATTCGGTGACTACTAAGTCTCCGCGTCGTGCAGAAGAAGATGCTATTGCCGTCGCTTTGCTTACTGGTCAACCGGTTCGTCCGATCCAAGAAGCAATCGAAGCAGGCAACAGGACAGTAATCACAGCGACCAAGAGAGAAACTAGCGGACCTTCGACTTCCAACTTCCAACAAATTGCTGAGTCAGCGTACCGAGAAGGTCAAGACCCCGCTGATACAGTCGCTATGATGGAGGACGAAGGCGAGAAGCGTCGTCAGTTCTACTCCTCGGGTGACAATCTGTACCTCGAGCAGGCTTTGGCCATCGGTGACCCCACTATTAGTGCCGATACCACACGGTTTGCAACCAACCTGCAGATCGGTCAAGAGGTTTTCGAACGTGAACTGGCTGCAATCCAAGAAGATACGGGTTGGGGTGGGTACGCTGCTGACTTCTTCGACCGTTATTTCCTCCGTGCGTTCCCGATCGGTGCTGTAGAGTCCATCACTAACCGTCCTGAGCGTAAAGGTCAAGAGCTTTTGGAAGCTGCACTGACCATGGACCCGGTTGAGTACGAGACTTTCATCACGGCATACGTTGAAGAGCTCAAGAACGAAGGTGTTCTGGTCTCTGACAACATGTTTGCACTTGCTGATGGTATGTCTGAACTGCGAAATGCAGGGTTTGATGAGCACGAAGTGTTCAATCGCCTCGTTGGTGTGGCTGAACTGTCTCCTCTCGCTGGCGTAGCTCGTCTAGGAGCAGCCACTAGCCCTATCCGTAGGGTAGCGGCCCTGAAAGGACCTAGAGCCGCTGCTGACGCAGGAGAGACGCTCGTAGCTAAGGCCGAAAACCCTAAACCGAGAGACGTTGCAGACGTAAAACCCGAAGCAGTAGACCCGGGAGCCCCTGCAGCAGTCAAAGTACCGGTGAACCGGGACGTACAGATCACACGAGAGAACCAAATCATCCGTGAGGTACAGGATGTCACGTCTCGTGGTGCCCTCGGTACCGGTGTAGACGCTACCCCTGCAGTCCGTGCGTACGAAGAGCTCGTCAACACGTTCCGTAAGGCCACGAACAATCGTATTGTCAACCTTGAACGTGCTGTATCCCCTGATGCTACCGGTAACCTGAACGTAAACCTTCTTGTTGGTACCGTTAAGTCCGGTAACCCTTACCGTACACAGCGTGCGGCTGAAAAGGCTGCTGCAACTATCCGTGCTAAGGATTTTCCGACGGCTAAAGCAGTTCCTGTAGACAAAGAAGACCTGAGCAAAGGTTTCTATGTCAAGGTGGATGAAGTTCTCGATCCTTTCGACAAGGTAGACGAGATCAACACCAACCAAGAACTCGATGCTCTGCGTTCTGTATACGCTAGGCTCGTTGGTTCGAAGGCTGTCAACGAAGATACGGTGCTGAACACCATGGCCACACAGGCTGAGGGTGTCGTATCCGCCATCGGTGGTGGTCGGGCCATGAAAGAGATCACCCGTGCTCTCGAGAGTGTGCCTACTGAACAGAGACGTGTTATCTCTCGTGTGTTCTCGGACCTTCGTGACGGTAAAGATGCATTCATGCGTGAACACTACACGGATGCAGAGTTTGCGAACAAGTACAAAGCAAACCACCCACGCGGTGAATTTCCAACACAACGGGAGATCGATGCATTCAACGCTGCTCGCTCAGTGAACGATGCTGCTTATATGCTCCGTGCTCACAACCGTATGCAGAAGTACATTCGTAACAACTACTACGCTGTTACAATGCCCGATGGCATGCGTGTCCCGGCTCGGATTACTGACGAGGCTCTCGGAGACGAACAAATCTTTGATGTGTCTCAGGGTACTCTGTTCACTCGAAAAGAGTTGCGTAAGGACACCAAGGTCTGGGAACTCGATCGTGAACTAGAGGGAGGAATACGTTATGTGGTCAACCCTTCGGATGTATCTGCTCTGTCTCACGGTGATGTTCTTGGTTACAATGCCGGTGGTCGGAGGATTAACCCCGAAGCTAACTACTTTGTCACTCTTGGTGATGATAGCCCTCGCGCTTTCCTTACGACTACTTCTGAGAAAGAAGCACAGGAAGCAGTAGCACAGATCAGTCGGATCAAAGCAGCTGCAGATGAAGCAGGTGACATCAGTACCTCTAGCTCTAAGCTGGACGAAGTGGTTGCAGCAAACAACGACTGGAACCCTGAGCTTCAGACTTGGGAAGAGTTTACTGAGTTTGCTAAGTCTCGCAACCTAGACTTCAAGAAGACAGTTGCATTCAAGAGCCGTGATGGTGAAATTCGTACAGGTGAGACGAGAGACTTCTTCTCTACTACTTGGGACGAGTATGTCACCCATGATCTCAACCGTGCCGATGATGTGCTTACGCACTATGGTGGACAGGAGGCTCTGAACTACGACCCGATCAACGCCATGTTCCGGGACTTTGGTTCAGTTACTCAACACTTTGCCTACAATGCTTACACCCAGACAGCTCTGAACTCTTGGCTCAAAGCTGCACGACGTAAAGGTAGTGGTTGGGAAGTACCCCAGACCAATGATCCTGTCCGTGCGTTCAACGATGCCAAGCAAGTCGAGGCCACAAATCGTACAGCTACGAACCTCGGCCGTCAACACCGGATCATATCTGGTCGTATGGGCCAGCGCTCCGAAGTATTTCAACGTATGGAAGAGTACGGTGCACAGGTACAAGAGTGGGTACACGACAAAGCTTCTCTGAAGGTATCTCGTGACCCTGCTCGAGGCGTAGCCAACAGTCTGTTGTCTATCGCACACCAGTCTGCATTTGGTTTCGGTAACGCTGCCCAGTTCTTTGTTCAAGGTTACCATGCGTTGACCATTGCTGCCATGACACAGAAGTCTCTGGTCGAGGCTGGTTCTGGTCTCAAGGCTCTGGCTATGGCTCCTGCTACCCGACTGATCCTGTTGGGTGCGAAGGATGCAGCAACTGAAGCCGAAGGTATTCGTCGTCTGGCCAAGTGGGCAGGACAATCTGTCGATGAAATGACCGAGACGATCGATTACATCCGCACCTCCGGTCGTGATGTTCTCGATGGCACTATGCTCGAACAAGGTACGGGTGCACAGTGGGGTGTCAGTGGTTGGAAAGGCGAAGGGTTCCTCCCCTCTCAACTCAATGATGCTAAGACTTCCCTGATGCGTGGGGGTAAGACTGCACTCGATGCTGGTCTTGTTCCCTTCACTGAAGGTGAACGTATGTCACGTCTTACTGGTCTCAACGCAGCCATCCTAGAGTACCGTGCTACGTTCCCGGGTCAGACACTGAACAGTGTACACGCTAGAGACTGGATCACTCGTAGGGAACAGGCTCTGTCGTTCCGTATGACCAACGTGAACCGTGCTTTCATCCAAGAAGGTATTGGTAAGCTCCCGACCCAGTGGTTTTCCTACACTCTCCGGGCTATGGAGTCCGTGGCTATTGGAAGAGACCTTACTGTAGGTGAACGTGCTCGTTTGTTTACAGCTCTTTTCCCTGCCTTTGGTCTCACCGGTATGGGTGCTGCGTCAGCTACTGATTGGCTTGCTGAGAAGATCGGTGCTGAACCTGCTGGCCAAGCGTACACGTTTATCAAACGTGGTATGTTGGACTTCCTTATCGAGGGTATGACAGGCGGTGAGATCGAGCTCGCTCTTGCTGAACGTCTTGCTCCTATCACTCTGCTGCAAGATGTCTATCGTAACATCGAAGGACAGAAGGCACCTTGGGAAGTAGCTCTCGGTCCGTCGGGTGACATCTTCTCCAACATCATCACTCAAGTGATCAACACTGGTGGTGAGGTGGTAAATGGTCACTCGGTGTCTATGACTGAAGACCTGATTCGTACAGCTCGCCAGTTCTCTGGTGTAGACAACGTGTTTAAGGCATACGGTATGTACACCAATGGGTCATATCGCAGCCGTACAGGTAAGACACTACCGTTCGAGATGGATGCATCCGATGCTGTAGGCCAGTTGCTTGGTTTCTCTCCTCGTGAAGTCAGCGAATGGTACCAAGAGAAGCAGTGGGCTTACAACGACTCACGTAAGGTGAAGGACCTGCAGACTGAACTAGAGTCTGACTTCTCTCGTGCCATGGAAATGTGGGACAACAACGAGGAAGACCGTGCACTCAAGTACATTCGAGAAATCGAACACAAGATTGTGTTGTCCGGTCTGTCTGAGTACGATCAAACAAGACTCCGTCGTAGTCTGCGTCGTACTGTCGATACTTCTGTCTATCGTATGATCATGGATCACTACCGTAGAGAGAACGACTACCGTGCGGAAGTTCTAGAAAATCAACTCGGAGATAATTAATGCCCACACTTGCACCCGAAGTAGACTTTCAGGTACAGGCTGAAGCACCGGTACGTCCGACCAACTTCGGTGGTCTGGCAAACCTAGTGGGAACTGTGGTCGAAGGTGTGGCGGAGTCACAAAAGGTTGACTCTACCGCCCTCGACCGTGAACTGGTGCGTGGCCTAAGGCGTGTCCGTGCCCTGCACGATCAAGGTCGTAGCCAACAGGCTTACGCTCTCGAGACCCGTATCCTCGGTAACTACACTTCTTACGGCGGTGACCTTGGTTCCACTCGTATCAAGACTTTGGTGCAAGGTATCACTGGTCGTGACCCTGATGACTTCGGTAACAGCCCGGAAGAAGTGGCTCTGCAAGAGACGTTGAAGTCTGAAGAGTATCAGGCGGCGTGGCTGGCTACATTCGCCACACATCCTCAGGCTTCGGAAGACGAACGTCGTGAGCTGGCTCTTGGTCACCTGTCTCTCAAGGAAGGTCGTGCTGCTGTACTGGAACAGGCACAGTTCAACTGGAATGCTGAAGGTGAAGCTGCCTTCATGTCTGAGATTGATGACTTCATCAACACTCTGGTTGGAGGTACTCTGGTTCAAGGACAGGAAGGTGGAGAACTTTCTCTCCAAGATGTCCAACAGACTAATCTGATCTTCCAGCAGTTCCGTAATCAGATCAATGCACGTCGTCCTGCCAACATCTCTAATGAGGAATGGTCTTCCATTCAGGATCGTTTGGATCAGGCACAGAAGACGATCGAATACATGGAGAAGATTGTTGGCCCAGAGAACGTGGGTGCACAATCGATCTCTGATCTACAACAGGCCATCCGTAGTGCAGACATTCCTGATGTAGAGAGAAACCTTATGTTGCGTATGATCTCCGCTGATCCGGAGACACTCAGCACCTTTGCTCTTCCGCCCAGTCGTATGGCTGAGATCATGCGTTCCTTGCAGTTGCCGGAGAACGGTGGTCTAACTGGTTCAGAGCTCAGAGACAGCACGATCACTGATCCGTTTCCTCGTGAGAACGTGGCCGGTATGTCTTCTGAAGAACTGTATAACAACATGCGGAATGTGAACGAAGGTGCACGTTACGCCAACGGTCTCACTACCAATGTAGAGATGCGTGAAGCTTGGGGTCAAGCCAACACCATTGCCATCTCCAACCTCAATGAGCTTGCTGCTCGTGGGGAGTGGATGACAGCTGAACAGTATGACAATATCTTCTCTGATGACTTCTTTGAAAAACTGGACAGCATCAAAGATGTTGATCCTAAACTACATGCTGCTCTGTCCCAGCGTGCACAACGTGCTCTGACTACGTCGGGCAATGCTATGCAGGCACGGCTGGACTCTGTCACTGCGAACAGTCCGCTTCAGTTTGACACTCAGTCTCAGACCTTCACTCTCACTTCCGAAGGTTTACGTCGTGTTGTTCCACCTCATGTGGCTAAGCAGATCGAAGAAGCTGCAGTGCGTGAGTATGGTGGTGACGTTGATACTGCTCTGTCTCTGGCTCTTCGTGACCAAGGTGGTCGGTTCAACGGTAACGAACTGAACTCTCGTTGGTTCACTGTACAGTCCATGGCCAACAACAACCGTGAAGCTATGGAGCAGCTGGGTAGCGGTATCTATGCAGTCCTAGGTGCACAGCGTAGGATTGCCACTGGTTCTGCTAGTGACCTAATCCCCGGTGGTGCAGAGAACACTGAGCTGCGTTCGAGCACAGATCGCCCTCTTCCTAAATCCGTCATGGAAGATGGTGCATTCTTCAGTGCTGTGGCTGAGGTAAGTGGTGAGTTGAACATCAACCCGAACCACCTGCTTCGTGCTATGGACTTTGAGACTGCAGGTACATTCGATCCTGCTCTCAATCATCCCGGTTCTACTGCTACTGGTCTTATTGGTTTTCTTAGAAGTACAGCACGTGGTCTTGGGTACAGTCTGAACGATCTGAAACAGATGGATCGTGCGGAACAGACACGTGGTCCTGTGCTTCAGTACCTCAGCCAACACCTGAAAGGTGTCGAGAACCCAACGTTTGGCGACATCTACATGGCTATCCACTACCCGGCTGGTGTAGGTAAA